>Ga0209636_10005865_pt1 | contig 12548 bp, 10 predicted proteins | sample DeeMarSWOR152_54_FD_187464 | JGI IMG/M metagenome (GOLD analysis project Ga0209636, IMG submission 187464) | Marine sediment microbial communities from White Oak River estuary, North Carolina - WOR-1-52-54 (SPAdes) (version 2) | ecosystem: Environmental > Aquatic > Marine > Intertidal zone >...
ACGATCTAAAGCGGATCCCGGCAAAAGAGAACTTGAGGATCTCGCCAGCCAGCAGATGGAGATCGCCCAGTCCTATGCCGTATACCAGGCGCTCAAGGCAGAACACGGGTTCATCGATTTCGGCGACCAGGTCATGCTCACCCTCAAGCTCTTTCGTGAGCGACCGGCGGTTCTGGCACGATACCAGGAACGGTTCCGTTACATCCTCGTCGATGAGTTCCAGGATACGAATATCGCGCAGTTTGAACTCGTCAAGCTGCTCGCCGGGCAGCACCGCAACCTCGCGGTCGTGGGGGACGACGACCAGTCGATCTACAAATTCCGCGGCGCGGCGGTCAGCAATATTCTGGGGTTCGCCGAGACATATCCCGATGCGACGACGGTCGTGCTGACGGAGAACTACCGTTCACCGCAACCGGTGCTTGACGCCGCATATCGGCTCATCTGTCACAACAACCCTGACCGTCTCGAGGTACAGCAGAAGATCGATAAACATCTCGTAGCGCAGCAGAGAGATTCCGCGCCGCCGCAGCATCGCCACTACGACACGCTCTCTACTGAGGCTGACGAGGTGAGCAGCCTCATCGCGGAGATGGTGACTTCCGGGAAGAGGCGATACGGCGACATTGCGGTTCTCGTGAGGAGCAACAATGATGCCGAACCGTTCCTCCGCTCATTCAACATGTGCCAGATCCCGTGGCGATTCTCGGGCAGCCAGGGGCTGTATAGCCAGGAGGAAATCCGGCTCCTCATCTCGTTTCTCAAGACAGTTGCGGCTCCCGATGACAGTGTGAGCCTATTCTACCTGGCAGCGTCAGAGATATACCAGTTTCCTATGCTAGAGCTGACACAGATCATGAGGTTCGCCGATCGTCGGAACCGGCCGCTCTTCTACGTTCTCAAGGATCTCGATGATGTCCCCGAGCTGGGCGAGATCGATGAGGAGACGCGTGCGCTGGCGAAGCGATTGGTAGAGGAAATAAGATCATACGTCGAAGCTTCTCGCACCGTGGGGACCGGCCACGTTCTGTATGACTTCCTGACGCGAAGCGGGTACCTGGACCGGCTTGCCCGGTCCGAGGTTCCGCAGGCCGAGATGAGGATGCAGAACATCGCGCGGTTCTTCGACATCGTGGCGAATACTGGGCCGCTTCTCGTCCACGACAGAGTGCCTCGATTCATTGATCGGCTCGATGCCCTGATCGCCGCGGGTGATGATCCGGCCACAGCTGCGCCCGATCTGGAGGCCGAGGCAGTGCACGTGCTGACCGTACACAAAGCGAAGGGACTGGAATTTCCGGTTGTGTTCATGGTGAGTCTGGTCGATGGGCGGTTCCCCTGGCCGAGGCGTCGTCATCCGATCGAACTCCCCGATGAGCTGATCAAAGAGATCCTGCCGACGGGGGACTACCACATCCAGGAGGAGCGGCGACTCTTCTATGTGGGAATGACGCGGGCAGAGGAGGAGCTCTATATGACGAGTGCGTATGACTACGGGGGAGCGCGCTCGCGCAAGGTGAGTCGATTCGTGCTTGAGGCACTCGATCTCCCGCGTGCGGATCGGATCACTGTTCGGCCATCGGCCCTGGAGACGATCCATCGCCATGCTCCTCAGGTACGAGAGTCGGTTGCCGAATACGAACCGATCCCCGACGATCAGATAATCAGCCTCAGCCACTATCACATCGACGACTATCTGACATGCCCGCTCAAATACAAATACGTCCACATACTGCGGGTGCCGGTCATGCAGCACCACAGTGTGATCTACGGGAAGGCCATTCACGACGCGATCAACGCCTACCACGTGCGGAAGAGAGACGGCCGGCCGATGTCGAAGGAGGAGGTCATCGATGTCTTCTACGCACACTGGCTGAGCGAGGGATTCCTGAGCCTGGAGCACGAGGAGCGGAGGAAGCGTGAGGGGGAGGAGCTGCTGTCGCGGTTCTATGACGAACAGGAGGCGTCGGGCCTGATCCCCTGGGAGGTTGAGAAGGAATTCAGCTTTCTCCTCGGGACAAACCGTGTGATCGGTCGCTGGGATCGCATCGACCGGGAGGGTGAGGACGCCGTCATCATCGACTTCAAGTCATCGGACGTGCGGCGCCTCGAGGATGCGGCGAAAAGGGCGAAGGACAGCATCCAGCTCGCGATCTATGCCCTCGCCTACCAGCGGGTGTACGGCGTACTCCCGGCACGCGTCGAACTCCACTTCCTCGGGTCCGGTCTCGTCGGCTGCGCCGAGAAGACAGCCGCCGACCTCGCCAATACAGAAGAACGGATACTACAGGTTGCCCAGGAGATTAGAACCCGCCGGTACGAACCCCGACCCCGGTACCAAGCCTGCCAGTACTGCGCCTACAACCAGATCTGCCCCCACACCGCCCGCTAACCCCACCCAACCCCGAGGAGGGAATGCGCTTGACACCCGTCATAGGGGTTATATACTCTTACCTGTGAGTGTGATACGTGTAGATCACGTACCGATCGGGGAAATCGGAGGATAGACTCATGTCCGTTTGGGTGGCGATTCCGCTCGCGTGCTTGGCCGCGCTCGTCATCTGGATTCTCCTGGAGACGAGGCGCCAGCGTCAGGTCCTGAGAAGGGCGCAGGAACGGGAGCAGGCGGCGCTTCTGATGAAGCAGGAGATCGACGCCCTCCGGGGGGAGTTGCGCACTAACCTGGACGGGAATACCCAGTTGATCAACCAGCAGCTGGGGCATGTGATGACGAATCTCGTCACCCAGTTGGGCCAGATCAGCACTCAGGTGAATCAGCAGCTCCAGGCCAGCAATGAGCTCATGGCGCAGGCAAACCAGACCATCGGCGAGCGCCTCGACAGTGCAAGTCAGGCGGTGGGGCAGGTCCAGAAAGGATTGGGCAGACTGGAGGAGGTCAACAAACAGGTATTCGAAGTTGGGAAGGACATCGCGAGTCTCCAGGAACTGCTGAAGGCGCCGAAGCTGAGGGGAGCGATCGGTGAATTCCTCCTCGGCGATCTGTTAGGTCAGATACTGCCGCCCGATCACTACACGCTGCAGCATACCTTCAAGAGCGGGGAGCGCGTCGATGCCGTGGTCAGACTGGGCGACCATCTCGTGCCCGTCGATGCCAAGTTCCCCCTCGAGAACTTCCGCCGGATGGTCGAGGCGACAAACGATGAAGACCGTCTTGCCAACCGTAAGCGATTCAGCAGCGATGTCAAGAAGCACGTCGATGCGATTGCAGATAAGTACATCCTTCCGGACGAAGGCACATTCGACTTCGCACTCATGTATATTCCCGCCGAGAACGTGTACTACGAGACGATCATCAAGGATGAGCAGTTCGGCGAGGAGAAGAGCATCAATACATATGCTGTTTCGCGAAGGGTGATCCCCGTCTCGCCGAATTGCTTCTATGCATACCTCCAGGCGATTGTCCTCGGGCTGAAGGGCATGCGCATCGAGGAGCGAACTCAGGAAATTGTTGCCACCATCGCACGCCTGTGCGAGGATTTTCGACGACTTGAGGGTGACTTCCGGAAGCTCGGCACCCATCTCACGCATGCGAAATCGAGCTATGATGCCACTGACCGCCGGATGGAGCGGTACGCCGGCCGCCTGGCACAGATCGAGTCGCTCGAGGATGAATCAGCTCCCGAGGCGCTGCCCGGCGGCACCACACCTGATGACGAGGATTCCGCCTAACGGGTCAACCTGCCGATGGATCATCCCGAACACCTCTCCCCCGAACATATGCCGTCTGACCAGCCATACCACCGAGGGTATGTCGCCATCATCGGCAAGACGAATGTCGGCAAATCCACTCTGATGAACCGTCTTGTCGGGGCCAAGCTCTCGATCGTCACCTCCAAGCCGCAGACAACGAGGCGCCGCATCATCGGCATTGCGAGCGGCCCGTCCCATCAAATCATATTCCTCGATACACCGGGGATTCTCACGCCCCGGTATGGCCTGCAGAAGCGGATGCTCGTTGCCGCGACGCGGGCGATAAAGGAAGCCGACCTCGTTCTCTGGATGATCGATGTGTCTGCCGGGACTTCCGCTGCCGAGGAGTGTGGTCTCGTTCTGCCCAGAATAGGAAAGGGGAAGGCCGTCGTCCTCGCCCTCAACAAGATCGATCTTGTCCGAAAGGAGAAACTTCTCCCCCTTATCGACGAGTATCAAAAACGCGTGGGTCCTGAATCGATCGTTCCCATGTCGGCACTCACAGGGGACGGGGTGGATCGGCTCGTCGGTGAAATGGTGGTTCGTCTCCCGATCGGCCCTCCCTACTATCCGCCAGACACACTCACTGAACATCCGGAACGGTTCTTCGTTTCCGAGATCATTTTAGAAAAGATCTTCGAGCGTTATGGCGAGGAGATACCGTACTCCTCGTGCGTCGAGATAGAGGAATTCAGCGAGCGTCCGGAGCGCAAGGACTTCATCCGCGCCAACGTGTATGTAGAGAAGAAGTCACAGAAGGCGATCCTCATCGGGAGGGGAGGCACGGCCCTCAAGAAGGTAGGCGAGCTGGCCCGCCGTGACATCGAGGAGCTTCTCGGGCGGCCTGTGTATCTGGAGTTGTGGGTCAAGGTGAGACCGGGCTGGCGGAAGTCAGAACGGGATCTGCGTCGGCTTGGGTACTAGGCCAGCACTGGGTTGCTTCTCTTGTCGGAAAAGGGAACATCCAGCAGGAACGGGCGTATAGAGTCACGGAGGCTCGAGTCGGAAAGTCAACCCTCCAGTCAGGAAGCTTAACCTGGAGCCGAGGAGGGGAGCTCCGATCGGGGAGGAGAGCCGTCAGTCATGGAGGGGACAGCCGGTCAGGGTGGTGAGTCTCCAGTCAGGCAAGGGAACCGGCAGTCAGGGAGGCGAGCCTTCGGGCCGGGAGATGATCCTGCGATCAGGAAGGGAAGCACCTAGTCAACGAAGGGAGCACCGATGCTTGTTGTCACAACGCCGAACATCGAAGGGAAAAAGGTCGCCCGCTATCTCGGGATCGTGACGGGCGAGGCGATTATGGGTGCGAACCTGTTTAAGGATCTCTTCGCCTCGATCACCGACGTGATCGGCGGGCGCGCGGCCGCATACGAGCGAGAGCTGACTAAGGCGAAAGAGATCGCAGTCAAAGAGATGGAAGGACGGGCGGCAGAGTTGGGGGCGAACGCCATTCTCGCTGTCGATCTCGACTATGAGGTATTAGGTGACAAGGGATCGATGCTCATGGTGAGCGCGAGTGGAACGGCCGTAGTAGTGCAGTAGTCCCGGCGGGACAGGAGACGAGCGTCCGCACCAGCGCGCCGGGACATCAGCCGCCCTCGCCTACGCAGCGCGCGATGAACTTCGGCAGTTTCGTATGGTACTCCTCGCCAGCCGTGGCGGGGCTGTCGTTGTGATAGCCGTAGGTGGTGATGAACTCCTTCGGAGGTGCTGCCACATCGAACAGGCGCTGCCCGTGCGCATAGGGGATCATCTCGTCATTTCTGCTGTGGATGATTAGGACCGGCATCTCAGTCTGACCGATCTTATTGATCGCCTCATAGCGGTTTGATGCAAGGCGTGCGACGGGAACGAAAGGGTAGAGCTTCCTTCCCATTTCGACTATCGATGTCGGACAGCTCTCGGAGATCAGACCTGCACATTCCACGCGCGTGGCCAGATCAATCGCTATCGCACCTCCCAGCGACCTGCCGTAGATGACGGTCTTGCGGGCGTCCACTTCCTGCCGTCCACAAACGTAGTTGAACGCAGCCAGCGCGTCCCTATACGTCCCCTCCTCATTGGGCGAACCCTCGCTCTGCCCATAGCCACGATAGTCAAATATGAACGTGTTGAACCCAAGACGGTAGAGGAACTCGATCATCTCGAGCCGATGGCCGATGTTACCGCCGTTTCCATGGCAGAAGAGCACTGTGGCCAGGGGATCGTCTGCGGGGATGAACCAGCCGTTCAGCTTCAGCCCATCAGATGTGAGGAAGTAGATATTCTCGTAGGGGAGGCCGATCTGGCCTGGGGTAGCGTCGATGGCGCGGATGGGGAAGTAGAGCTGCCGCCTCTCGAAGGCGCGAAACAGGATTCTCACGGCTGGCCGTGCGAAAACGAGGAAGAGTACAATCGCTACAAGGGCGATGATGGCTATGGTTGAGCGCGGCACGATCGGGTCATCTCCGTGTCAATTCGGACGGGACCTGGCGGTTTGAGGTTGCGAGCATAGGGCGATAGCGTCGGCACTCCTCGGGCGCCAGGACGCTCCGGAGAGCGTCTCCCATGCTCGTGTGATTGTGCGCTACTCGTGTGCCCGTATGCGCCGCCCACGAGTCGGTGTAGCGGCTGGCGCCAGGTGATCTAGCGCCACCCCCCCGTCAGCCGGGAACGATGATCATTTCTGTCGGATATTCGGTGAGCTTCTCGCAACCGGTGGCCGTGACGACGTAGGTATCCTCGATGCCGACGCCGCCGGTGTCGGGATAGAAAAATTTCGGCTCAACCGCCACCGTCATACCTGTCTCGAGCGGGGCATCGAAACCATGCGCGAGCACAGGGAGTTCATCGATCTCGAGTCCGATCCCATGGCCCACGAACCCTACTCGATTCTCGTCCCACCCCATGAAGTGGTCGGCATAGGGAGTCTCGGCCACCAGCTCGATCGTCTCATCATAGATGTCGCCCGGGACATTTCCCGGGCGCAGACGTTCTTCGATGTGGCGCTCGACCGTGAGGGCAAATTCGTACAGCTCCCTGAGCGCAGCATCCGGCTCGCCGATACAGAAAATCCTCGTCTTGTCGACGAGGTACCCTCCATGCCCGCCTACGATGTCGATGACGATAGGTTCCCCGGCGTTCACGTGCCGCTCTCCTCCGCTCTGTGGCACAGCGGGATAGAGGCCGGTCACGCCGACCGGACCCTCGAAACTGATCGGGTACGACGCGCTTGCCCCGGCCGATACCGCTCCGTACCAGAGTTCCATGTTCCACCGCCGGGCGCGAACGATTCCCTGATGACCTTCGCGTCGGAGAATGCCTTCCAGCTGGGCACAGATGTCTATCTCTCTCATTCCTTCGCGGATCGCGGTCCGGAGTGCATCGAAGCCGGCCGCGAGTTGCCCCGCAGCCTTGCGCATCATCTCGATCTCATAGGGGGATTTGCTCGCACGCACCTCCCGTACGAGGCCTGAGGCGTCGACGATGCTGGCATTGCCGAATGCCTTGCGTGTCCGGTCGTACAGGGACACCGGCAGGACGTCGAGTTCCATGCCGAACCGTCCATCTACACGATGCCCATGAGACTGAATAAGGTCGGGGGCCTTCCGTACGCTTTCGAGGGGGACAACCTGATCAAGGGGAGATTCGATGCGGGCGCGCGTCACACTCTTCTTTACCATGAAGAGTGGTTCGCCGGATGATGGTATGAAGAGGATTCCGTTCTGTGCGGTCCCCGTGAAGTAGAAGATATCCACGTTCTGCATGAGGAGCACGCCGTCCAACTCACCCCTGCGTAGTTTTTCCTGAAGGGCATGGGTCCGCTGGCTCAGCTCCTCGCGTGCAACGAATTCCATCGCGTGCCCCAGCGGCGAGCGCCTACTCTTTGATGTTCATCGCCTTGATGAAGTCTTCCGAATCGACACCGGGGGATTCGACTCGTTTGCGCTCATAGAAGTCGTCGATCTTCGGGATCAACTCTCCTTCCCTGCGGACCGTCTCCCTGAGGTCGTCCTCCAGTTCTGAGAGCGATCTCTTCGGGTAGAACGTGAAGTCGCCGGAGATCCCGATCTCCTTGATCCGTTCCTCGGCGACCTCCTGGACCGTGCGTATCAGCCCGCCGCGCGCTTTATGCATTCCGTAGTGGAGTTCCACTCCTTCTCTGATCTTGACGCTCGTGGGCGTATGGTGCCGCTTCATGAGAAGGAACTCATCAGTACCCATCACGCCATTGAGTTCATCCATCTTCTGACGGAGGGATGACGTTATCGTTGCGGGTTCGAGAGGTCCGAGAAGCTTGCGAAACTCCTCGATGAGTACCCGTACAATCTCTGAACGCGGAGGCGGCTCTCCCAGCTCTCGCCGCATCGTAGTCAGGTTCTCCTCCATCGTCTTATACACTTTGTCCCGGAACTTCTCATCCGGGACCTTGAGGAGTTTTGCCATCCGCTCATAGTCGAAATCCATGAGAATCCCGCCGACGAAGACAAGACATTTGCCGATATCCCCCCCTCCCTCACCGGCGATCTTCCGTCCTTCCTTTGTGACGATGTCGTTTATCGGCCGAAAGTCTGTCTCGATGCCGAAACGCGAGTACGTTCTGACGGGGGCCTGAGAGAACCATTGATAGATATCGGCGATCTTCCTCGGAGCAACAGGATTGTCACTCCGCATGATTATCTGGTAGAAGATCTGGTTCTTGTCCAGGTACGTAGCGCCGCCTCCGACCTCGCGACGCATCACTGGCAGCGCGGACTCCCTGCAGTAGTCGAGGTCAACCTCTTGCTCTGCATCCTGGAAGTACCCGACGCTGGCCAATGGGATCTGTGGAGAGACGATGACCAGTGCCTCCTGACCTATGCGAGCCAGGGCGTGGAATATGAGCATCGAATCTTGATCGGGGAGCATGCCGAGATTGAAGAGGTACATAGTGAAGCTCCTGTCGGGGTCGGTATGGGGCTATCCGATAATCTGAAGCTACGGAATCGGAGTCTTTGCCCTGCATCCAGGATGGTCCAGGGGCGTGGGGAGCGATCGTCCAGCGGGCACCAGCGGGCATCCTTCCAGACATGATCTCCGTCTTCAGGGGGAGTCCGAGATCTGCTTCTGCCCCCGCCCGCAACTGCTTGTATCTTTCTGTGTCGTTCCGGTATCGAACAAAGGTGTAGCCGGTGACGACGAGCGCAAGTGCCGTCGTTCCTAAACCGATATTTCTCCACGTATCGAACTTCTCGGTATCATTGCGATATTCCTGAGCATCTGCGTAGGTCGTCGCATTTTGATACTTGTTGTAAGCGTCGTTGCCGGCCCTGTGGAATAGCAGAGTGATGGCTCCGCTCAACAGTGTAACCGCACCAGCAATGATGACGCCGTACACATTCGGCTGGGGCGCGGGGGTCGTCCCATCATCCTCCTGTGCGAAGACGGGGCAGGCGGTGAGAAGATGAACCACTATTATAGCGAGAGCCAGCGGCTTCACTATACTATCCCTCCTTGGCGGGGCGAATGGAACGGGGATTCGCTCTTGGTCCCGGGAGTTGAGCGACGAGATGAGAGTCTTCTGTCCATCGATGGTATCGGAAGTCAGAGGCGATGTCAAGGGTGCCGCCGAGATCCCCGCGACCTGTCGCTCAGGGCGACCGTCGCCATGGCCTGTACCAGACGGGCTCCGTCAGTTCGGCGCCAGATGCCCTCCAGGCCGCAGGGCGTCGGAGGAGGAGATCCGTGGGACTGTCATTCCTCGTTTGCGCCGCTCCCGAACTCCATTCCCAGCAGTACGTGTTCCTCGTCGAAACCGCACCGCCTGTAGAAGGTCCGCGCGTCCTGATTGTCCGTCTCAGTTGAGACCTCCAGTTCATCGAGGCCTCGGGATTGCGCCTCCTCCTTTGCCCGCTCGATCAGCATCCGGCCAACGCCGCGGTCCCGATGGCGGCGCCCCACCACCAGCTCGCTCACGAGGGCCGTACCAGCTCGATGGAAGAGCGAACGATAGAAAACGATAGAAAGGAAACCTGCAATATCTCCCTCGCAGGTGGCTACCAGGTTGAGATAGAAGTCCGTGAATCGTTCCATGTGCCCGAAGATCTCTGTCAGATGGTCGAGTGATAGATCGGGCTCCGGGCCGTGGGTCACCTCGACAAGTTCCGAAAGAAGCTCCCTGATCGCCGGCAGGTCCTCCTGTCTCCATAGTCGGATATCGAGATCCATCATCTCATCCTCTGGACAGTATCTGGTGGATAACATGTGGCCCGGCGGCCACCGCCCCGGCAGGAACCCGACTCGCCGGTGCGGTGATGCGATGCCGTCGTCCTCTCCGGCTGACCGCACATTCGCATGGCCGTTCTCGGTCTAACACGACGAGCCTGATAGATGCCCGTACAGCGAGTCCGGCTGAAGCCCGCGCAGCGAACCTGCCGGATTCCTGGGCGGCGAGCCCGAGCGGTGGATGCGCGATCATGCCGATAGATGCCTGAGCATGAGTCCGACAGATGTACAAGCGATGAACGGTGGGAGTGTAACCCAAAACGAACTTTCTGCCAACCCAGAATCTGGCTCCTCAGAGATCCCGGGGGCCGAAGAGATGTGCACAATCGGCGCCCTCTCTGCCTGCTCGAAACTGCGTGTCCGGCGCGGGGGCCGAAGATACACAGGAATCCTCATGCACATTGGGAGTGTTCCTGTTACGAATCAGGCCGTGGTTATGGGAACCGATCGCTCCAGCTTGGAATGAGCCCACGTCCATGGGGACCGATGGCTCCAGCTTGGAATGAGGCCAGGTTCATGGGAACTGATTGTTGCTGTTTCGAATCAGGCCACGATCCCAGGAATCGATCGTCCCTGTTTCGGATCAGGCCGTGGTCACACGGATCGATCGTTTCTGTTCCGGTTGAGGCCACGGTCGAGGGCACCGGTCGTTCACGTTTCGGGTCAGGTCACAGTCGGAGGCACCGATCCGGGACATTTCCGGGGCCGGTCACCGTCGAAGGTGCCAATCGTTTCGGTTCCTGATGCGATCACACGCAAGGCGCGACCAGTCGGGTGCGGATTGTAATTGTGGGTAGCTCATGCTGCCCTTCTTCGGTTAAGGCGACGCCATTGCCGGAACGATTCCCAGTGTTCATTCAATATGCAGATGCGCAGTTGCAGGATACGGTTGGCCCCCTGGATCGACCAACGCATCCCGGACATCTTGAGGCGCTGAGCAACCAGATGCTTGCACCCAGCTTCTACTACACCACTTCCGATGAAGTATCCGTTTGCGCGGAACTCTCCATAGCGCATCCGGTGTCGGTTGCGCTCGAAATATCCCACCGCGGTGGCGACAGTCTTGCGAGCTGCCTTCCTATAAGGCGTCATTCTCTTCAGGGCAGCAATGACCCGTTCGACCTGTCCCTCCCACAACTGTGCCTCGCGCCGTTTAACCCACAGCTTCGTCTTGCTCGAATCCTCTCCAAATACTGCTCGTGCGACCTCCCACAGTCGCTCCAGCGCATGATACCAATCGACGATCTGGACTGCTCGGTGGAAGTGTAAATCAGCCAGGTTCCAGATCCAGGCGGCGCCATCGCCGATCACGATCACCTCCTGTGCCTGTTCCAATCCTGCTCGAGATGCCGCCTGCCAGAGTCGCCAACCAAATGGGTCGGCATGTTCAAACCTCGCCAGATAACGGGTCGGTCCCCGAACCGGATGGCCTTGTCTGTCTGTGTGTGCGGCAAAGATACTCCCCACCTTCACTTCCTTCCAGCCCTGGCGCGTATTGACAGTGGTGCCATCGGCCGAGATATACAATCGCTCAATCGGTGCCGCACTCGCTGGGCGGCTCTGTTCGTCGCTTGTCTGGTGTTGCCACTGCTGTTCAATCTGCTGGCCGAACTGCTCGGCGATCAGCTGACCGCGCTGTTTACTGACCCTTAAGTCGACCAACTGTTCGAGGAGCTTGACGCCACGGGCAAATGGTAGCTCGGCTTCCACCCATGCGAGCGATTCTCGCACCGCAGGGCTGAACCCGGTATCGACGATGTCCCATCTCTCGTCGAGTGGCACCCAGCCGGTGTGACAGTCCGAACAGTGAACCGCCCCGGCGTCACCTGTTGCAGTAGGGTGGTGAGTGTTTTGGGACGGTTCTCGACATACTTCTGTCGCCCACCACACCCACATCGCAGAGTAGCACCCCGGTAACCGGTACCACCCACCGCAAGTGCTTCCTCCAATATACTACCCCCGAGTGTCAATACACGGCGTCGGATGTCTCGTTCCAGTTCGCCCAGATCGGCTTCAGCTGCAGAAACCCGTTGTGCGGCGTCTCGCAGGATCCTCTCCGCTTCTGTGAGGACCAGCTGCTTGATTCGCTCAACAGCTCCCTCCAGGGTTGCCTCTCGATTCATTGCCGATTCTCCTTGCGTTGGGATAGCTCCTTACCCAGGCGTCGAATGATCTGCACGTTGATCTGGCAGATCTGCTCGAGAATCCGCTGCAGCTCCCGATAGTTCTCGACCATCTGCTCGACCCGGTCCCGTAGGTCCTTGTGCAGATACACCAGCTCTGTCTTGCCCTTCCGGCTGATCGATAAATAGACTGCGGGATGCTTCTCGCCGCTGGCGCACCGCTTGCAGCCCGGATTGACGCATGGTCGGCGGAGCACGACTACTGAGCCGCGCACGATGTCGCCGATGTTGACCAGCTGGCGCCAGAGCTTGAACCGTGACGCATAGAGATCGTCCAGTTCTTGCTTCTTACGAGTCATGGGAGGCCCTCCTTTAGATGTATGTCGATAAACATGCATTAGAAAGGGCAGCCCAAAAGAATGCAACAAAAATCTACCCACAATCACAATCCGCACCCGCGCGACAGAGCACCTT
>Ga0209636_10005866_pt1 | contig 12547 bp, 8 predicted proteins | sample DeeMarSWOR152_54_FD_187464 | JGI IMG/M metagenome (GOLD analysis project Ga0209636, IMG submission 187464) | Marine sediment microbial communities from White Oak River estuary, North Carolina - WOR-1-52-54 (SPAdes) (version 2) | ecosystem: Environmental > Aquatic > Marine > Intertidal zone >...
CAGGATTGGAAGTAGTAGTACAGCGCCCTAGGAAGAAGTTACTACTACTTCTGAAATCTTGAGGGGTGTTTGTTTTGTGTGTTTCAATGAGTACAGGTTTATTTTGATCTGTTTTTATAAGCGTTTAGACAAGTTACTTATTAAATAAGCAAAATATTTAAATACATATCTTTCTTTCTGTTCTTAATCGATGTTGTATGAGACTACCAAAATGGCTTGAGACTCGTTATTCGATTTTGTGGGATTCATTTGGAGATTCTGGTTTTAGGTTTGAGGATGCCGTTAGGGTTCTGCAGGAAAAGAATAAGGACCGATGGGAGGAAGTGCCTGTTTTTCTTTCAGAGCTGCGTAAAGCGGGTTGGCTTTTTGCTGTGGCGGATGAGAGGGATGCGAGGCAGAAGGTGTATAGGTTGAAGGGTAGGGTGGAGGCGGTTAGGGAGGTTTTTGCGGTTGAGAAGGAGACTTTGACGCGTGGTGATGTTGATGGTTTGTTGAAGAAGGCTGCTGATTTGATTAGGACGCGGGTTGATTACAAGTTTATTTTGATTTTGTTGTTTTTGAAGAGGATTAGTGACAAGTGGGAGTTGGAGTTTGAGCAAGCGTATAATGAGGCTTTGGCGGATGGGTTGAGCAAGAAACAGGCGAAGCAGGAAGCGAAGAGTGCGGCGTATCATGATTTTGATTTGCCTGAGGAGTTTTTGTGGGATAACATCCGTAAGGATGTGAGTATGTTGCCTGTGAGGTTTTCGACGGGTTTGATGAAGATTGCTGAGCGGAATCCTGAGTTGAAGGATGTTATTGATAGTGTGGATTTTATTCAATTTACGAGTAGTAGGGAGAATGCGGAGATTTTGCGTCAGCTTATGGAGTTGTTTAGTGAGAGGAAATTGCAGCATGTTTCGCCTGATATTTTGGGTGATGCATATGAGTGGATTTTGCGGTATTTTGCGCCTACTAAGGCTAAGGAAGGTGAGATTTACACGCCTAGGGAAGTGATTAAGCTTTTGATTGAAATTCTTGAACCAAAGCCTACGGAGAGTGTTTATGATCCTGCTAGTGGGTCTGCTGGTATGTTAATTTCTGCTTATAAGCATGTTGAAAAGAGGAAGGATAGGAAAGAGGCTGATAGGCTTTTCTTGTTTGGGCAGGAGGCGAATTTGAGTATTCTTGCTTTGGCGAAGATGAATTTGCATATTCATGATATTCGGAATTGTCATCTGTTTTTGGGAGATACTCTTCTTTCTCCGAAGATAAAGGAGGGTGAGGGGTTCAAGAGGTTTGATGTTGTTGTTGCTAATCCGCCGTGGAATCAGGATGGTTATGGTGAGGAGGTTTTGAAGAAGGGGGAGTTTTGGAAGCAGCGGTTTGGGTATGGTTTTGTTTCTAGACAGTCAGCGGATTGGGCTTGGATTCAACACATGATTGCCTCTGCAAAGGATGACACGGGAAGGGTGGGAATTGTCATTGACAATGGTTGTTTGTTTAGAAGTGGCAGAGAGAAGAGGATACGTTCTAGGGTCCTAGAGGAAGATTTGGTTGAGTGTCTTATCGTATTGCCTGAAAAGCTGTTTTATAACACAGGTGCTCCTGGCGCAATAATCATATTTAGAAAGAATAAGCCTGCTGAAAGAAAGGGAAAGGTTCTTTTCATTAACGCTTCTAGCGAGTTTGAGCCTCATCCAGAAGTACGAAAACTTAACAGGCTTGGAGATGGAAATATAAAAAAAATTGCTGACACTTGCAAGAGTTTTAGGGAGGAAGAGGGCTTTTCACGGATTGTTTCTTTAGATGAGATTAAACAGAACGATTACAGCCTAAACGTTTCTCTGTATGTAATGCCAGCCGAGAAAGGAGAAAAAATCAACATCTCTAAGGAATTCTCTGAGCTGAAAGATTTAGAGAAGAAAAGAGAGGAAGTTAAGAAGAGGCTAGAGGAGTACATTTCTCAGATAAACCAAGTAATTAGTGGTAAAAGTGATGCTTTACAAAGAGGCTGATCTTAAGGAAACACGAATCGGCAAAATTCCCGAAGATTGGAAGTTGGTTAGACTTGTAGATGTCGCAGATTACATCAATGGCTATGCTTTTAGCCCTAAAGATTGGAAAACTGAAGGCTTGCCTATAATAAGAATACAAAATCTAAACAACCCAAATGCTGATTTTAATTACTTTGATGGAAAAATCGATAACAGGTACCTTGTAGGAAATGGAGATTTGTTATTCGCCTGGTCTGCTAGTATAGGAGTTTATGTTTGGAATAGAGGAGATGCAGTTCTAAATCAGCATATTTTTAAGGTAATTCTCAGAAAGGGAATTGACAAGCTGTATCTATATTATGCTTTATTCTTGGCGATAGAACAATTAAAAAAGAGAGTACACGGTTCAACAATGAAACATTTTAAGCGAGGTGCGTTAAAAACAACATTCATCCCTCTCCAATCCTTAGAAGAACAGAAAAGCATTGCTGAGGTTTTGTCTGTTGTTGATTTGGCTATTGCGAAGGTTGATGAGGTTATTGCGAAGACTGAACGTTTAAAGAAGGGTTTGATGCAGGAGCTTTTAACCAAAGGAATAGGACACAAAGAGTTCAAAGATACAAAAATAGGAAAAACACCAAAAGAATGGCAAGTTGTTAGATTAAGAGATGTGATTTTCGAGGCAAAATCAGGTTTTGCATCGGGTAAGAGAGATGAAAATGGGATATTGCAGTTAAGAATGGATAACATAAAAACAGAGGGATGGATAAACACCGAAGCAGGTGTTAAAGTTCCAATTCCTCAAAATGTCGAGAACTATATTCTCAAACCTGGCGATGTCATCTTCAACAACACAAACAGCGTAAAGCTAATCGGCAAGACCGCTATTTTTAGAGGTGAATTTGTCAGATGCGTATATAGCAACCATCTTACTAGAATGCGAGTTAACCCCAACAAAGTTACAGCTGAATGGGTTTTATACGTGCTAGTCAAAAAATGGCAACAAGGTATTTTTAGAGCAATATGCCATAGACACGTTCACCAAGCAGGGATAAACAGCAATGACCTAGTCAATCTTAGAATTCCTCTTCCATCACTCTCGGAGCAGAAAAAAATCGATGAAATTCTTTTCACAGTTGATAAAAAACTAAAACTTGAGAGAAAGGAAAAGGCGAAACTTAAAAGAATTAAGCAGGGTTTGATGGATTTGCTTCTTACTGGAAAAATTAGGGTTAAGGTGGACTAATGGGCTGGGAACAATTCTGGGAAAATATCAGCAACGTTGGCAACCTCTCACTGGTTATAATTGCCGTAGCGGCTTTGCTTTATTACTTCGGCAAATTAATCGGAGACGTAAAAGTCGAAAAATACGAAAAAACCGATTACTACATCGAAGGGCTATTCTTCTCATTACTTTACATAGCATTACCCTTTGTTGCTGTTCTGTTTCTCACGCAATACGTAAATCTATACATTCCATTCTTGCCATCATTATTTCTTCAAATCTTCATTTTAGGTTGCCTGTGGCTAAGTGCGTTTGCCCATGAATACCTCAGAAAGCACGGTGCTTTATCCAGATTCAAAAAATTATCGCATGAAAAAATAGAACAAATAAAAAAAGAACACCGCATTTTCACCCTTATTGAAGATAGAGCCAAAAACACAACAAAGAAAGATTTAACAGAACTGTACTCATTGGCATTTTACAAGATTCCAATAAAAATCTTCGGGAATACAAGCGTCCTATTTCTATTTTCCTTCGTCATCGTGTGGAGTTCTTATTCATGCATATCTCCCGAAACTGCACTCGCACCCTCTACAATTTTTCTATCCATCTTAACATTTGTAAACTTAACATTTCTTGCCCTTACCTTCAGTTACACAAACGCCTACTATCCACCTGCAAAAATAATCTTGGAAAACGGAAACGAAATAAACGGTAAAGTCTTGAAATTCGGCGAATTCGTTTACCTTCTTAAAGAAAACGAAGAGAAAAAATTGTTCATAAACAAAGACAAAATTGTTTACGTGGAAGAAAGTTTGTACAAGGAAAAGCTGGAAGATGATGAGCCACACTGAGAGGATTGATTAGGTCATGCCATTGTTTAGTGAGAAATCTCTTGTTGAAGATTATTTCGTTCAAAAACTACGAAATAAAGGATGGAAATTCATACCCGCCGATAACCTTGAAAGAGAGAGCCTCGAAGAGCCTCTGCTTACTCCCATGCTAATCAGAGCCTTAAAACGCCTAAACGCAGACATCGCCATAGGCGATGAAGAAATAAAACAAGTCCTAAACGAGTTAAAACTCAAAGGCACAGGCATAGAAGGCGCCAAACAAGTCCTCAACTACTACAAACTCGGCATTCCAATCAAATTCGAAAAAGAAAGAGTAGTCAAATATGTAAGGCTCTTCGATTACGAAAACACCCAAAACAACGAACTCACCATTAGCCGCCAAGTAATCCACCAAAGCGGAGACAAACAAATCCGAAACGACATAATCCTCTACATAAACGGCATCCCAATAGTAAACATAGAATGCAAAAACCCCGCCAGCCTAACAGAAAACTGGTACAACGCCTACACCCAAATAAAAGAATACGAAAAAACCATCCCAGAACTCTACAAATACATGCAAATAGGCATAGCAGCCGAAACAACAGCCAAATACTTCCCAATAGTCCCATGGCAACAAAGAGAAGAGATAAAGATTCACGAATGGCGAGAAAAACCAAAAGACTACATAGACCCCACAATCGAAATGCTCACACCAAACACACTACTAAACATCATCAAAAACTACCTATTCTTCCGCATAGAATACGGCACCGCCACCAAAGTTGTAACACGCTACATGCAATACCGCGCAGCAGAACAAATCACAAACCGAATAATAAACCATATACAAGGAAAAACACCCAAAAACAAAGGCTTAATCTGGCACTGGCAAGGCTCAGGCAAAACCCTAACCATGATATTCGCAGCAAACAAACTCTACCACACACCCACCCTAGAAAACCCAACCATATTCTTCATCGTAGACCGCGAAGAACTCCAAGAACAACTATACACGGAATTCACAGCCCTTGACATGACAAAACCCGAAATCATCAACACCATAAACACACTAAAACGAACACTAAAACACGACCAAGGCAAAGGCAAACGCGGAATCCTCATAGCCCTCATACAAAAATTCAGACCGGAAGAATTCACACAACTCCAAAAAGACCTAGAAAAACTATCCCAAGACAGACAAACAATCCTAACAAGAAAAAACGTCATCGCCTTCGTAGACGAAGGACACAGAACCCAATACGGAACACTCGCCGGACAAATGAGAAGCATCCTAAAAAACGCCGCATTCTTCGCCTTCACAGGAACACCAATCTCAATAAAACAAAGAAACACATACGCCCAATTCAGCTACCCACCACAAGAAAACTACATAGACAAATACTTCATAACCGACTCCATCAAAGACGGCTTCACAGTAAAAATCGCCTACCAACCAAGACTAGAAAAAGATGTCCACCTAAAAAAAGAAATGCTCGAAACCTTCCTAGAAGTAGAACTCGAAGAAATCCCCGAACAATACCACGAAAAAGTCCAACAAAAAGTCAGAAAAAAACTCAACACAATAAGAGTAGTCCTCGAAAACAAAAACAGAATCAAAAAAATCGCAGAAGACATCGCAGAACACTTCAACGAAAACGTCGAAGGAAAATACAAAGCAATAGTCGCAGCCGTAAGCCGAAAAGCCTGCATCCACTACAAAAGAGCCCTAGACCAACTACTCCCAAAAGAATACACAGAAGTCGTAATGACACTCAACAGAAACGACCCCAAAATCATCCGAGACTACCTCACGGAACTAACGGAGAGATTCAAAGGCAAAGAAACAGATGACATAAGAAAAGAAATCGTCAACAACTTCAAAGAAGAAAACCTCCCCAAAATCCTAATCGTAACAGACATGCTCCTAACAGGCTTCGACGCACCAATCCTCCAAACCATGTACCTAGACAAACCATTAAAAGAACACCGCCTCCTCCAAGCCATAGCAAGAACAAACCGCCCATACAAAAACATCAAAGAAGCAGGCTTAATCCTCGACTACGTAGGCATCCTCAAAAACTTCATCAAAGCCTTCGAAAACTACACCAAAGAAGACATCAAAGGCGTACTATACAACACCAAAGACCTAAAAAAAGACTTCATCCAAACACTCAACCAAACCCTAAACCTCTTCGAAAACATTCCCAAGGATAAATACGACAGAGAAACAATGCTAAAAGCCATAGAAACCCTCACAACAAACGAACAAAACACCAAAAAATTCCTAGAAAACTACAAACACCTAAGAAAACTCTTCGAACTCCTCGGACCACACGAAATAAAAATCAGAAAATTCCACGAATACAAATGGCTCACACAAGTCCACATCTACTACATCAGACTGGTCCTAGGCGGACGCTCACCTGAAGAAAAATACGTCCAAAAATACTTCCAAAAAACCCTAAAATACGTATACAAAACCACCGAACTCGAAAGCATCCAAAAGGAACTGCCAATAATCCAATTCGACGAAAACTACCTAAAAACCCTAGAACAAAAAGCCAAAACCAAACAAGAAAAAGCCGCCAACATCGTCTTCACACTAAACAGATTCATCCTCGTAGACAAACAAAAAAGCCCAGTCTACGAATCCCTCGCACAAAAAGTCGAAAGAATCCTCAAACTCTGGAAACAAAGAACAAAAGACTACGAAAAAATCTACAAACAAGGCCAACAAATAATCCAAGAAATAAACAAACTCCAAAACAGACAAAAACAACTCGGCTACACAGACCTCCAATACTCCATACTGCTAACACTGGAAAACAAATTCGGCGCCAACAAAAACCTAACCCAAGACGTTAAAACACTAACAAACCAAATACAACCCCTCATGTTTAGAGGCTGGTACACCCAAACAACAGCAAGAAAAAACATAGAAAGAAAGGTCCGAAAACACATAAGAAAATACATCAAACAATACGGGATAAACCTCAAAGAACTCGAAGAACTCTACCAAAAAATAATGGAAAACGTGAAAAACTATGGACAAAAAGTCTAACAACACACACGAACCAAACACACACTACAACATAGACTACCGCGACATAAAATACCCCAGACTAGAATTCAAAACAGGCACCCTCCTCCTAGTACTCCCAAAAAACTACGAAAACGAAAAAGACATCCTCCAAAAACACAAAAAATGGATACACAAAAAACAAATCACCATCAAAAAGGCACTAGAACAAGCCAAAACCAAAGAACTCAACAAAAACAGAACAAACGAAGAACTAAAACAGCTTGTTCATTCAATCGTCAAAAACTTCATTGAAGAATTCAACTTCAAAATCAACAACATCTACTTTAGAAAAATGAAAACCAAATGGGGAAGCTATAGCACAAAAAGAAACCTAACAATCAACACTCTCCTAAAATACCTACCCAAAAAACTGATCGAATACGTAATTTTTCACGAAATGGTCCATTCTTTAGAAAGAAAACACAACCAGACATTCTGGAAGATACTGAGCAGAAAATTCAATAATTATCGGACAAGAGAGAAAGACCTCCTGGTTTACTGGTTCCTAATTCAAAAAATGTTTTAAATACCACATGCATTAGAAATTCTGGGACTAATCATGACCAAATGTCCAAACTGTGACAAGGAAATTAAAAAACCGAACAAAACATGGAAATACGGACAATTCACAGTTCAAGCCTATTCATGCAGCGAATGTGGCACAAAATTCAGAGACTATATGAAAGATCGAAAACACAGCTTCACGCTGAAACTTCAGAAAGGCCGAGGCTTCGTTAAAGCATTATAAGGCAACATTTTGCTTTAGTACGCGCTATTAAAAAGGAATAAACACGAAAAACGGGGAATCTGCGGGAGATATCTCCATTTGTCTGTAGGTTCAAACCCAGCCCTCGACACTACCAGCAAGTTGGTGGTGGTTCTCTAAAGTCGGCAAAACCTTTCAAGGGGTAAACGCCATAATTAGAACTGTGGTAGTATACCTTTGTTCATGATGAAGGAGGAATGTTTCAATATTTCGATAATGGGCAGAGGGAAGACTCATGAATGATTTCAAAAGCGAACAACTCAGACATCTTGTCGGCAAGTGTAAAGCTGCGGAATTGAACAAATGCAGATTTGAACTCTACATGAATGGCAAAACAAAGCCTTTGCGATCAAATGAAAATCTAAATATCAAAAAGGTCCCTGTGCTACTTGAAGAACTGAAAAGAACGCATAACTTGGACTGTGAGGTTAAAGATACTAAGAAGATGAGCCCACAGGAAACTAAACGTGTTTACGACTCAAGTGCTCATTGGGCCTCAAATCCAAAGAGACCCTATGGAATCAGCAGAAGGATATATGAGATATTTGTTTCAGGAGAAGCCGGAGATCAGTTCGGCAGAGAAAAACCAGCTATGATCGTCTCAGATTCTTCAGGCGATATCTTGTTTGTGCTGCCTCACATTGTCAAGAAAGAAAGGTTTTCCTTGCCCAATTACGTTGAGAAGCGGATGGCATCTTACCAGGAGCAAGAAATCGTTACCATATTCGATTTCTTGATTTGCTTGAAAAACGAGTTAGAGAACAGGTAGCGCGCTGTTATGTCTAAATTACAAGTGCGCTCGCACTAATCCTCCCCCACCTACTTCATAACTCTGACTCACTAGAATAGATTGATTTAAGAAGCACAAAGTTCTTATCGTACTATAGAAAAAGGAAAGTTACGCTTGGCGATATTTATGTCTTTGATTGAAAATTTCAAGACATATACACTAGATTTGTTCTTGGAAGATGCTACTAGGCAAGTAACCAAGGAAAAGCGTAGAGTCTACTGTGACATTCTTATATCCTATCCCAACATTTTTGATGCGTTGCCAAGGATTATGGACTATTACAGTGATCGAAAAAGGAGTCACTGGTCAGTTAGTATATCGCCGTGTGCTGAAGAAGATTTCTTCTTAGTTTGCTTCTTCTCGAAAGAAATGGAAACAAATGAGAATCCTGTGTTCTTTTTCTGGAAGGTATTCAAAGACGACAAATACGTTACAATCCTTTCATTTTCATTTCAAAGTTACATGGAAATACGCAGGAGTCTGGACTCTCTGGTAAGATTTACAAGAGGTCTGTGGTTTGCTTGGGTTGGCTCACGTTTTCTGGAAAACTTTGACCTATTCGTCACGAGAGTACTTGGGGAACGTGCGAATATACTAGCAAGTTTTCAAACAGCAGAAGAGAAGGGAGAAGTTCTTCCCAGAAAGGTGAGAGTTTTTCCTCTACCACCTAGGAAATTCGTTCCCTTAGGGGATATCCGAAAATGGGCTAAAGACCGATATCTGAGAGATGGGGAAATTTACACATTCTCAAATATGAGATATAGACTGATCTCTGATGGTATGGACTTTACATTTTCAATGACCGACCGCTCAAGAATAACATTTGAAAGAGGAGATTTCACCTTATTCGTAACCCTAATACGTCCTTTACTTGTTGAAACTAGACGAAAATTGGATGCTTTGAGAAGAAACTCCTATACTACTATGAGAGAATCTACAGTTTTGGGCAAGAGAATCGAAATACAAACTTTTGATCGGATTGAATCCTTAGTATTTAGAAAACCACAAGAAACGAAAAGATGGTACGACAAGATCGTGGGCTTATTTAGTTCAGATATTCCCGAACAGAAACTTATAAACTTCACGCTATTATCAGGTAATCCTTACTTCCTCGTCCACATTATTGATGCAGAAAACAGCTCTTCTATCTATTTATCTGCAACAAGTGAAGAACTCCAAATAGTTCCAGCAGAGCCATCCACTAAAGAAGGAACAGTAGCTAAAATTGTCGACTTACTCCAGGCGAAAGTAGACCCATCAATTTCGGTTTAGTGGGGGCTAGTCTTCAATGGGTAGGATGACCCCTCACGAATTCCTTATCAATGTGATGGGTTCAACTGTTCTGAATATAGTCCCTTTCCCTACTGCACCAGTAGCTCCTTCAGGATCGCTGGCCAAGAATTTTGGTTACGCAATCAGACTACCTAAATTCGGAGAGACAGTTCAGGGCCTTATGAAGAAGAGAGGAGCAAAGATTCCTGATCTACTTTTGGTGAACGAGAAAGAAAAACTGCTCATAATCATCGAATGCAAAAGTGACTTTACATTTGAAATTGAAGAAAGGCTTTCGAAACAAATTGAGTTTTACTCATCTGAAGAATTTAAAGCGATATGGAAAGAAATGTTCCCCGACTTAAGTAATATTGAAATTTGGGTATTCTCCTCCAAGGATTTTGGGAAGAAAATAGCCAAATTCATAGGTCGTAAGGAAAAGAAAAAGAATCCTGCAAATATAATTGTCTGGGGAGTTGAGTTTAGAAAAGCACGAGAAGAAGCACATATCCAGAAGTTTTACGGGACTCATATAGACACCAAACTAAATAAACAAATGGAAAGTGAAGGACTCACTTGTTCTCCGCCACGAACTGAACTTCTGGTTGATCCTACTCTAGCATATGGTGAAAGAGTCTTTCGGATAGGTAGGCGAATTCTTTCTTTCCTCGCTATTTCCTACTTGACTGAGAAAGATCGAATAGTAACGCTTCAGAATTTCATGGATAGATATCCGGACACAATTATGACAGAAAAGGAATTGAAGAGATGTCTAAGGTATTTATTGAAGTTAATTCCTGAAATTGGAGAATATAATTCTGCGACAGGAGAACTGGTGTTAGCGAAAAGACCGTCTCTAGACAAGATCAAAGCTAAACTTGAAAGAATACAAGAAATGACTGAAGCGGAGATCAAAGTAGAGCTGACAAGAATAAGCAAAAAACTAGGTGTTAAGTTTAAACGTCCAAAAGTCAAACAGAAGACCAAGATTTCTGAATGGTTCCCGAAGAAAGCTGTTTCAGAGAGTTTTGGTTTACCCTTTCGCCACCAGCATGTGGAAATTCTGCATAGAAATGATGAATTAGGTTTTGATTTCGAGAGTGCCCTCTTTCCAAATCCTTAGCTTACCTAATTTTCTTGTTGCGCGGGAAAGTATGTAGGGTTAGCTATATCTGCAGTGCAAATACAAAGAATGTATCATTAGCAAATATAAGTTCAGAAAATGGGGGTTTGCGGGAGATGTCTCCAGTTTTGTTTTATATAGTTTTTTAACACAAGCTGTTCCTGTGTAACGCGCCTGTATGAATTGGTGACAATTTATTTGTTTATGGTGACTATTATGTTCACATCAGAAATATCAAAGCAGTATGGGCGCCGATTTGAATGGAGTTCCGCGAGGCTGTTGATGAGTTACAGGAAAACATCCAACAAATCAGGAAACAGCATAAACTGCAACGTTTGCGGAGATTTCTGAAGTTATTCTTGATTGGTTTTCTGATAGGTAGAGATTCAGACAAGAGAATGGCAGAGCTCAGAGCAAGAAATAACTCTATTACGGAGAGTATTGGCGAACGAATTAAACAAAGGGAATGCACTATAAGAGAACAGGTCGAGGAGATAATACACAGTGGAACATACTTAACTTACAATAAAAAGGAGCGGCCCCTCAAAGCAATAATCTCTTTTGAAGAAGACCTAAGCTATTGTGATAAAAATGACGTTTTAGAACGCGGGATAATAGAAGCGAAGAGAAAAAAACTGAAACAATATTTTCAAACAATTTCAAACTACAACAAGAAATTCATAGAGCAAAGGAAAAAGGACTACACGTATCTTTGGACCAAAGGACTTCTTTCTCTCGATGACGAACAGCAAACGGCGATAATCACTGATGACAAACACAATCTGGTAGTGGCAGCAGCAGGTTCAGGCAAAACAGAGATCATGATTACAAGAATAGCATATCTGATTGCCAGAAAGCCCGATCATGTCAAACCAAAAAGAATTCTAGCGATTGCATACCAAAGGAAAGCAAAAGAAGAAATTGAACAGCGGCTGCACGACCGATTCAACATCAAAAATGTTAATGTAAGAACCTTCCACAAGCTTGGCAAGGACATCTTGGAAGAGACTGGCAGAAAGTTTAGACGCACAGACATTGTTGATGCAAACAAGAAACACGAAATCATACAAAAGATTTTCAACAATAAGATAAGGAATGAACTGGATTTCTACAAATTGTTTCTGCAATTCGTGAAGACTCTCCATGACAAGGAAACAAAAGAAGAAGGTGAGATAAAAGCTGAGGCCCTGACATATGCACGTGAGCGCGCCTATTATTCCATAAACAATATCCATCTCAACAGCCGAGCTGAAAAGGAGATTCTGGATTTCTTCTTAGCCTATAAACTTAATGGAAAACCTATTGGTGTGAAGTATGAACCTGACGTGGACGGTTTTAGACCTGACTTCTACTTGCCTCAGTATGATCTTTTCATTGAACATTGGGCTCTCAACGAGAAAGGAGAAGTACCTGACTGGTTCAGTCAGTCCACTGAGGATTACAGAAAATCCATGGAGATGAAGAAGAAATGGTTCGC
>Ga0209636_10005869_pt1 | contig 12544 bp, 13 predicted proteins | sample DeeMarSWOR152_54_FD_187464 | JGI IMG/M metagenome (GOLD analysis project Ga0209636, IMG submission 187464) | Marine sediment microbial communities from White Oak River estuary, North Carolina - WOR-1-52-54 (SPAdes) (version 2) | ecosystem: Environmental > Aquatic > Marine > Intertidal zone >...
CTACTAGAAGAGATGAATACATACGTTCAATAATCAGTATCTTTTTTTGTTTTTTATAAATAAACGGTAAAATCTTCTAAAAAACCTTAAAATAATAAGGAGACAGATATTATGTTATGGGGCATCTAAAATAATAAGGATGCGAGTAATATGGAATGGATGGATATTGTTCCTTTTACATTAATTTTTGGAGGTTTTATTGCCACTTTCTGGTTATTTGAAAAAATTTTATCCCCTGAAAAGAATACTTTGGAAAGAATTGATAGATTTTTCACACGGTTTTTAGGACCGTTACTTGGTTTTTTCATGCTGATACTCTCAGGTTTAACGTTGGAGGATGCTGATTGGTTTACAAGCGCTTTATTAGTGTTTATAGGGCTTGCTCTATGCCTTAACTCAATAAAAGATATACCTCTAGCAGCAACTATAGCCTTGATGGCCGGATGTGCCGTTGCCGGAGTTATTTACCTATTAATAGGCACAACCAATGCCACAACACTCGGCATCGTTTTCATAATAATCTTCATCTTCGTATTTCTCAGCTTAAAACTGGCTGAAACACTTCTCAAACTATTTGCCGCAATACTCACCTTTCCCATCATAGCATTAATAATAGGCCTTCTAGGAATAATCCAAGGAATTCTCATTTTAGCAGATAGCTCCTTAATCACCATCTTTTAATGCTCAAAAACAACCTTCGTTTAAACGCAGAAAAAAAGTGAGAAAATACTTGGTACAGACATAAAAACATAGATTTCATTTAGGTTACTAGAAGCCTTCTAATCTTTCAAAGTTTCATTTTATGAGCAAAATTTTGCTCTTTGAAAATCTTCTAATATTTTACAGTTTTTATCCTTGTTTTTATATTTATTATCACTTTTTTTACTTTTTTAAAAAATAGAAACAGATTTAAGCATTCTAACCTTTTTCGCTTCAGACAGAGACGTTAGAAAAATAATGAAGAATAAATAGGAGTTGATGTTTTTGGTTGTTAGGGTCGGGATAAACGGGTTTGGCACCATTGGTAAACGTATTGCAGCTGCTGTGAGTAAACAACCAGACATGACGTTGATCGGGGTTACTAAGGCTACGCCTGATTATAAGGCATGGTTTGCGAAAAAGTATAACTATCCATTGTTTACGGCGGTTCCTGAAAAGATGGAGGATTTTAAAAAAGCCGGGATCGAAGTCGAGGGAACTGTTGAAGATTTAATTTCACAAGCCGATGTGATGGTCGATTGTTCTCCTGACAAAGTAGGTGCAAAAAACAAGGAAACTTTTTATCTTCCCAAAAATAAGAAAGCTATTTTTGAGGGTGGCGAAAAAGCCCCTGTTGCCGATGTATCTTTTGTCTCTTTATGCAACTATGATGAAGGCGTAGGGAAAAACTATATTCGTTGCGTTTCTTGTAACACTACAGGTTTAGTGCGTTCACTTTACGCGGTAGATAAGGCTTTCGGCATAGAAAGGGTAATAGCTACGATGGTTAGAAGAAGTGCAGACCCGCCGGAGATCAAAAAAGGCCCAATTAACGCAATAGTTGTAGACCCTCCAACTTTACCGTCCCATCATGGCCCAGATGTAAAAACTGTGATGTCCCACATAGACATCACAACTTTTGCAGTAAAAGTTCCTACAACAATTTCTCATCTGCACTGTGTGGCAGCGGATCTAAAAAATGAAGCTACAACTGGAGAAGTAATCGATGTCTTTGCTAAATCTCCCAGAATAATCTTGGTTAGTGCTGAAAAAGGTATTAGAAGTACAGCGGAGGTAATTGAATTTGCCAGGGATCTAGGAAGGCCTCGAAACGACCTCTACGAACTAGCGATATGGCTTGAAAGCGTAAAAGTAGAAAACAAAACTCTTTATTTCTTCCAAGCAGTGCATCAAGAAGCAATTGTTGTACCTAATAATATCGATGCAATACGAGCAATCACTAACACAACGGCTAAAGAAGAAAGTATATTCCTTACCAATAAAACATTAGAAATCCTAGAGTCAGGAATCTATCCGAGCTAGTTTCCCCACCCCCTTTCTTTTATTTATTATCTATTTTTTCCTATCTTTGGAGAATTCGGAAATCTTAAAATAGTTAGCCAAACGAAGATCATGTAAAGTATATATAATATGAAGATTTTTAATTCTGAAAAACCATATAATTATTATAGTAAAGGTTAAAGATATAAAACATGTTGTATCATCTGTAAAGAAATTCCTCACTAATATAACGTTTACTTATACCATTTATTTGCTTGTAATTTGTAAAAATGTTGGTTAAAACCTTAGCTTAGAATGTATTGTAGAAGGCGTTTTGTTTTTTGCGCCTTTTAATCGTTTAGAAACGAAAATTTTTCAGGAGGATTCATAATCATGGGTAGAGATACAAGCTCGATAATGAGCGGTACTACTAAATATTTAATCCGTTCTCGGTTTGAAACTAACGGCATGTGTGAAAAGTCTGATGTAGTTGGCGCTCTTTTTGGCCAAACCGGGGCGTGGAATCTCACGATCGGGGTTAAACGGAGGGTCTTTTAGGCCCGGACTTAGAATTGCGTGAACTACAAAAATCGGGGCGGATTGGTAGAATTCAAGTAGAGCTGAAAAGTGAAGGCGGAAAATGCTCCGGCTCAATAATAATTCCAAGCTCTCTAGATAAAGTTGAGACAGCCATATTGGCTGGTGCTTTAGAAACAGTTGATCGTATCGGTCCTTGTGAAGCGAATGTTAGAGTTGAAAAGATAGAAGACGTTAGAGAATCGAAAAGGCGACAAGTGATCGATAGGGCTATTGACTTGATTCGAAACTGGGAGGAAGGAGAAAGCCTAAGCTACTCCGAACTTGCAGAAGAAGTGGTTAAATCGGTTCGGGGAAGCACTATTAAAAATTACGGTCACGAAGGACTTCCTGGTGGTCCTGATGTGGAAGAAGCTGACAGCATAATAATCGTTGAGGGGAGGGCGGACGTTGTTAATCTCTTAAAATACGGTATAAGAAACACTATAGCGGTAGAAGGCACGAGCATACCAAAGACAATCATTGAGCTATCCAAATCAAAAACTGTTACCGCTTTTCTTGACGGTGATCGAGGCGGTGATCTTATTTTAGCTGAACTGTTGCAAGTGGCAGATGTTGACTATGTATCAAGAGCTCCTCCAAGTAAAGAAGTTGAAGAACTTAAAAGGAAAGAAGTGATTAAGGCTTTAAGAAACAAGATGCCGTTAGAGCAATTACCAGAAATCTCTCTAAAAGCAAGAAAACCTAAGAAACAGCTTGAAAAAAAGAAGATAATAGAAGAAAAAGCCATTAAAGCCCCTCTGCCAAAAAAGGAAGAAGAAAGGATAGATCTACCCGAACCCTTAACCGATATCGTTGTGCAAATAGAAGGTACTGGTGAAAGCGTTTTACTTGACGAAAATTTCAAAGAAATTTCAAGGATACCGGTAAGAGAATTAGTTGAAAAGATTCAAAATATAGCGGAAAAAATTCACGCTGTAGTTTTTGATGGAGTCATAACACAGCGTATTGTTGACGTAGCTGCTGAAAAAGACATAAGTATACTTGTAGGAGGCACAATAGGAGATGTTGTAAAGAAACCGCTTAAACTCCGATTATATTGTGCCAATACGACGCCTAAAAGCTTTGAAGACAACTTATACCGGTAAACTCTTATTCTACAAATGGATAAGTTCACGGGGCGAATATGATAAAGGTCTGCATTTTTCCGGAGTAACCACTATATCATCTTCTAATCTTATGCCTCCAACACCTTCTATGTAAAGCCCTGGTTCCACTGTTAATACTGAACCTACTGGTATAGGGATTTTTGCATAAGGGTTGGCTTCAGTACTAAGCATTGCTCCGACATCGTGTGTTTCTATGCCAAGAGGATGTCCTAAGCCATGAATGAAAAACTTATCAGGATCAAAACCGTGTTTTTTAAGAACTTCTCTCGCGGTTTTATCCACTTCCATCCCCATTATTCCGGGTTTTAAAATTTCAATAGCCTCTTTATTCGCGTCGTAAACCGCTTCATACATCTGCTCGATCTTTTCACTACCTTTTTTCCCAAATTGGTACGTCCGCGTGATGTCTGCACAGTATCCATCCAACTTTACCCCCATATCAATTAAAACTATGTCACCTTTGGCTATTTTTTTCTTACTTGTTTGATGATGTGGATAAGCGCTATTTAGACCCGAAGCAACTATTGTTGCAAAGGATGGTTCGCCCACTTTATTAATTTCGAAATTAATCTTTGCTCCAACTTCTTTTTCAGTTACTCCCTCTGTAATGAATCCTGGTATTTTATTTTCAAATATTTCTATAGTGGCTTTTACCGCTTCTTCTATCTTTTTTATCTCTTTTGGAGTTTTTATACTTCTTAATTTTTCAAGAAAAGGAGCTGCAGACTCTAAAGAAACGTTTTGAAGGATTGTTTTAAGGCTTGTAAAAATGCCGACAGGCATCTTATCAAATCCCCCTTTCCCCGCAAGAATTGAGTTTTCAACGTAATTTATAACAATTTTAGGATTTTCACCAAGATCAGAAACCTTTTCCTTCAATTTTTCAATAAAAGTTTTCCCGCTACTATATTCCTCAACATCAAACCCTCTATCCCTTAACATTGCTCCCTCCATTCGCGTGATTAAAACCATTACATCTCCTTCTTTTGGAACAATTATCGCGTGAGTAGAATAAACGCGAATGCCTAATACATAACGAGAATGAACATCCTCATTTTCACGGGTAACGATCAACCAACCATCATAACCAAATTCTTTGAGAAGTTTTTGAGCCCTTTCTATTACTTCCAACTCAATATCTAACACGACAAAGACCTCCAATCACTTGGATAAAGGTGAAACACGTAAAACATTACTACTTAAAATTTTTTTAGAAGCTTTTAAAGTTCTTTTCGACATTATTCCTTCTTCTTCTAATTCTCTCTTTTTATCTTCTAGGATTTTTAATAATTTTTCTAAATCTTTTAATGTGTCAACGTCAAGGGTTACGCTAGGATCTTCATATCTTCTAAAGGGAACTTTTTCTAAACGTGCTTTCTCCTGAAACGCTTTAAAAGATGTTCCACCAAAAACAGGCACCATAACGTTACAAGGTTTAAACAAAACAGTAGACGTACCACCATCGTTAGTAGGACAAGCTACTACTACTCTATCATAATCTTTCGCTATTTCCACAAGATCCCTAATATTTTTAACGCTAATAAGAGGCGTATCACCCATGATAACAATGGATTGAGTCGCAAACCTTTTTTTTGCCTCGTTTAATGCTTTAAAAACAGCAAAATTTAAATCCTTTCCATCATCCTTCAAAGGCAAAAAATTCCCCTCCTTTGAAAGCCCTAATAATTTATCGTCACTACTACAAACAATCATAAAATCCATAACAGATCGATTTATAGCACGAGATAATACGTCTAATATGTCGAGAAACATCGCCATTATAAGTTCCTTTACAAGACTTTTATTTTCATACCCAAGCTCTAAAGAAAGCCTGCTTTTACCACCATCAAGACCTCTAACCGCAACCGCCGCAGCCGTAACAGTCTTTTTCCCTGAAATCAACCCAGTTACCTCAAAACTTGTGAACTAATCCTACCTATCTACCTACTATACTTGTTAGTAAGAAGCTTCCTTTTTTGTTGTTTCTGGCATAAAGAAAAGAGGTAGGTGTTTGCACAGTAGGTGCAATATTTTTTATTTATTTTTAAATAGATACCAACGATGTTAATTTCAAGTCTCCATCTTGGATTAAGCCAATTCCCGCTGCATAGTATTTATACTCTTTAACTCCAGGTTCTAATGGGGTTGTCTCTTCTATTTTCAAGCAGTTCTCAAATGTTCCAAAAGGGGTTTGAACCGTTTCAGTCATGCTAATAATTTCAGCTCTGTCCTCCGCAACTCCCGGGGCAATTTCTTGATAATATCTGGCACCTAAAAGGATTATTCCTGGCATCATTACACCTGGCTTTGCATCATTAGAAAACGCGATCCAAGCACCTTCATGACTGACAACTACTCCGTTTTCATAAATATCTACTTCTTCACCAAAATAAAAGACACTGTTAGTTTCATTGCATATTGTAAAAAAGTTTCTTGATATTTCTACCAATTCACCGTTTAATGTCTCAGTTTCTACAACAACCCTTGTTTCAATGCCCCCAATCATCGTGATGTTATCTAATACAGTAATGTTAAGTATAACTGTATCGCCATCCTCTTCGCCTTCAAAAATTAATTGATATCCAGGCTCTAAGATGAAGTAATCATTTCGTCCAGTAGCAGAAAAATTACAACCTTCAATGTTAAAGGTCTCTGTCCATGTAACAGCAGGCTCTTCTTCTTCATCTTCAAGAATGTACTCTCCGGTAATAAAGCCTACAGAGAAAAAAAGTGCAACCAAAGCGATTGTAATTAATTGATTTTTTTCCATAGCTCTCAATCCTCACTTTATCAACAAGGAGTAGGGTAAGCATAGGGTAAGTATGTATAAAAAAGTATTGAAAGCAGCACCTGCAAAAATTGGCCACTTGCAGGGTAATCATCCTTTTTTTCTCCATACACGAGATGTAAAATGATCCTCCCTCAACCTCTTTGACAATCTCCAATCTTTCCCAGTTTCTTTCCCTTTTCCCCCTCATTCTTAATCGAAAATAAAAGATTAAAAACAGCTTAAAAAAAGCTTGTTAATACACTTTTTCAAAAAATAACCCTATGCGGCAAAAATTAAGAGTGAAAAAATAATGCCCAAAAAAAGAAACAAAGAATAAACATACTAAAAGCAAGACGGTAAAAAACAAAAACAGGTCTCCGCACAAAAAAGGAGAAAAACACAGTGGAAACCCGCCCCAACAACAAAAAAAGACCCCTCAAACTCTTAACACTTTTTCTGCTAGTTCTTTTTTATCATTAAGTGTCTTCATTATAGTGTTTACCGAAACAACTTCAATGCCAAGCTCTTTTTCAATCCTTTTAGCTATACTTTTATCCCTTTTGTCTATTATTAAGCAATCTAAAAAAGATTCATAAACTTTAGCAACACCTAGAGGCGAAACTTCAAGGTTTAAAAACTCCATAAGAGTTCCAGCAGGACCGCTTAAAGGACTATCTCCTATGATTGGAGATATAGCGATTACCTTTGTCTGCGTTTTTTCTAAAGCCTCTCTAATCTCTTTTACTGCCAATATTGGACCGATACTCGTCACAGGATTGCTTGGACCGATAACAATCTTTTCAGCGCAATTAATCTCTTTTAAAACGCCGGGAGCTGATTTAGCGATATCTGCGCCCTTGAAGTCAATATTTAAAACCTTTAAGGATCCTTTTTCACGCACCCACCATTCCTGAAAATGCATCCATCCTTTTTCAGTTAAAATCCTTGTTTGAATACTTCGATCACTTGCAGGAAAAACAGAAACTCCCACATTCAAAATATCACAAATAAACTTACAAGCCTCGCTTAAACGCAACCCTTTTCGTAAAAGATAAGAGCGCAAGAAACAGAAAGAAAGGTCTTTATCTCCAAGTTTAAACCAAGAATCTTCACCAATCCTCTCAAGGCATTGAATAAAGTTAAAAGTATCCCCTTTTATCCCCCACATTTTTTCCTCGTCAACGATTCCGGCAATAGTATAGGTAATAACATCAAGATCAGGCGAAACATAAAGACCGTATATCTCGTAATCATCGCCCACATTACTAATAACCGAAAACTCTTCGGGACTGATTAAAGTTAAAACACCTTGGAGTAACTTGGGCGTACCAGTACCGCCAGAAAGAAAAAGTATCATTATTTCTTTCATCAACCACTCATTTTACAACGTAACGGTAAGCTACCGAAACACCAGCAGTAGGACTTTTTCTTGTAATCTTCACGACATCCCCTGCACGCGCCCCTACAGCCCGAGCAACAGGGTCACTCGCTTTTAGCATAGCTAACTGATTAACTTGAATTCCATAGTCCTTCACTAATTTTCCCACTTCTTCCTCTGAAACTATTTCATGTTCTGGCACTAAATCATGAACGAAAATATCAAAAAAGGCGTATTCGGCCGGTATAAGTTCAATATTCTCATTTCCCGAAACTTCCTTACGCGTATAGTGCGTATATTTGCCCACAGTTAACAAAAAACCATTATGTATCTTTCTTTCTTCCATCGACTTTTTCAATTCCCTGACAAATTTAACACCAATAGTTTTAAACTTGGGCAGCCAAGCAACAACCTGAATCTTCTTCCTTCCCTCCTTTTTCTCCCCTAAAACTTCTATCTTATCCCCCTTATCCTCCGCGCTAACCGGGGTGTATCCTCTATTCTTAATAACGGCTTTGATGCCCTCAATTAATCTCTCAGAAACAGCTTTCTCATCAATAGAACTGATTGTCAACTTAAAAACACGCCCCAGTAACTTACTTTGTTAGCGTTAAGATTTTAAAACTTACCCGTTAAAATCCTTTATTAAACCTATACATATAAAAAGAAAACCCAACTACTAAAATAAAAGTTGAAAAAAGAAAATCAAAAACCTATGCTATCCTCTCAACTTAAAAATTTTACACAGTAAAAGCTTATGGAGCGCCATAAAAAATGGGTTTTAAAAACAAAGCAGTTTTAATGGCAATCTTATTTCTCTTCGTTATATTCTCTACATCTTTCACTTATTCCTTATCTAAAATTGAATCTAATCCCGTTGGAAGAGAAACAATTTCCGACACCACGATACCTGAGCCCGAAGATATTAGAGTGCTTGTAAATTTTGCTGCAAACGTGTCTCAATATATTAACAAGACATCTGCAAGCATATTTTTAGATATGTTAGAGAATGAAACCGGTTTCGATCTCGATGTTTGGGAGAATGAAACTGTTATTAGGACGGATTTTGCATCCATTGATTTGCGAGGTGTAGACGTTTTCATTATCTTTATTCAGTCCAATTTGACTTTTACAGAGAGCGCTATTGACGCGCTAAAGGAGTTTGTTAAGAAAGGCGGAAGTCTTATGATTTGTAATGCTCCAGAAGGTCCAAACACCGATACCAATATCAACAATGTGACCCAATATTTTGGTTTCAAGTTCCTTGAAAATGTAACAGTAATAGATCCAGTAAATTATGAAAACACAACAACCTCAATAAAAGTCCCTTTCTTCTTGGATGGAATCCCTCAAACCCTTGTTTTAGACCAAAAAAATGCCTCCCTAATATACCGAGGTATACCTATAACCACTAACAGTTCCTTAATAAATTCCACAATCCTTGAAGTAGTTGACCATTATAACTTAACATGGGCAAGCGATACCGCTTTTGCTGATAAAAACAATAACTCGGTAAATGATGTAGGAGATATTAATGGAACAGATGTAGTTTTAGGTGTGTGCGCTGAAACAGAAAATCAGGGAAGATTTATAGGAATAGGCTCTGTTACAATGTTTAACAACACTTATACAAATAGCAGCGGTAATTTTAGCGCTTATGAAAACTTGCTGTTTGCCAATGAAACGATAAAATGGCTTGCAAAGCTTAAGGGTGTAGTCCTTTATGAGGATATGACCACCGATAAAGAACAGATAACTTATGGGGAGCAAGTGAATGTTTCTGTGATAATCGAAGACGAAAACATGGAAGAAGTTGCGGGAATAAACGCAAGCTTTGTAGTACATAAAATAGGCACAATGAACATAACTATGTTAAATATTAGTAGGATGGGAAAACATTTCTACGCTGTCTATAACTCTACAACTTTTGAGAAAGCTGGAGCGATAGAATTTTCGACAAACAGTTCAAAGGTTCGCGGATACACAAACATCACAACATATCCATGGATCATGGTGGACGTTTTCCCAGAAGAGGCTCCTCGAACATCTTTAAACTCCACAGCGTTAATACTTATGGCCATGGCTGCAATAGTAACCCTTGGAGGTCTTGGAGCTTATGCCTTTAGGATAGCCAGCCTAAAAAAGCGAGAAAAATAAATGGCATAAGCTCCAATATTATAATTTGTAGAAAAGATGTTCGGTGAAGTCCTTTGAAAGACGAGATAAAAATGATTGAAAAAGAAGCTGAAAGAAACCTACAGGTAGGAAGATGGAATGATTCTGGTTCTGCTTTTGAATATTTAATGCGCGAAAAAATGAAAATAAACGATTTAAAGGGAGCATTAGAAAGCGCTGCAAAAGCTTTGTTTTGCTGGCAGAAATTAGAGGATATAACACGCAGTGCAAAGTTGCTAGAAGAAACTGGCATAATGAGTTTTAAACACGCTGCAGAATTTTTTGAAATTATTGCTAAAGAAGATAAACGTATCTTTGAAAGGGCAGCAAAGTGTTATGCTGCCATAGGTGATATAAAAAGGATGAAACAGAGCCTAAAAAAAGCCTTAAAAGTATATTTTGGAGAGGCTGAATCCCTTATAGAAAACAATAAGTGCGAAGAGGCGCTAAGATGGATAGAAGGCGCTATTCGCTGCTATAAAAAGCTTGGAGACAAGGAAGGAGCGAAAAAATCCCTAACCTATAAAGCAGAATGCCATGAAAAACTCGCAAAAGAATTCCAAGAAAAGAATGGAGCAGAAAATGAATATTTAGCAGCAAGAGAATATGAAAACGCTGCAAAAACATACAAAAAATTAAGAAAAAGAAAAAAAGCAAACGAAATGATAGAAAAAAGCAAAAAAGCAAAAGAAAAAGCAGAAAAAGAATATCAAGGAGAATTTGACCCCCTATCAAGCCTTTAAATAAACTGGTTAAACTGAATTAAACAACGTTCACTCCCATTTATTTCAACATGCCTACATACGTTCGCGTCTCAACGATCTCAGGGTTTTCCCGCCGTATCGACGAAACAACATCATCAAGTTCACGCATATTCCTCGCCTCAATAAGAACAGCAATATCATAGTAAATTAAACAAAGTTAATCCCAATCATTTTAACATGCCTACATACGTTTTTGTCTCAACGATCTCAGGGTTTTCCCGCCGTATCGACGAAACAACATCATCAAGTTCACGCATATTCCTCGCCTCAATAAGAACGACTATGTCATAGTCGCCGAAAATCGGAAATGATATTTTACATGACTCTTTTTCTGCTATCTTATCAGCAATTTCCCACTCTTTGCCAACCTTACACCGCATTAACAAAAAGGCGACAATGGTAGGTCCTTTTTCTTCTGGCAACAAAATCACCCAGCAAACCATTTGAAATAAAAACTTGATAAAACTTGTGTAAGTAACAGCTCATAAGATAACCTGCAGTTCATAAAATACACCGTTAAAATTAAATTAAAATTAAGCAATAAGGAAACAACATCGTAACATTATTAATTTATTGCAAGTATTAGTCAGTTGGTAAAGGGGCCCGTAGCTCAGCTTGGATAGAGCGCCAGCCTGCGGAGTTGGAGGTCGCGGGTTCAAATCCCGTCGGGCCCATTAACCATAAAGAACTGCCAAGTGTTGAATTTCCTTCTGGGTGCATGAAAAAGAAAAGATGAGAAAGTGAAATATTAAATGAAGGGAGAAACCCTGTCTCGTGAGAAACTTGCCAAATTTCTTGAAAGGAATGGAATTGAAGCGGAGATAATTGACACGGGCGTTGAGACGCCTACGGTTGTAGCTTCTTCGGAGGTTCTGGGGCTGAGCAGGAGGAAAATAGTGAAGTCTATCGTGTTTCGGTCTGAGGCAGGCGTGATTGTCGCTATAATGCGGGGGGACCAGAGGGTGAGTGAGAGGAGGCTTGCCGAGCTGATCGGTGCTAAAAGCGTTGAATTGGCTGATCCTAAGACCGTGAAAGAGGCTACCGGCTACAACGTTGGAGGCGTACCTCCCGTAGGACACGATAACCCGGAAGATATCATATATGTGATGGACCCCAAGCTTCTAGAGTGCGATAGAGTCTATGGGGGAGGAGGAGACAACAGGTCTCAACTGAGCATAAGAGTCAAGGACATCTTGAAGCTTGTAAGGCCGAAGATATCGGACATCGCAGGCCCTTAAACTCGTTCATTAACTTTTTTCTGGCTTGAGAAATCCGAATACCAAACCATAAAGTATAAGGTAAAACTTTCTAGTGAACTACTCCTCCCTAGCGGAAGGAGCTTCCTGTTTCAACGACTGAACATGCCGAGATTTCTCTCGGTAGAGGTTCTGTCTCCCGAGGCGTAAATTCGGACAGTCCCTGCCCTAACACGTTTTCTAAACCTCTTTTCAGGACTACGAAGGCGGAGTTATAGTCTCTGTCTATCTCTAACCTGCAATGGGGGCATTTATGGGTTCTTACAGCCAAGCTTTTCTGCACTTCTTTGCCGCATTTATAACATTCTTTTGTTGTTCCCCTCGGATCCACTTCTACAACCGTCTTACCAGCTCTTTCAGCCTTGTAAGACAGAAACTGTTTGAATTGGTTCCAAGAGGAGTCCATTATGTTTCGAGGGTTATAACTTGTTTTTTTCAAGCCGTTTATGTTTAGTTTTTCAACGGTTATGAAATCATAGTATTGGACGTAAAACTTTGATAGTTTGTGGAGGAAG
>Ga0209636_10005871_pt1 | contig 12535 bp, 13 predicted proteins | sample DeeMarSWOR152_54_FD_187464 | JGI IMG/M metagenome (GOLD analysis project Ga0209636, IMG submission 187464) | Marine sediment microbial communities from White Oak River estuary, North Carolina - WOR-1-52-54 (SPAdes) (version 2) | ecosystem: Environmental > Aquatic > Marine > Intertidal zone >...
AATATCTTTTAAAAGCTATTCAAAGGAGCTATGTAAACAAAATGCCAACGAACGAACTTACAAATGTGGAAAGAAAGAAGCTTCTTGATGCAGCAAAGAAAATTCACGCACACAAGCTCATGCAAGCAAAAGGGTTTGATATACTCGCAAGGAAGGCCAAGGACGAAAGGATTAAGCAACTCCTACTAAGGATCAGCGGCGACGAGGCAAACCACGCTGAATTCTGGTTTGAAATAGTCAAGGAACTAGGAGGCAAACGCCAAGGCGCGACTAAGACTTTCTTCAGAGATTGGAAGGTGGGCTTCATGATGCGCATCTTAGGCACCAAAGGCTTCTTCGAGTGGGCCGTAGTGGGAGAGGAAGAGGGCATCCGCGATTTAGCCATTCAGGCAGAAAACATTAGGGATACTGCCGCGTCGCAGGCGTGGAGTAGAACGGCTTCTGACGAAAGGTTACACATGGAAAGAATGAAGACGGAAGTACTGGGGATGAAAGCCTGGGAAATACGGGGCGGCGGAGGAGTGAGGGACATGATTTTTGGAGCCAATGACGGGCTGGTGTCAACCTTAGCCTTCGTCGCTGGAGTTGTTGGAGCCATCACAAACCCCTCTATCGTTCTATTATCAGGAGTAGCAGAACTCTTTGCCGGAACCATTTCAATGGCCGTTGGTTCCTACCAGTCATCCAAGTCTGAGCTGGAGGTGTTAGAGAGGGAAAGCCAGAGGAAAAAAGCCAAGAAGGGAAAAACTCCTAGAGAGGAAAGAGCGGAGCTGATAAAATTCTATGAGGGAGAAGGCTTCAAGAAGGGAGAGGCTGAGGCCATCGTCGACAGAATCGCCGAAGAAAGCAAGTTGCCTTTGCAAGTAGGCGCTCTCGAAGAGTTGGGTCTCGCGCCTAAAGAACTTGGAAATCCAGTCAAGGCCGGTGTTTTGTGTGGAGTATCCTTCGGCCTCGCAGCTCTAGTGCCAATATTGCCCTTCGCCCTTCCTATAAGCATATGGGAAGCTCTAATAGCCTCCGCAACCGGCACAGTAGCAACCCTCTTTGGAGTGGGAGCCATGAAAACCATCTTTTCGAGGAAAAATTGGGTTTGGAGTGGACTGGAGATGATGGTTATAGGAGCCTCCGCTGCGGCAATAACATACATGATGGGAACGTTGTTTTCTTTGATAGTCTAAGCGTGTATCATGCCTTCTAAGAAACACACATAATGTTTACGCCAAGATAAAGTCAATGCGTACGGACATTCTGGTTCATATCCATCATCACATCTTTGCTAGGCTCAACAACCTTAATGTCACTCCACCGACAGATATTGCAAAAACTAGCTCAAACACTGTGATGCGCACGTGTCATCTCTTCCAAGCATATTTCTTGACAAGAAAAACCCACAGCAGCTTCTACTGAGCCACAAGCAAAAAGGTGCTTCCCAAGCTCAGGAACGACTAGAGGATATTCTATATCAGATTATAAGTTTCTGACACGCAATAACGTGCAGAGAGCACTCTGATATCCTCAATAAGACTGATGTTTGCTCCCGACATCAGAAGTCTGAGTTCAGTTATCCTTTTATCCAAAAGAACATTGGTTCTGTTGCTTTCGTGTGCTAACATTTATCCTTTCTAAATCATTTGAGATGTTTTCTTCTGCAGATTAGCACGGTTAGTAGTGTTGCTAGAATGAATAGTGGTAGAATGAGGAATGAGGGAAACTCTGGTATGACATGTGTTCCTTGGATTAATACTGTCTTTGTTGTGTGGTTGTAGGTGAAGTAGAGGTATGTGTGGTTCTCATCTGGAATTATTTTGTAGTCTGTTATTGGTTCACCGCCCACATGAATGGTCCATCCATCGTCAACCCACAGCAAACTTTTGGGAATGCTTATTCTGCAAAAGCCTTTTGTACTATCCTCACCAGTCACATTGAACTTTAAGAAAGCACCTTCATTGGGATTAAACTGAAAGTCTGCAACTGTTGAATTGCTTACAACATCAACATTATATGACTTCTTATTCCAAGTACCAGCGTCAAACGGGGTAAATAGAGCCATGAGCGGATAACAGTCTTTATTGTCTGCATCAACTTCGTAGCCAGTATCGCCAATGCCATCGCTTCCAGTTTCGTCCTGATTAGAACCACTGTGCAAGTCTAAGCTAACATAGTCGCTCCGGTAGTTGCCTCCAGAAGGGTAGCCATCATCCCAAACATTGACCGAAGATGGAATCTCAGGATTATCCCATGATTCATCGTACACTTGACGACTGTTGTTTACGAAGTTGTTATGATACAGAGTATTGTTTGACGACTCTCTGAATTGGATGCCAGGATAATTTCTCGTCATGTTGTTTCGGGTTATGGTGTTGTCTGAGGAGGTCACGAGATAGATGCCAGGATAATTTCCTTTTATTTGGTTTCCAAATATGCTGTTATTAGTTGAACTGTAGAGCTCGATGCCATCCCACCAGTTTGCTGTTATGTTGTTTTCATATATGTTGTTGTTTGAGGACTGATAGAGATCGATGCCATCATCGTCATTGTCTGCTATGTTGTTTCCGTATATGTTGTTATGGTTTGAAGAATAGCCAATGTCAATACCATCGAACCAGTTTGCTGTTATGTTGTTTCCAAATATGCTGTTGTACGAAGACTTAGAAAGGTCGATACCATCCTCATCATTTTCTGTTATGTTATTTTCGTATACTTTATTGTATGAAGAATTGCCAACTGCAATTCCATCAAAGTCGTTTTCTATAAGATGGTTTCCATATATGTTATTGTGATTTGAAAAACTGTTAAGGTCGATACCATCCTCATCATTTTCTATTACGCTATTATTAAATATGCTGTTGTATGAAGAACCACCGAGCGAGATACCATCCCTTCGGTTTCCTGTTATGTTGTTTCCAAATATGCTATTATGCGAAGAATCGTCGAGATCAATCCCATAACGGAAACCTTTGATGATTGCATTCTTGATTGTCACATTGCTCCTCCCGGCAAGGTCTATGCCTGCCCAGCTCCCCGCCCCTTGAATGGTATATCCCGCACCATCAACCACAATGTTATCTCTCTCTACAACAACCGAATCATTAATATTACCAATAAAGATGTAGGTGTTTCCATTCCGTTGAATAGACACCGTAGATGGGTCGACGCTTCCATCAGCCCGTATGTAAATGGTTCCACTAGCCATAACCCTCTGAACTTTGAAGGATAAGCCTAACATACCTATGAGGACAGTTATAAAAAACGTTGTCAAGACAAGTTTTCTGCTCATCTTACATCATTAATTGTATTTTCTGCTTCAGTTTTTATGACTTGTGGGAAAGTACTACTTATTATCATTATTCACTTTACTATACTTCTATTTCTGTAGTTCTTGATGACTACATTGTTGTTGTTCTTCTTTTGCATTTTACTTTTAATCACTATGAATGATGCAAGAATTCCAATCACAATCAGTATAGCTGTGATGATCATGTATTCCCATGGAAAACTATCTTCGGATGAAATTGTAATTGTGCTTGGACTACTTGTACTTGTTTGGGGACTACCCAAATCTTCTCTGAGAGAATATGTTATTTCATAATAATATGAATAGTTACCAGGTAAAACCGAAGTTGGAACTGAAAACGTGACGTTTATTGTTTTGGTATGTCCGAAAGGTATTGTAACAACTTCAGAAGAAGTATATCTTTCCCAATCAAAAAATAGCTCTACTTGAATAATGTAAATGTTCATTTTAGAACCTGCTTCCGCTTCTATGATCGCTGAGAATACCCCGCTTTCACCAGGCTTGTACGATGGCTTATCAAATTGTGGCAAATGATAAGTTATGCACTCTGCAGAAACTACTATCCTAGCAAGTAAAAATAGAGAGCAAAGAATTACGGCTGATCTCATTTTCCTCTTCGTTCTGCAAATCAACAATTTTCTCACATTAATCTATATACATCCCCAGCCATGTCGATGAATGTGAAATCCTCGGTCTGAAGCTTGACGAGTTCCTCAGAGTCTCCAGCATTGATAACTTCCACAAACTTGAGTGCAACAGATTTGGGCGAACCAACCTCCGCAGAAAGATCGACACTTTCCCGATGTGTTCTCTTCGCATTGTCTAGCTTGTCTGTTTTTCTCATTATTCAACAGCCTCTTATTGATCTTTTATTATTCTTTGTATTAGATTAGGTTTCTTTGGTCTCTGTGGTTCAACGTATGATCTAGGGTTGGCTTTTGCTTTGGAATAAAGGCACGTTCTCTAAAGCGATTTTACTTTAATATTCACCTCATACAATCTAGTTGTCTAAAGGTGAGAGAAGGTTTGGATATACAATCAATTTCCATTGTAATCGCAGCCACAAGCGTTGTGATAGGTGTTATCTTTGCGGTTTTGGAACTGCGAAACGTGATTAGACACAGACAGACCTCGTCATCAGACTATACTCAACTTTCATAACGAATGAATTTCAAGAAGCATACCAGACATTCTGGGCTACGGATTTTGAAGACTACAATGACGTCCTGAGAAAAGGACATCTATCCAGACTACGTACAATCGGCGGATTCTTTGAAGGAATAGGTGTTCTTCTACATAGAAAACTTGTAGACATTGGAATCGTTGATGACCTCTTCAGAGAATCAATCAAACTGATGTGGGAAAAAGCAAAGCCCGTCCTATACGATGCTAGAAAACAACTAAATTTGCCAGCTTACGGCAGATATTTCGAAAACCTCTACAACGAACTACAGAAAAGAGAAAAAACACTACAAACACAACACTAAACACAAACCCTTCCCTTTTTATGCAGCGTTTATTCTTCTCAATTTTGTGTGTCATAGTAATACTTCAATCTGTTTACTTCCGTGCCTGCTTCCTCCATCTCAAAATATTCTAAAATCAAGCAACAGAAGCAAAGCAAGAAGGAGCAGTTACAATAACTCCTTTGTTCTTGACAGAAGACTTCAATACTACCTATATTCCTCCCTTCCTTTGAAGGGATGGTCAGTGAGTATTCAACCAATTCTTAACCACGGTGGTTACTTGCTTTCTTTTTGCTGGTTTATGCTTCGGGGTTATTTTGACGAATAAGGCCTGATAGAAGAAATGATCCGCGTCTGGAAAGATTTTGATGAATTTGTCTTTCGTTGCCAAACTTTCATAAAGTTGTTTGGCACCACTTGAGAGGCAACTCGCGTCTTTCTCACCTTGAATTATCAGAGCAGGCTTCTCTATACGCATGGCATTCTTCAATGCTTTATCCTTCAAATTTCTCTTTACGCTGCTTAGCCAACGCCAACTAAATTTGCCCGTGTCCAGTGGATCTTGAAGTATGATTTTTCCTTCTTCGCTTTCTTTGAAGTCTTCGGTCATGTCTTTGTAGAAATCGTAGGTAGTCTTGGGTGCAAAGAGGAGCATAAAGGGAATTTTGATTAGGTCTGTTCTTGAGCGAAAGGGAAACTCATTAGAGGCTGTTTTTATGGTTGGTGCTGCAATTATTACTCCGTCAAGAGAATTAGGATAGTTTGCGGCGTACCAAAGAAGATACACACCTCCAAGACTGTGGCTAAACATGTAGACTTTGTTGTTGACGTGTCTCTTACGTATGAGGTTTACTGCTTCGTCCACATCTTGCAGATGTCTCCTGAAGTTGCTCGTATCTCCTCTGGGAACGTCTTGTTCCTTTGAGTTACCAAAACCTCTGAGATCTAATGCATAAACTTCGATTCCATCTTCAGCGAAATCTTGTCCAACGAACCTAAAATATTCGGAATGGCCCCCCAAACCATGTATACATACGACTGATTTTCGGGCATCACCAACTGCTTTCCAACATCTGCAGAATAAGTCAAACCCATCCGTCATCTTGAAATGTTCCTGAATCTCTGAACTATCGCCCATAATAAACTACCTACTGATTCCATTTTTGGTGACTGCTTCATATTTATGTCTTGAAAGGCGTGAGCACGAAAATTTGTAAAGGTTTTTTGGGTTTTGGGATTAAATTTTAATGCACCACCAATCTTTTTCTTTATATACTTCTAACATGGAAACTGGAGTGCCTTGGAAAATATTTGACCAAGAATTTATATGCAATTATATCAGAATAATAGTTTTGGGAAGTGTTCAGTATGCCTACATTTTTGTTGATCCACAGGCATTCTCCCGAAAACTGCCCTATGTTCAATGAAAAAGCAAGAAAAATGACTCTGCAGCTCGTAAACAAAATGGAAGGACTGCTGAAAAAACATGGAGTCAAGACTGTTGGATTCTGGCAAGTACCATCGGAACACCTAATTTTCGAGGTCTATGAAGCCCCAAGTTTAGAGGCTTTCCAAAAACTCGGAAGGGAGCCAGAGATTCTAGCATGGTATGCATATAACACGGTGGAGATGAAATTAGCAATCAGTACCGAAGAAGCAATGAAAAGGCTAAAACAAGTCAAATAAAAACCCAGACCTCCTTTTTTTGTGTGTGCATTAAAATTTACTTCCTTCCGAGAAAAGTTATGGATACTACCTATATATAAGGGGGGTCTAAGCACTCTCAGAGGAGACAGAAACTTCAGAAGAGTCAGCAGAATTAGACTTCAAAAATGTAAATAAAAAAGTTGGTTCTTCAATGTTCAAGCTAGTCTTTTATGGCTTCTAGGAAACTCATTACGTTCCATAGTTTCACTCTTGTGTAAGGTGGCATATTTGGGTCTTGCAAGATTTCGTCTAGGATTGATACGGCGTTTGAGGCTCTTACAGCGTGCGTATATTCTGTTGTTTGCAGGGTTTCCATGGAGTTTTTAGCCGCTCTCCTAATGTTTCTGGGCGTGGTCGTGTCCTCAGAAACTTCTCCTAGAACCATCATTGCTTGCATTATCCTCTCCTCATATTCCTGCAGTTTCTTCTTCCTAACCATAGGTTGCCACCTCTACAACTTGATGATAACCAAGTTATATAGGCTTTTATACCTATTTACTTTGAGGCTTTAAAACTTGTCTCGCAAACAGAAGGAAGAACCACACATCAAACGAATGTCTGACCTACTACGAGCAGGCGCAACCCTAACAGAGCTAGCTTGTCCAGCCTGTGCATCACCACTCTTTAGACTAAACAGTGGAGACTTATGGTGCGCAAAATGCGAAAAGAAAGTCATAGTGGTAAAGGAAGGAGAGGACCCAGCAAAAATAACAGGCTCAATGGTTCTCAACAATCTAGAGGCAACCCTTCTAGCGAAGATTCAAGACATCCAGAAAAAGATGCAACAAGAAGAAAACGTGCAAGAACTGCAAAAACTAGGCACAACACTTTCCGGACTGCTGGAAAACCTTGAAAAACTAAGAAAAGCCAAAAGATTTTAGGCGAAACCGCCCATGCTTGGATACTACGATAACTTTCCCGAAAACATCCACAAAATAGCAAGTTTTTCAACTTCAACTTCAAAAAAGAGACTGCAACAAGCACTGATACAAGTGCTTTGCAAAATAAACAGCGAAACATTCACCCTAGAAGATGTCGCGCACCCGTCAATACCCCAATGCAAAGTCATCTTCGAGTTCGGAATAGCCGAAGCCAACAGCTTCAACTATCTAGACAGCGAAGAAAAAAGCAGGGTAACAAAAAACATACGTAAAAAACCCTTTCAAATCATGGACTTCCTCTGCGCCATGCGCTACTATAAAATACAAAACGAAAAGAAGACTCCGCTAAAATTCGATTATTACATGCTCCGCTTTACATTCAACAAAAAACTAGCAGAAATCCAAGTTTTTCACGAAAGAGGCCCAAGGCACATAACACCTGAAGACGCTGTTAACTTTGTTGCTAACAAGATTAACGAAGCATTCTCCAAGAAGGTATTAAAAACCCTTTAAGGACTTATCATCTTGCTTTTGCCAAAAAACTGAGAACAACCTGCATAATCTCATCAGCAACTTCTCTTTCAGACTTGTTCCCATTTATCTTCACGAGTGCTCCTTTTTCAACAAATTTAATGTAAATCTCTCGCACTCTCCGCTGCGTCTCCAAATTTTCCATAACCGACCTTCTAGGCTTCAACCTTTGAACCACAATCTCCGGCTCAACATCAATGAAGATCGCTAGACCTGGACGTACCGCATGCTCGTTAATCTTTTCAATCCATTTCAGATCAAGTCCGGCGGCTCCTTGATAAGCCAACGAAGAATAAACATAACGGTCAGAAACCACAAGCTTTCCTTCACTCAACGCGGGAATAACCTCCTTCTCCACATGCTCGAAACGATCTGCAGCAAACAACAAGGCCTCAACAACGCTGGAAACACGTCCCTCGCCGTGCAAGCAGTATCTCTTTATGAACTTCCCGATCTCCCCACGGCTTGGCTCAGCTGTATACACCACGTTATAACCTTTTTCCTCAAGTCTTCTCACAAGAAGCTTCGTTTGCGTTGTCTTCCCACAACCATCCAACCCCTCCACACAAATAAAAAAGCCTCGCTCCATCTTCTCATCCCTCAAGCGTTAAACATCAAGCATTATGAAATAGAAGTATTATAGTTTATTTCCACAATCTCCCCAAAAAAGGCTAGTAAATCCAGATACAAAACTGACACCATTGTAACAAACCTTTCATCTAGCTTCCAGTAAGCCGAAACGTGCTTTTTTGCCGAGAGGTCAGAAAGGCAGTAAGCATGTGAGTTTCTATATGTATCTTCTGCACTTGGAGCAATACCATCGGTTGTAATCTTGAATGTAGGCTAGAGGTTGCCCGCAAGTGGGACATGTTGGCACGGTCTGAGGAGGCGGAGGAGGTGGAGCAATTTTTGGATAAAATGGTGAAGGCTCTGGCAACGGCTCAAAGAAGCGTTGAAAGTTAAAATGACCTCCCAGAAAGTCCCTCAAAATGAAGGCAGAGATCGGAAAAATGATGATGATGTCTATGACAGTCGACAGATGAGGCGTAGCCCACAAGCCACCCGCGGCTGGTATCAAAAATGCAACACCATTCCAGACGGCGTGATTTACAATCCCTATGAGCAGAAACAGCAACGGCAACCCAAACACGGCGTCAAAAAACCCTTTGCTAGAGGATGATCTTTTAGCCACAAAAACAAAAACCCCTATGCCCACAAATGCAGACCAAAGAGGATGCATAATCGGCGTCACCAAAAGCCTAACAAGAGCATCTATTCCTTGTGCTTGGCCTGTTATGATATAAATTATGCTCTCAAAGACCCCAAAACCTAACCCAGCTGCTGCACCCACAGCAGCTCCATACCTGCGATTCGGAAACATCCTCACAATAGCATACGCAACTACCAACATAAATAGAGCTTTAGAAATCTCCTCGGCAATTGGTGCAATAATGACCCCTAGTAGCCAAGTGGCTTGACCTAGTGCTGGCAGAATCGCAGTGTTCATAGCTAAAGGAATAAGGACGCCGAGGAAGGAGGCTAGGACGATTGCCATGAGGAAACCCATCATAGGCTCCATCTCACTTTTAAAATGGGGCGGACGCTCAAAAGCCACCAATTGAGTCCTAATGCGAGAGAAGAAGTTAGTTCTAGGCAAATGAAACTCCCCAGGAGACAAAGCACCTGACGGAGGAGGAGGCGGTGGAGGAGGAGGTGGTTGAGCCATAACCTTTCACTTCACGCCAACTCATTCCGACCTAAAGCTTATTAAAACTTTTGTTGAACAGCAAACTGTAACGCAGTAAATCATTTCGGTAGATTCGACTGTAAGCCATCCGTATTGGGTTCTACAAAAGTTTTAAATTCTCACATAAACACCAATACTCGAAGGATGATAAAAATGTCTGCCTCTTATCCACCTCCACCACCTCCACCGCCTTACACTCCACGTAAAATAAGGCCAAGTATCGTGACAAAATATGCCCTCGCAACCCTTATTTTAGGCATAGTCGCCATCATAATTGGGATTTTGGATATTTCCCGTTTCGCGACTACAGCTGCATACGCAGTCGGAGCAATCATAATAATCTTAGGAGCATACATTATCATATGCGGGGTAGGTATGCTCGCCGGTCAAGGATGGTCCATGAAAATAAGTGGCTATACTATCATGGGCTGGGCGAAAAGGCCAGAGGTCACAGCCTACTTTGGACTTCCTCCCGCTTACCCACCATACCCGCCCGAAGCCCAACCAAGTCCGCCACCAGCTTCTCCAGCTGCCAAGCCAGCACCCCCACCAACCCCATCAGTCCCAACATGCGCTACATGTGGGCAATCCCTTACATACATCTCACAATATCAAAGATGGTACTGCCAAAACTGCAAAAAATATGCTTAAAAATTAAGCTCCTTATTTCCGAATTAAATATAAAAAATTCCTTTGCTAAGAGAGTTAATGTATTAACAACCAGTTAACCAATACACACGCGTTTCTCTTAACTTCTCCGCTTCAAGCATATTTCTGGCATTTCCTGCAGTACCATCGCTGATATTGCTGAATGTATTCTAAAGGTCCTCCGCAAGAGGGACAGTTGGTCATAGATGCTGGCGTTGTGGGTGCTTCTTTTTCAGGTTTTAGGATGACGAAGTCGCCTGCGGCTTGGACCTCTTCCATAGGAATCTCTTTGCCCTCGCCCTCCTTCGTCTTCAAAATCATCACCATGGCAACCGGTGTTGTTCCTACCGTAAAGGCAATATCTTCGATTTCACCGATTACACGACCCTTAGCGTTAATCACCTTCATGCCAACAAGTCTGTCCTTCGTTAGTGCCTTTTCTTTTTCCTGCTTTGCTTTTTCCTCTTTCAAAATAGACACTCCGCTCAGAGTTTTCCCGCATACGTTTAATAAGCTTTTCTATAAAGGCTACCATTTGGAGGCTACTCAAAACCCTTCAAATCCTTTTTTGGTAGATTGTATATTCATGGAGCGCATCTGGTTGCATAAGACTCAAAGTTAGGTCACGTCAAAGACGAAAATGAACGCTCAAAGATGGGAACGATTACTCTTTAGACGAGCACCTAATCTATTCCGTAGACATACATCTTTCTCTAAACATCCTCAACTAAACGTATTTACTGCATTTGTAGCAGTACCACCTCTGATACTGCTCAATCCAAGTTAATTGTCCACCGCAATCAGGACACTGGCTTTGCGGCGTCTCAGGTGCTTCGGGAGTCGACACGGGCGCCTGTGCAGGCGTTGGCGCATAAACTGGCGCTGGGGGTGGGGGTACGCGAGTCTTTCTCCGTAAGAGCAGAACGATCACTGTTATTACTACTACAACAACAACTATGAGGATTCCGATTAAGACATATATGGGGATGGATAATCCTGCCCCCGGAGTCCCCCAGTTAAGAGTAAACTGTCCACTTCCACTCCAAGCAGCCACAACGAACTTGTATACACCCGTTTCAGGAGCTGTAACGTTCAGTTCCTCATCTTCTCCAAGCGTGTCCGACACATTGCTCCATCTTTGTGTCTTGTATTCAACGAAGAGGTCAAAATCGGCTCCTTCTGGAACTTCGAGTTTTAACTCGATTTTCTGATCCTTGTCAAGGTTAACCCAATACATCCTGTAATCAGAGTACTCACCCATATATTCATCCCCCACAGAAATATCGAGAGTGTCAGTATATGTTCCATGCGTATCTGCTGAATAGGCGTGCGAGACTAGCCCCAGAATTATCGTCACATACAGCATCATGAATATTGACTTCTTAAGGTTCATTCTCAAACACCTTATCTGATCGAGTTTAATGATTAAACTCGGTTTTTCACTAATTTTGTTTTGTCATGATTTAAAACTTGTGGAAAAGGATGTAGCTCTTGTTCTCCGGAAAACTTCTTGGTTTTAGAAAGGGTCAACCATTCGTCGCGAAGATTATCTTTAGGTCAACGTTCTCGGCTTATTGGTTGAGACGTGCCAGAAGATCGTCTCGGCGGTGCAGTAGCTTTTCCAGTTGTTCATCTGTGATTTTGTTCTCGATAAATGATGCGAAGATGGACTCTGTTAGGTTTTCCATCTCTTTTTCGAGAGTTTCGGGGTTAGGTTTGTACTCATGATACAGCTTCACGATAAGCCTTAGCATTCTGTTGTAAGTCCTGTCTCTTCTGATCATTTTAATACCTTGTATGCTAGATGGAAGCAGGACAATTATTGCTATGAAGGCAACGACGACTTCTGGATTAACGAGAAATTCGAGTAACGTCTTCTGAGGGGGCATGCTTTTAACGGTGAAGGAAGCTGGCAAAAACTCACCTTGTTGGATAGTGAAAATTGCCATGTTTCTATCGATTTCTGAGTTAATAGAAGAACCTATTGATTTCGGAGTTGCCTCGGTTTCCGTCACTTGGGTGGTGGATGGCATCACAATTATTATTTTCCTAGTCCATTTACTGGGCTCTTCCTGTTCAAAGGCATCTATATGGATCGTTGCAATGTAGGATTCTCCTTGTTCTTGTAGAATGTTTGCGGGGGCGGTGAAGTGTACGTGGATCGAACGATCAGTGAGGGTGTAGTCTGAAATGTATTCGTATGTTTCGAGTTTCCCAAGTGAAATAGATTGGAAATCAAAACCCTCTCCGACTCCAAGTT
>Ga0209636_10005872_pt1 | contig 12534 bp, 1 predicted proteins | sample DeeMarSWOR152_54_FD_187464 | JGI IMG/M metagenome (GOLD analysis project Ga0209636, IMG submission 187464) | Marine sediment microbial communities from White Oak River estuary, North Carolina - WOR-1-52-54 (SPAdes) (version 2) | ecosystem: Environmental > Aquatic > Marine > Intertidal zone >...
GGTTTTTTCATATGGTCGTTGTAATTCGAGTAATAAGCGTAAACAAAATAATTAACTGTGCTTAGAGAAGGAATTCCAGTGTTATTCATTAAGAATATAATCACTTCTGTACTTTCTATAGAATTGGTTATATACCACTGTGATATACTATTCTCAATCTAGTCGTTGATCTAGCTTGGAACATTGTCACCATTCCTTTCCCCTTAGTAATATGTCTGGACTCAAAGTGGGATGAAATAATGAATCCCCTTGCACAGTACAAAAACTTAACCCAGTTTCACAGCCATATTACTATTTTTTTTTTATTAAGTAGCATCTTACTATCTATTGGGCCATTTCTATTTATTCAAGATTTCAGCCAATTTGGGGATTCCTCAATTGATTCTGAGGAAATTAGGTTGGTATCAATAAATAGATTAAAGGAAAAATTAACTGATTTTTCCTTATCTTTATCAGAAAATAATGCTTCTGATAGTCCTAAGACTTTGAAATCCCCTACTTTTATAATTGGTAACCAAGTAGGGAACGGAGAGGGAATTTATCAAGTTTATGATTCACTAATCAAGATCAATTCAAGTTCTGTCGACACAATAGATGCCTCAATTGGTGAGGTGAAAGGCAATCCTAGTCGGCATAATACAACTCTTACTTTTAGTAACTTAACGAATTTCTCGAGAAATTCCTTGGATATGGTTATCCAGAATATCACTGCAGAAGAGGACTGGCGCTTAATAGAGAATGAAACATCTGATTCAGATGCCCTAATATCGATTAGTTTTCTCGAAGTTGGGCAAAAATTTGAAGTTAAAGATGATTATGCTAATATTACTAGTGTTGAGGTTCTTCTCAAGTATATCGATGTAGCTATTGATGGCGAAATCCCTCATGGAAATGTATCAATTTTTAGCGATAACTCTGGAAAACCAGGGAACCAACTCAGTACAACATTATTAGAAGAGGAGTTTGGTTTTTTGGATACAGGACCAGTGTGGGATCCTGCATGGGCTACATATTCTTTTCCAAAACCAATCAATGTCACTAAAGGCTTTTATTGGTTGGTTCTTAATGATACTGGAGACAAAACGAAAGGGTACTGGGAATGGTATTGCCAAGATGACTTAACTAATGGTGATGCTGGTGTCTGGGTTGTAAAATCAGCACATGACGGTAACTGGTCAGTTGACCCTTTTCTTGGAGCGACTGACATCCTTTCAGCGATTAGAGTGCTTCCCACTGATGCAAATTGGGACAATCTGATCTATTCAAATCCTAAAGAAGTTTCAATGACTTATAATATAGATTATAAACTCGATTCCTTCTCTTTCAAGGCAAACAATACGGATTCACATGATTTCTCTACTAATACTTCAGTGTCTTTCGCCATAAAAAGCCAAGTCAATTATTCATACTCTTATAATCCACTTACTGCTTCTACTAGGTATCAAGTCCAGAATGGTTCAATTGCATTTTGGAATCTAACTTTTTCTACAATAAAAGTCAATACTACAGATACGATTCGAAATCGTCATATAGTTATTAATGGCATCCAAGCTGATTGGAATGCTTCAAAAATCTACTGGAATGATTCTAAATCCCCAGAGTATTCTGAGTTAACTAATAACGCCAATGTGACTTGGGATGGTAATCCATCACACAAATATACCTTTGGTAAAACAACATTGGTAATTAATGCCAGTGAATTAATCGGGAATGTCACTTGGCACGTTCTGTTTAATGCGACAAATTATATTTCTAGCTTCATTTTGGAACATTACAGCACACCAATCTCATTACCCTTTAGAGCAAATGTTACTGACATAATCGATCTCAATTATCAAGTCGGAGAACCCTTCGGTAATGCTTCGTATTGGATCGAGTATAAATCCACGGGTGCAGAGGTAGTCTCGAAACTGAATATCAGTTATAATAATACACTAGTATCAGATTCGTGGGATATAAACGACACATTGGATCAAACAAGGAATATTAATGGTACATATGATCTACAAGTATTCTGGATTAGCCTAGATAAGGTTAAAGTTGGAACATTCACTCGTACTATAGATTTATTAGTAAATACTTCATTTAATATCCAATTTGACACCGAGGTGATCGTTGACAATTTTTTAAATATCACCGCGGTTTACAAATCCATTCATAATGATACAGATGTAAGAAATGCTCTGATCTGGTGTGATGCTAATTGGACAACTGCTACTGATGTAAAAATGAACCAAATTCCCACAGACCACTCTTATAATGCCTCTTTTACAACTAAAGATCAAATACCAGGTACAACAGGCACTGTCACCATAACCACTCATGTGGCTTGGTTTGTTAATTGGACAAAAGTCATTAATGTCAACTTTGTTAAAAACTCATCATTGATTGTCAATGCTACCAGTGTGGTATTGGAATGGTGTGATGATACCACTCTTAGAGTTGAGTACAATATAACTGGTGGAACAGGCATAGATGGGGCTACTATTACGGTGGCAGGTGTGAACATTACAAAATCAACCGATGTTTATTTCATTCAGCTAAACTCTACTCAATTTCCAGGGACAGGAAATTATACAGACGTTGTCATTAAAGCAAATAAAGTTGGTTTCCATACTCGAAAGTGGTACTTCAATTTAACCATAATTTCTGCTCACACAAATCTTACAGCGAACATTGGAACGACCCCAATTCAAAATAATAGTGGAAGATATTCCACAAAGTTATCCCAAGGATCTAGCGATAGCTTTACTTTAAATGTTCAAATTTGCCATGTTATCAATGGTGAGCTACTCAACACAAGTGAACCCTTTATTGATTCGCCAGTTCCCCTATTGAATGATCCACACCAAGAATCTAATTTTTCGTGGAGTTATATTTTCGATCCAGAACAATCAGGAGTATATAATATTTGTATTGAATTTGATCAACAATATTATACTTCTAGTTATTTTGTTTTTCAGTTAGAAATTCTGAAAGCATCAACATCAATCGTTTCTAACCTGGACACCCCAGAAAATATCTTTTTTACTGATTCCAGCGAATTCTTCTTATTATTAAACAATACAGATTATAATGAGCTTATTACTGGTGGGTCTCCCAATGTAAATGCTACATCAATAGTAACGTTCATTAATTCTACAAATAATTACTATTGGTTCAGATTTGACTCTTCTAATCTTCAGCTTGGATTTCAGGCAGTCAGCATCACATTTTCTCATTCTGAATTTGAGTCCAGTAGCACTATACTAATTTTTGACGTTATTGAAATGCCAACAGCAAATGTCTCATTAGCAGAAGTTCACATGACGAATAACGGTATAATTCAAATTGAAGAAGATCTTGAGATCACTATTGATACCTATCATACTTACCATGGAATTGAGATCACACACCTTGATACAATAGAATTATGGCTGAATAGTTCTTCTGTGCCATCCAGCACCTATACAATGGAGATAGAGCAAACACCTTTTAAAATCATTTTTCACACGGTAGGTTGGAAATTTGGATCATATAATATGAGTATTCAAATTTCTGCCTTTGGATATCAAGCACAAGAGATTCAGCTAAATATTACATTGAAAGGTATTCCAATAGAAATATCAGTTGATATTGAACCTGGGAAAAATATTCAAGAGGGAGAGGATGTGAAATTTATTGTAACACTTAGATATCAAACAGATTATCAACAGGGATTTGGAGCAGGAGTAAATCAACAAACCCCTCTTGCAGGGATAAATATCTCGTTCTCTATCGGAATAGAGTACAAGAATGGCACGATAAAGATCTTAAACCACATAACACAAACGGATGAATCAGGAAAAGCGGTGTTTATAATTGATGGACACAATACAAAAGCAGCATTAGGTTTCACGAACGTAACAATTCAATCAGGGGCAGGATTGTCAAGCTTGCAATCTAGTTATTCTATACCCTCATCTGAGTTAGAAACAATTAGAATACTCTCTCCAGCTATAGATATCTTTCAAATTATAGGATTTGTACTAATGGTTGTTGCTGTTCTTCTATTTGGGGGTTTAGCTATAGGAGCTTCAATTCAATTTATCCAAAGGAAAAGGGAAACGCGTAAAACTCTTATCCAAAAGCATGACACGGCAGTAGAACAAAGTTTTGAGGATATAAAATCGATTCGATTGATTCTCGCCCGACATGAGTCAGGATTGCAATTTTATGTGGAGAAAACTTTATCAGAATTTCAAACTGACCCAGATGCATTATCAGGAATGTCTACAGCAATATCTAGCTTCATTGGGGATGTAGCTGGGAATATGCAAACCAGAGGTGAAGAAGGTACATCAAAGAAAAGTATCGAAACTATAAGCCGTGAAGGTTTTTATATGTTAATTTGGAATGGTAAATATTCCAGTATAATTATCATTTCTGAAGCACAACTCCCAGAATATTTCAAAGAACGATTGACAGCATTAGGGCATGAATTGGAGGAAACTTTCAAAGATCAATTAAAGGATATATTCACAACAGAACAGTTTCCTTCCTCTATTATTAGGAAAATGGTTCGAAAACATATTTCGTTGCATTACTTTTCCGCGTTTGCCCTAAATGAGGGGATATTAACCTTAAAAAACATCAAATTGTCGAGAAAAGATAAAAAAATGTTATCATTAATTAAAGAAATTCATCTTCAAAAAAATGGTCTCTGTTACTTATTTTCAGAACAAATTATTTCCCATCTAGAGAGAAAATATAAACGAAGCGAAGCAATTGAATTTTTAGAAAAAACGATTAATTGGAACCTCTTGATTGAACTTACACAAGAAGAGCAGAAAAAACTAATATCATAGCCTCCCAGAGTTAATCTAAAGCATTTTTACTTTTCTATTACCCTTGGCCCTATTTACTTGAACTGATTACTCCTTTTTCGCACATTAGCCTTTTGATAGATTCTATACAAATAAAAGCCTCTAAAATTATGTATAGCCACAACAATATCAATAATTGGTTTTGCTATCATATCAGTGATAGCTGTACTACCAATATGTTGGATATCTAGAAGATATTGACCAATTATTGTCTTCAGTGGTATGAATGAACTTGTTACTATTTTACTGTGGATGAGAGAAAGCGTCACTATTCCGCGTTTGAGACCAATCATGAGATCATTCAAATTTTATACATGTAAAAACTCTTAATCAAGAAAAACTATTACCTTCATTATTAAGCTAAGTGATCAAAATTTGATTTAGAAAAACTTCCTTCGAATTCTAGTTGAATCAATTTGGAAACAATATTCAAAATATTCATAATTATCGAGCTATTTAAATTATTAAAATTAATAAATGCACAATACACAACCGTTAGAGCTTGGTTGGCGGAGAAAACAGGGTTGGTGTACCATTTTAACAATTCCTTTTATTTAATTAGAAAATATTTAGTCCTAACAACGTTAACTCTTATTTTGGTAGTATCCTTATTTAAAGAACCCACTTTGAGTCCTGATGATTATTTGGACTCAGCAGTTGTAGCTATCGATTCATTAGTAAATGATCAATATATCAACAAGGAAATATTTGAGTTAAATCATACTGAAGAAGGATATTATGACAGTAATGATCCCTCATTAACTAGTAATAAATCTATTTTTAATAGCATAAATGAACATAAATTTGAAGGATATAGAAGTGAAAGTATTTCTGGGGAAAATAAGGTAAATTGGAGCTCCTTTCATGAAGCATCAGACGATCTAGTCATCTCAACATGGGATGAAATCTATCAAAATTGTGGAATTGGAACCAATTTCAAGGATACTCCCTATTTTGAAACGTCCGCTGATTCAAAAATAAAGATAAGCGATGAAAATATCAAGGTCATTGTCGGGTTTAATCACTCACTGAATATTAATGAAAATACTCAATATGACTTGTTTCAAACTAATTATAAAATCGAAAAAGTCATTGAAAAACTAAATGTTATGGTAATGAGCATTCCTATCTCTTCATTAAGAGATTTCATTGAATTATCGGCTTCTTTAAAAGAAATTCGGTATATAGAACCAAGCTTGATTTATTCAATTGATTCGACTCCAAATGATCCAAATTGGTCCGTACAATGGGGCCCCCAACGAATTAAAACTGATTTTGCATGGGATATTCAAAAAGGGGATCCGTCATCAGTTCTTGTTGCAGTAATTGATACTGGGATTGACTATACTCACCCTGATCTTAGTGCTCAATATATAGATCTAGGCTATGATTGGGTGAATTACGATAATGACCCAAAGGATGACCATTCTCATGGAACACATTGCGCAGGAATAATAGCAGCAACAATCAATAATAGCTTAGGTATTGCTGGAACAGCTAATGTACAAATTATGGCTGAAAAATTTCTTAATGTCTTTGGAATTGGAAATGATTATGATGCTGCTAAAGCTATAATTCATGCTGTTGACGCAGGAGCTGATATTCTTTCAAATAGTTGGGGTGGAAATAGCCCATCAAATGTCTTAAAAGATGCTCTTGCTTATGCTGCTGCGAATGATGTTATTACAGTAGCTGCAGCTGGTAATGATGCAAGTTCGAGACCTTTCTACCCCTCTGCTTATCCTGAAGTTATATCCGTTAGCGCAACCGATATTATTGATAATTTAGCTTCCTTTAGTAACTTTGGGGATACCATAGAGATCGCTGCACCTGGTGTTAATATTTATTCAACAATTCTCTCGGGGAGCTATGGTAATAAGAGTGGTACATCAATGGCATGTCCGCATGTATCAGGTGTATTAGCATTAATTCGATCTGAATTTCCAAATTGGACAGCAGAACAAGTTCGATCACATCTAAGGGATAGAACTGATGATTTAGGAGTACCTGGATGGGATCAGTATTATGGATATGGCCTTTTGAATGCTTACAAAGCAGTACAACCTCCTCCATCGCATAACCTAAAAATTTTCTTAGAAGCTCCTTCAGGGATGTTTCCAGGAACTTCAACATTGGTTAATGTATCAGTATTTAATGGTGGTCGGGAAAATGAGACAAATGTGAAGGTAGAATTATGGATAAACGATTCTATTGCGCACGATGTTACTTTTGCAAAAATAGTAAATTGGACAAGTGTTTCATTCTCTTATGATTGGAAACCAATTGAGGAAGGAGTGTATAATGTAACTGCATTTATACCACCTATTGAAGATGAAAATAGTACTCTTGATAATCTTGCTTATAAAGAAGTAATTACAACATCTAAAATGATTGCATATCTCTCTAGCCATGGAGAACGCCCCCTACAAGGTCTAAAGACTTTTTACATGAATGAATTGGATTATTTTGTCAAAGAAATTAGTTCACCTATTACAGCGGATTTAATACTTAATTATCCAGTAATACTCGTTGGAGAAGGTGGAGAAGATTGGACTGCCAGTGAAATAACCGCTATAGAAGATTATATGCAAAATGGGGGGGTTTTTGTGGCAATTGGTGATAGTCCTCCCCCAGATGGCCCAACACAGATTGCTGCTAACTACGGAATAACTTTCACTGGTTCCTCGATAGGCATTAGTGGCCCAACGACATTTATCGATTTATTCCACCCATTAATGGAAAATATTACTTCTATTTACATTCCGAGTCATTACAATGCCCTCGAGGTTACTTGTCCAGCACTACCTATTTTTTGGGACTCTACTTGTGAGGGTATTTATGGTGCAGTTGTTGAGGTTGGTTCTGGATTATTATGTATATTAGCTGATGATTTTGATCAATACATTACACGTCAAGATAATGAAATAATGTTTGCTAATATTCTATCTTTACCCAATGATCAACTCCCTGAACATGATTTAGCAGTATATTTGAAGACTCCGAAAACTCAACCACCAGATGAGACAGGTGAGTTATATACAATACTCTATAATCGGGGATTAGAAAATGAAACTGAGATCCTATTACAATTAATGATTAATGAAACACTAGTGGCGAGTCATCTTTTTTCTTCAATTCTTACAAGAACCAAAGAGATCTTTATCCATCAATGGACACCAACTATCCCAGGCTTTTACAATATTACAGTGTACGTTGTTCCAGTACCCAGTGAATCCATCATTTTAAATAATAATGCAACTAAATTAGTTCAAGTACCCGATATTTATAATTATAAAATGGATGATACAATCAGTTACAATTGGATTGATGCCACAAGCGGAGCCATTCTCCCTCTCGATGATGATGATTCTGAAGCTGTAGAATTGCCTTTCCTGTTCCATATGTATGGTCAAGCATTTTCAGTCGTTTACGTAAGTAGTAACGGTTGGCTTTCGTTTAATAACTCTGAACCCCTATCTGAAGCAAATTCTGAGTTTCCATCTGCCAGCTCTGATTACTATTATGCTATTGCTCTCTTCTGGGATGATCTTAACCCCTCTAACAACATTTTTACTTTAACACTCACCAATCCGAATAGATTGATTATTGAATATCATAAAATAGATCATTTTGGCTCTGAAGGGCGTGCAGGGAGCTTCCAAGTAATTCTCTATGAGACTGGAGAGATTGTTTTTCAATATGATTATATTGAAACTATTGGGGATCCCACTGTAGGTCTTAATTATGGCCTTAATCAAAATTATTACAATATTTATTATGGACTCACTAGTTCATCGAATGATTTGGCTATTCTGTTTTCTTATGTTAAACCTGACCATGAACTAGTCACTTATCTTGAAGTCCCTTCAATTATTTGTTATGGCGATTCTGTAACTTTAAACGCAACAGTATCTAATCGAGGTTTGAAGAACGAGACCAATGTGGAGTTTCAACTTTGGATTAATGATACTTTGGTTATGAACAAAATATATCCCTCTCTTTTATCAGGCAATACTGAGACGCTAAACTACTACTGGATGCCCACTGAAATAGGAATATATGACGTTAAAGCTTACACGGTGCCCATAATCAATGAAACATATGTGAAAAACAATCGTATAATAGAGATAATAACAGTAGGGAAACCCATCATAAACTTCAATATGGGAAGTTATATTGACTTGGAAATTGAAGGGGTGACATGGACCAATTTCACGTACATTGATTATATTGACTCGGTTCATGTTTTTGTGGATATAAATGCTGGTAATTGGTTGTCAGTCAATACTATCTCCAGATTAATTGAAGATGGAAGCATTTGGGTGGGATCATATTATATTGGACAAATTGAAACCGATATTGGGGTTGGAGATACCATTAATTGGTTTGATACGACTGGAACTGTTGTCGGAACAGTGTGGTATAACTGGTATGGTTACATCTTAGAAGCATGGAATATTAGTATTGAACTATACAGAGATTACGTCTATTACCATAAGGGAAAAGGTATTTTGTTATATTATAATATGAATGGATCTGAAATTTATATGGTGGACACAAATATGGTAATTTGGCAACCTCCACATCATGATCTAGCAGTCTCTTTAGAGTCACCAAAAGCTTTTCAATTAAATGAAATGGTAATACTTAATGCGACGGTCCAAAATAGGGGAATAAGTACTGAGAATCATGTTGAATTACAACTTTGGATTGATGGTACCCTTGTGAGTAACCAAACTTATCCCTCTCTCCAAACAGGAGCTATTGAGACTTTAAACTACATTTGGATCCCAACTGAGTTTGGAAATTTTAATATTACTGTTTATGCTTTACCTGTGATTGAAGAAACTTATGTGAAGAACAATCTTGCCATAAACACTGTAGTGGTTTTCATAAATTTCCACATTTTAATCGATCAAGGTCATGGAACAGACTCAATTTTAAATTACAGTATATGGACTAGCTCTCTTATTACTACTGGACATATAGTAGACTTGACAACCTCCAGCTTAACCTTATCGCTACTTGAAGGTTATGATATTCTAATTATTCCCCAAGCACGGTTCGCTTTCCATTCCAGCGAAATTAAAGCAATTCAAACCTTTGTGAAGAACGGTGGGGGACTATTCGTTATTGGTGATGACCATCCTTCGATTTATACAGATCTGACATCTTTTACTGGGATATCATGGATTGATGGAGGTTTCAATGGAATTACAATCGATATAACTCCTCACCCTGTAACTGAAGGAGTATCTTCAGTATATTTTGGTTCTTCTTTGAGTAAATTGGCCCTTAAAGGGAGTGCTCAAAGTATAATCCGTATAAATAGCATTTCGGAACTTGCTGTGTCAAGCTATTATAATGGAAGAGTAGCTGGTGTCAGTGATGAAAACACAGTTTTAGATGGGGATATTGACCAAGCTGATAACTCTATATTATTTACAAACCTTATTTTGTGGCTAGGTTTAGGAAAAGCTCGAGAACACGATTTGGCGCTTTCTTTAGAAGCACCAACGGTTCAACCATTTAATAAACCTGCAATACTCAATGTTACGGTCTATAATCAGGGATTGAATGATGAAACTGATGTAGAATTACAATTATGGATCAATAATACGTTGACCATCAATCAAAGGTTCTCTCTACTAACAGGCACCATTGAAACGCTAAGCTATACTTGGACACCAGTGGAAATTGGAACATATAATGTTACAGTTTTCATTGCTCCCGTAATCAATGAAACATTCATGAAAAACAACCGTATAGTAGAAATAATAACTGTAGGGGAATCCAGTATTGATTTCTATTTGGAAGGTTATATTGACTTGTACACTAAAGAGATGCAATGGACTAATTTCACGTACGTTGATTATATTGACTCAAGTCACGTTTATGTAGATATGGGTGTTGGTGAATGGTTATCAGTCAATACAATCACTAGATTGGTTGAAGATGGCAGCATTTGGAAGGGTACGTATTATATTGGTCAAATTAAGACTGATGGGATTCGAGTCAAAGATACAATCAATTGGTTCGATACAACTGGTACTATCGTTGGAACCGTGTGGTATGATTGGGATGGATATCTTCTGGAAGCTTGGAACATTAGCATTAAATCATGGGGAGCTTACGTCTACTACCATAAAGAAACAGGTATTTGGTTATATTATAACAGTAATGGACTTGAAATCTATCTCTATAGCACAAATATGGTAGTCTGGCAACCATATGAAATTATCATCCTATCCCCATCAAATGGAACTACTGTTTCAGGTTCTCACGTCTTTATTGAATATGATATAACTGTATCTTTCAATATTGCCTCAATTGAAGTCTATGTTAATAATGAATATATAACTCAAATCAATCCCCCTACAGACGAATTATCTACACTTTATATCCCCGTTTTTCAAAATAGTACAAATATCATTGCTTTAAAAGCGATTTGGAAGGGGGGAAAAACAGCTGTTGTTTCGATAGAAATTGATTCGATTAATGTCATTCCCATTATTGAACCAAATATTGGTGATTACTTCAACTGGCGAAATAATACATACGATGATAGAACTCATGATTTCAATTTTACTTTCATAGAGTGGTTATCTCCAATTGAAATAAATATTTCATTAATGGTTCACCGTTTTTATAATTCTAATGGTTCCACTTATGAATTAACCGAATATTGGTTAGTTATGAATATTCTAAACGGGTATATCTCTTCTAGTGATATGTGGTGGATTGATAAAAATTTTTACTTCTTCACAAGGTTAAAAGATCCTACAGCTGTTAACATCGGTGATACAATTCCTTTATGGATGTGGAACGAGATTGGGGTAATTATTGGGACAAGTTTGTGGAATGGATATGAAACCTGGATTTTCACAAGTTTTAATGATCAATCATATACAGGCTCAATTCTACAATGTAGTGGTCTTCTTGTTCAGTACCAATTTTCGGGTACATTCGTGGGAAGTATATTAAATTCGAACTTTCTCCCAATCATGGATATAACACCTCCAATATTAACAAGGCCTAATGATATCACTTACGAGGAAGGTGAGACAGGTAACGATATCACCTGGACTGCCACTGATCTAAACCCAGGTAATTACACGCTTTATAGAGAGGATATGGTAATCAAAACGGATTATTGGAGCTCTAATGATCTGATTATTATCAATGTGGACGGGCATTCAGTCGGTTCCTATAACTATTCTATTAAAGTATTCGATTTGTATGACAATCCTACCACTGACACTGTGAGGGTGACGGTTGTTGATACAACAGCTCCTGTGATAACAAGGCCTGAGCATATCACTTATGAGGAAGGTGAGACAGGTAACGATATCACCTGGACTGCCACTGATCTAAACCCAGGTAATTACACGCTTTATAGGGAAGGTGTGGTAATCAAAACGGTTTCTTGGAGCTCTAATGATCTGATTATTATCAATGTAGACGGACATTCAGTCGGTTCCTATAACTATTCTATTAAAGTATTCGATTTGTATGACAATCCTACCACTGACACTGTGAGGGTGACGGTTGTTGACACAACAGCTCCTGTGATAACAAGGCCTGAAGATATCACTTACGAGGAAGGTGAGACAGGCAACGACATCACTTGGATTGCTACTGATTCAAACCCAAGCAACTTCACAATTTTCAGGAATCACACAGAAATCGC
>Ga0209636_10005873_pt1 | contig 12533 bp, 11 predicted proteins | sample DeeMarSWOR152_54_FD_187464 | JGI IMG/M metagenome (GOLD analysis project Ga0209636, IMG submission 187464) | Marine sediment microbial communities from White Oak River estuary, North Carolina - WOR-1-52-54 (SPAdes) (version 2) | ecosystem: Environmental > Aquatic > Marine > Intertidal zone >...
TGACCCTGCTACACTCTCAGGATTAATGATTTCCCAATCCATCGCTTTGCCAGTCACCCTAATGATCATGCTTACCTACGCAATGCAAATAGCAGCCACCTCCGTCGCTATGGAAAAAGAAGAAAAAACCCTCGAAACCCTGCTTACAGTACCCGTAGACCGTTTTGCCATTCTCATGGGTAAACTATCCAGCACCATAATTGTGGCAGGCGTTGCCGCTGTAACATTTATGATAGGCTACAACTATATGCTGGGTTCAATGACTTTGGGAATCCCAACCGAAATATCAGTAGACCTGGTGAAGTTAGGTCTTGTGCCCTCACCCCTCGGCTACTTACTATTAGGAACATCACTTTTCATAACATTGCTATCAGGCTTAGCGTTAGCCGTAATAATGTCTGCTTTCGCAGCAGATGTTAGAGGAGCCACAGCCCTCGTCGGCTATATTTACCCGCTGATCTTCATTCCCGCAATGGCCTTGATGTACTTGGACGTTAACACGCTTCCTTTAGCGCTGAAAGCCGTATTATTCGCAATTCCGTACAGCCAGCCAATGATAGCCTCAAAAGCCGTGATAATGAACGACTACGCAACGGTTATATTTGGCATAATCTACGTTGCCGCTTTCACCATAGTTATAATGTACATCGCATCGCGATTGTTCGCCACAGAAAAAATCTTAACCGCAAAACTAAAGTTCAAAGGACTAAGAAGGTTTAGAAAAGATAGGACGGAACAGCCGTAGTTACCCCTAACCGAGTTTTCTGGCTCAGAATAGTAGTCAAGTTTGGCAAACAAGACAGGCAGGTTGGAAAGGTTCTTGGGATCAAAGTTTCATTTTAGATACTTGGGAGCAACTGAAGAAAGCGAAAAAGAAAAAGAAAATCGAAGTTGTATTTAATGCGCGCGCTCAAGAAACTAAAGATTACTGAGGCTGAAAAATGGAATGCGCGCGCGACTTTTGTATTCATGTTGAACAATTAGACAACAACATTTATTAACACTCAATATTGCAGATATAAGTGAACGAAAAGAAAAAATGTCTCTTGAAGGCGAACTTCATTAATGATATTCACGCGCGCTATCATGCGAGAGACTGTAAACTAAGTGATGGAAATGGTAGAGTATGTTAGGGGAAGCGAGCATGACAAGTGGCATTGGTGTAAGAACTGCACACAGTATCCCATGTACATCTACCAAAAGACCTCTGTGACACCGCCTTCTGACTTCTGTGAACAGTGTAAAACAAAGGAAGAAAACGGAAATTGCCAATGTGAAGAACTAGAAGGGACTATACCTGAGCATCAGCTGAAAAGGCAATTCCAAGATTTCTGTTATGATGTGTAGTGAATCTGACTGTGCCAATCACATATAGATGTAAACGTTGAATTGAACGATAGAGAGAATAAACATGAGCGTCGCCACTGTTCTCAAACTTGCTGCTTGGGGGGTTATCGTGGCAGTTGCGTTGCAAGTCATTTTCTATTTCGTCTTTCAAGTAATAGGTTACGATTCCTATTTGCTGAGCATGACCCTAATAGTGTCGGTAATAATTGGTATTTTCCTCTTGATTGAATGGATTATTCTAAAAAGAGCAGTAAAATAGCACCTATTGTAGTTAGGTCAGCCGTTGTTGGTTGATTGGGTTAAAACTTAATCCGCGCGCCAACTCAAACCCGAAACTTGTGGCTTGTAAACATTTTTATTCTGGATTCTTCAGAGAATATTTTACTGGTGAAAGGTTTTGCCAAGTTTTGTTGTATTGGGTAACTGGACAGAGCAAGGCATAAAGAAAGTCGAAGACGCTCCCGAAAGAATCAAGGCAACTCACAGCATGGTCGAAAAATCCGGAGGAAAAATGCAGCTGTTCTACACTCTTGGAAAATATGATTTCGTCATGATTCTTGAAGCTCCCAACGATGATGCTGTGATGGCGATCCTCCTATGCCTAGGCAGCATGGGAAACGTCCGCACAATGACGATGAAAGCATGGACCGAATCGGAAGGAGCCAAGATCATAAAAACCCCGCATCCCTGATGCGTAGCCCTTACCGCCACTGAAGCCCAACATTCTCCTTTTTTCCAGCAAATTGAAGTAAGGGTAGAAGTCACAGAAATTGGGGCGCGCAGGATTCAAGCGTCAATTAGCGCGCGCTTAACTTCTCTTTTTGTTCTGTTTATGATTTTGTATCTTATAAAAACAGTAGTAACCCTTCGCGCGTGCACGGCACAAATGATAAAAGTTAGGAATAAAACTAAATGTGTAGTCTAATTGACCAACTCCAGAGAAAAATACTGGAGAATAGTTGCAGGAAATCCAAAACAAAAGGATGATGTATTCGAACCAAAATCACTCATTTTGGGCGATTGACTCCGTTATAATTACATACCAACAGGGTTTGAAGAACCACAACAAATTTCTTGCAAAAGATTCAACAAAATGCAAGCAGGCGACAAAATCACTGTTATAACCGACCAACATTTCTAGGCTGTAGGCGAGATAAAAGGCTTCATTTACAGGAAAGAGATTGAGAATCTTCATCCTGTTAGGCGCAATGTGATTTGGCATAAAATCTTCCTTCTCGAATATGATGTTTTTTCTGATTCACTTAAAAACAAGCTCAGAAACCCCTATACGGTTGTGCTTTTAGACGAGAACGATTGGAATACAATCTTAGAAAGCCTGTAATGGCTAGTGCTATTCGAATTTGATTGAAAAGGTTAGTGTAGTTCTGTAGGACATTTTCATGTTGTCGCGTAAAAACTTGCCCTTTTCTTGGACAATGCGTTGTACAGATTAAACCCAAAGCACGTGCTCAGTTTAGCTTGAAGTAGATGCGCCTGTTGTTTTTGCCTTTGTTTTCGGTTTTGACAAGCTCTACTTTTCCTATCTCTCGTAGGTTTCTGACATGGGTACCGCCGTCCGCTTGCTTGTCTACTCCGACGATTTCGACGATTCTCAGAGTTGGAAGGTCAGGCGGGAACGCGGCTGCCATCTTGACGACACCGGGGATTTCCATGGCTTTTTCTCGGGGCAATTCGTACCACTTAACGGGGACGTCGGTGTCGAATAGCGCATTCGCCTTTGCAAGGTACTCTTCTAGGAGGGTTCTGTCGAATTTTTCGAGGTTGAAGTCGAAGCGCACGTGGTCTTCTTCAAGCTGGTTGCCCGTTATGAGTGCTCCTGTGCCTTTGTTGAGGAGAGCTGCAAGTACGTGGGCGGCAGTGTGACTGCGCATGAGTTTGTACCTTCTTTCCCAGTTTAAGATACAGTGGACTTTGTCGCCGGTTTTCAGACCTGGTCGGTTGACTTCGTGTGAGATTTCACCTGAGAACTTGCCAACATAAACGACGTTGAAGATATCGGTGTCTCTAATTATCTTGCCGGTGTCATATGGTTGACCTCCGCCTTTGGCATAGAAGATCGTTTGGTCCAGAGTTACGTACTTTCCGTCTTTGACGGAGACTACGGTAGCGGGGGATTCTTTCAAGTAACTGTCGCTTAAGAATAATGTTTTGCTCATGAGGAGTTTCCTTTGAAGATACTGGATATTCTTTCTCTAAAAACCTTTCTGCTTTTTGCCTGAGGTTTGTTTTGCAAGTGTGCTGGGTATGCATCAGCAACGGAAATTGGTTATTCTTTGTTTATGATGATTTGTGTGATGTAGGCATTGCCAATAGTGCGCGTTTGGATTAGAACTGTAAACTTGATTTGCAGCTATTTTTTGTTTTCAATGCTATCCAATTGCATAATGAAAAACTGCAACTATCTTGATATTTCAAATGTCGAAGCATACTATTCTGTGGACAATAGTTGTTTAAGTGAGGTATATCCTGCTTTCTCCATGATTTTTTTAACTGAGACGTACGCAGGCGAATCGGAGGGCAAGTTCAATAGGGACTCTCCTTTCAAAATACATTCTCTCACCGCATCATCATAGGTTATCTTTCCAAGATATTTCAACCCTGTCTCGTCTTCTGCTCTCTTACCCAGATTTTCTGGAAATTCCCGCCCCCCAATAAGATAAAAATTTTCATAATCTACATCTAATTCTTTTATTATACGGTGGGCTCTTTTGACATGTTGTAAAGCCTTCTTTGACGAATCAAGCACATCGAATATATCATCCACCTTGGAGGTAATTCTTCGATTGAGATGTTCTAACCCAGCCGGCGAGTCGATTAAAGCGTACTTGTAATTCTCAACTAAGGAGGGAATCACAGCTTTCAATGCTGCGTTGGGCATGCAGTAGCACCCTTCAGTCCACTTCGTCCCCAATGATAAAATATCAAACAGTTCCCCTTCGTACAAGCCTTTCTCCCAAATCTTGCCCTCCATCCTCTCTTTCGGGGTAATCCCAGTTAAGGTACCACCCTCCTCCATAAGTTCGCTGTAAAGATCCGAAATGGTCTCTGTATCCGCTAAGTTCACTCCTACCATCTCGTTTAGATTCTGGTCTGGATCAGCATCTATCAACAATAATGGTTTCTCTCCAGTTTCAATGAGGTATTTGGTCATTAATGCCACGAAACTGGTCTTACCTGTGCCGCCTCGTCCCATAGAGACAATTATCTTCAACATATCTCCTCCATTATCCTTTAAGCGCGCGCGGGAACTTTCTGTCTACTCATGATAACTCACGGCAATGGATTACGGATTCATAGACAACTAAACGAACTGAGTGCGCACATGCTTTGCGCACACTTTGATTCTAACTCCAATTAGTTTTAACTTAAACTCCAAATATTTTCCAATATTAAATAACAATTAACTACAATCATCCTCTTATAAAGATGGGGAAATTGCTTATTTATCGATTTCTATTGGTTCCACTCCAGCTTCCTCTCCAATTTGTTGATACAAACTTCTAGGACGCCGTTCTTGTAGGACGCTTATGCTGTTTTAGGATCAACCTCGCACGCGCTATAGGAGGAAGGATAAGTGAGCATACACTCGTGATAAATATTAGAGATAAGGGCTTGGCTGTTCTATCAAGCTATGCTCATCCCAGAATTGTAAACACCGTTAAACGTGCAAAAAAGCGAGTGGTATCTCAAAGGTATACGCTGTCATAGGAGGTTTTCATATTTCCAGTAAAGGTGAAGGCGCAAACGTGGCGGAATTTTTCCGTGAATTAGATATCAAACTGGGTTCTCCTTGCCATTGTATCGGTGTTGATGCAAAGAATACTATTGCATATCTCCTGAAAAGCAATTGCGTAAAAAATGGAGCTGGAAAGTCTGTCCAATCGATTGACTAATTTAGGGTCCTGTTGTACTTCTCAACTTGTTGCTATTCTTGCGAATACGCCTTCCTTTTCAGTGGGTGCATGCGTGCAATCAGTTACTTTTCAGGAGTCTTCTTAAAGTCTCGAAGTCCTGCTCAAATTTTTCCCTAATTTTAGGAAAACGCATTGCAGCTGCAGGATGATATGTTTCAATGTATTTTATGCTTGCATTTCTGGGAGTTTGCCATGCTACTTTCCCCAAAAGAACAACTATTTCTGGTCTTATCTCTTTGATCTGTCTTATTAGATAAGGCATACATGCTTCGATTTCGGCAATATTTGGCTTTCTGTTACTAGGAGTTTTGTGTTTAACAACATTTGTTATGAACAATCTCTCATGCTTAATACGGTACTTGTCTAGTACGAGTTTTAGAAATTTTCCGGCTCTGCCTACAAAAGGCTTCCCTGTTCTATCCTCTTCCTCGCCGGGATTCTGGCCCACCAGTATCACCTTGGCATTGCTGGGTCCCTCTCCAGGAACTGCGTTTTCAGCATCCTTCCAAAGATTGCATTTTTTGCATTTCTTTATTTCCTTATTTAATTCTTTAAGAGCTAAGTCAAATCGCACCTTTTTCCTATACATGTGCATTCTCCCGTCACGTGACTTCCTCGAAGCCAAATATTCTTTTGAATGGAGGCCAATTACATGTCTCTGAATCTTTTATTAATACGTTAATAGGTCTTCTGTTTCTTCAAGGACGCGTGCGCAAGAAAGAAAACGTCATAAGCCTTAACTGAAGGTAGATCTTCAATAGTCTTCACTAAAGAATCTTATAAGAGAATATTGATATTTCAGCACAGAAGGCAAGATTCCATGAAAGATGATTTGGTCTTGGAAGTGAAAGATCTAAGCGTGGAATTGGCAGGAGAGAAAGTAATTAATAACCTGTCTTTTGAACTAAAAAAAGGAGATACCTTAACCATCTTAGGTCCTAATGGAGCAGGAAAGACAGTTTTATTAAAAACGTTGTTAGGACTTTTGCCATATAAAGGAGAGATAGAGTGGAAAAAAAATGTTAGAATAGGTTACGTTCCTCAGAGGCTACCTTTCATAAAAGACATCCCTCTAAGTGTGAAAGACTTTTTAAGACTGAAAAAATCTTCTGAAAAGGAGATAGAAGGAATTCTAAATTCCGTAGGATTTAAGGAAAATCTCCTAGACAAAAAGATTGGTAATTTATCTTCTGGTCAGTTCCAAAGGATATTAATAGCATGGAGTTTAATTGAAAATCCTCAAGTTTTGCTTTTCGATGAGCCAACTACTGGCATTGACATCGAAGGTGAAGAAACCGTTTATAACCTTTTGGCAAAATTGAAAGAAGAAAGAGAATTAACGATTTTGTTAGTTACTCATGATTTAAGCGTTGTATATGCATTTTCTAACTATGTTATTTGTTTGAATAAACAGCCGATATGTTATGGTTTTCCTCAAGAAGTGTTGACTCCTGAAAACTTGAAAAGGCTTTACGGTGAAGAAGTGAAGTATTATCGCCACAAACACGTAAAAGAGGGGTAGACGAAATGAGTGGTCAACCTTTTCTGAGTTTAATCGTGGGAATTTTTATTGGAGGAGCAGCTGGATATTTAGGAACTTTAATGTTGAGCAGAAGAATGGCCTTGGTAGCAGGGCCCCTCGGTCATTTAACCTTACCAGGAATAGCCTTAGCCTTAATTTATGGTTTTGATATATCTCTAGGTGCCTTTCCTTTCGTCGTTTTAGGAATAGTTTTAATCTGGCTATTCGAAATAAGAACAAAACTGCCAATGGAAGCTTTGACAGCAGTTATTTTTGCTTCTGGGGTAGCCATTGCCTTTTTGTTTCTACCTATTGAGCAAGCAGAAGCAGCTCTAGTTGGGAACATTTCAACTGTAAATTTTTGGGATTCGGCAATTTCTGTTGTTTTAACAGCTCTAATTTTCTTAACAATCATGAAAATTTATCAGAAGATGATTCTGATTAATATCTCTGAAGATTTGGCTAAATCTCAAGGAATAAGTGTCAAAAAATATAATTTTGTCTACTTATTCCTAATCGCTATTATCGTTGCATTGGGAGCAAAAGTAGTTGGGGGACTTCTAACCGCAGCCTTAGTAGCAATTCCGGCTTGCAGTGCTAGAAACCTAAGTCAAAATATCTTCCAATACGCTTTTGGAGCAGTAGTCATCGGAATAGTGTCTTCTTTCTCAGGGATTTTCATTTCTGAATTTTCTGGCTTAACAGCAGGTCCTCTAATCATTCTTGCAAACGCAGCAATTTTCTTGATTTCAACAATTTTCAAAAGATAAACAGATCAAGAAATCAATGTGGCTTTCAATATTGATCACCCGCGCGCGCTAAGTTCAAACACCAAAGCAGGACAGGTATCAACGCATGTCCCACAGCCATTACATTTAGTCCAGTTAACCTTAACCTTTGGTAACTCATCTACCTCTGTGCGATTGTTAGCCTAAAGTTTATTTATTAATTTGCGTTTCTGCGCATATCACCTTAGCTCTTTCCTGGACTTCTTATAAGTTAATCTCAAAATTTTCCCATTCTAGTGTGTGCTTTATCCTTCCGTTCACCAAAACAAGGAGGACCTTTCTGCACTTCCAACTGGAGGATGCGAACCCTTACGACGTCTACAAGTTCTTTCCTGCAAGAGTCTGCCGACAAATGCCGCTCACACATTCTTATGTCATCTATGCTTTGGGCTAGTTCAGCGTCACCTATTACGTCCCTTAACCAATTCTGAAAATCTCCCCGCTCAAAATGAAAAACTATAGCTTCAGAACACACGTATTGAAGTGCATTAGCAAACTCCTCCAAGCTATGCGCACTCACTCCGCAATAGTCCCCAACAGCCGTGTAAAAATGAAAACCCTGCGGATGCGGTACAACACGCAACGGATCTTTCATGTCATTACAGTTCTTGACCATAAACTCAACACCGTTAGCTGAGTCCTCAGAACGTTATTAAATAGTATGCGCACGAACTAAAATGTTTTACGCCCCCATTCAAATAGCTTTCATTGCCAGAGTATAGCATCCTGATTTGGTCGTGATGAAGTGAACGTCGATATTGCGTATGTGAAATGTGGTTTAGTTGCAATAGAGATTGGCGTGAGCTTAACGGACGAACTAATCTATGGAAACGATTAATTTTGTCGCGTGGAAATGGTAATTGAGGGATGATCCAATGAAATGGGATGTCAAGGTTTGTATCCTAGCGCGCGCTAGTTGAAGGTGCCAACCTGCAGTACGCCTATGCATATTCTGCCCTTTTGAAAATGCTGAAGAGCGCTTGGGGCCTTCTGAAGTGCAGACAGGAAGTAACTTTTCCTTTCATTCCAGATTAAAGCGAGTAAGATCAACTAATTAGTGCCTATCGAAGCAAGAGAATGGCTGCCTATCTGTGATGCTTAAAGGGAAGTTCACGCGCAAGCCGGTCAAAAAGCCTTTAAGCCAAAGCTGCAGATAAACGGATATCATTCACGTAGCTTGTATGTTGGTATCCTGTTTACAACGAGACAGACCACTGCTTCAAAGGAAAACCGAGGTATAGGCTCATGTATACTAGGGGTTCCACATCCGAGTGGGTGTCTTGAGAGGCCTATTGGCAGAAGGCTGGTTGGATGATTAGAGAGATAGGGTTTGACACAGAGAAGTACCTGGATGCACAGGTGGGAAGGATCCTTGAACGAGTTTCCTTCTTCGACAAGCTGTATCTGGAATTCGGCGGAAAACTGCGCTATGATCATCATGCTTCACGTGTACTTCCGGGCTTTGATCTTGACACGAAGGTACGGATGCTCAAGCGATTAGGGGAAGAAGTAGAGATTGTCCACTGTATAAGCGCTAGGGATATTGAGGGAAGGAAGATCAGACGGGACTTTGGGCTGACGTATGATGACCAGATAGTCAAAGACATAAACGATCTTCACGAGACGGGTCTGGATGTTTCCGCAGTTGTGATAAACAGGTTCAGTAACGAACTGACAGCTAGAAGATTCAAGCAAAAACTCGATAACATGAGAATACGTGTTTTCGTGCACTATGAGCTGCCAAACTACCCGAAAGATCTTGGAATGGTTCTGAGTGATAAGGGATATGGGCGGCAGGATTACGTAGGTACCGAGAGAAAGATTGTTGTAGTCACTGCCCCTGGACCGGGCAGCGGCAAGTTTTCGTTTTGCATGGCTCAACTGTACAATGACAGGAGACGAGGGATAATGTCTGGTTTTGCGAAGTTTGAGACGTTTCCAGTATGGAATCTAAGTCTTGACCATCCTGTAAATGTAGCCTACGAAGCGGCAACGGCGGACATAGGGGATCGTAACGTTGTGGATCCATTCCACAAAAGGGCATACGGAGTAGAGGCAGTCAACTACGATCGAGATGTTGAGAATTTTGCAGTTATGAAGAAGATAATCGAAAGGATGGTTGGTGAGGATGATCCGATGGCAGAAGTTAGATCGCCGACAGACATGGGTGTCAGCATGGTCAAAGAAGGAATAATTGACGATGGCTTGGTACGTGAGGCAAGTAAGCAGGAAATCGTGAGACGCTATTTTAGGTATCACAGAGAGTTCGTGGAGGGAGACACCCTCCATGATACCCTTACCAGAATGGATAAGATTATGGCGAAAGTTGGTGTCAAACCCGAGGACCGTTCTGTTGTCCTGCCGGCTAGAGAAGCAGCCGAAGAAGCCAGAGGAAGGCAAGTGGAGGGAAAAGGGTACAAAGGTGTCTTTTGCGGAGCATCGATCGAAGTGTTTCTGGATTCGGGCGAGACCCTTATTGTTACAGGAAAGAACTCCCCACTACTTCACGCTGAGTCCGCAGCACTCCTAAATGCAACCAAGAGAGTCGCAGGAGTATCAGATAAAGTCGACGTGATTTCCCCGAGTGTGATCCGTAGTGTCAAAGAGCTGAAGAGAATAATGGGTCTAAATAGCACGTCATTGGACCCGAAGGAGATACTCAATGCGCTCGCGTCAAGCGCGGTATCAGAAAAGAACGCACGTAGATGCTTGAACGCGTTGAACAAACTGAGAGGCTGCGAAATGCACACGACGCATCTTATGACTGAAGGCAACGAGAAGACGATAAACCAGATGGGTCTAATTCTGACAACAGATGCGAAATTACCGTTCCCTGACTATCGACCTATATGAGATCACTGAAAAGGATATTCTTGTGAAGAAGGCAAATGAACACACGAGAAACGCTTCTAGCAACACCTAAAAAAGTCTGTTTAAAACTGTTTCTATGATCTCTATTAATAGAACTTATCTAGGAAAAGTATGTTTAGCTAAAATTTTTTGAAAACTTTAAACCCGCAAACATGCAGCGCGTGCATATGTAAAACGATTTGTTGAAAATAGGGTGATTGGTCTTTCGGAAATACTCCGAAGTTGTATCTTCTACCCAGATTGTAACCTATTAAATCAACAAGTCTCTATTTTAAACCATATTTTTATCTTGCTTTGTAAGTCTGAGACTTTAAGGTTTTAACGTCTAGTTCGTGGCGAAGTCTCCCGCGCAACCTTCCCTTTTTTTGTTAAGCGCGCTACTTATGTATTGTTGAACCATCCAAGTAGAGGATTCTTCTAGAAAACTCGCTTAGATCTTTCACAAGTCTTTTTTATTGCTTCCGATATAACAGTGATTCTGGAGACGGTTCTTCTAAACCTTCTCTAAATCTAAAAAGATAAAGGGAGGTGAAAAATTTGAATAAGAAAGCTGCAGTTTCAGTTTTGATTCTTCTGTTAATACCCATTCTGACCTTGCCCGCGCAGGCGGGGGCAAACGTTGCGGCTGACGTAAGTCCGGCCGCACCAGTGATGGGCTATTCAGTTGATGGTAATGATGATTTTTACAAAATCGACCTCACAACCGGAGTCGCCACCCTCATAGGACCACTCCCAGTTGCAATAGCTGACATGGAAGGACTAGCATTCGATCCTAAAACGGGAGTCCTATATGGCGTCGATGACACTACTGAGAAACTTTTCACCATCGACCCAAGCGATGGTATGGCAACAGAGGTAGGAGACCTCGGTGTTAGCATCATCGACCTGGGGCTCACCTTTGATCCCGATGGGAATCTATGGATGGCCACCGAGGTGCCAGGCAAATTCTATTCTATCGATAAGACAACAGGGGCTGCTACGGAGGTGGGATCTTTAGTGGTATTAGGGGTTACTGCACTGGCGGCGGCGAGTGATGGCACAATTTATGGTCTAGACCCGGCCTATGATGACTTAGTTACGATTGATCCTGCTACTGGTGAAGCTACGGCGGTGGGACCATTAGGAATCAGCGTTGAAAATTCTGGTTTGGACTTTGACGCCAACGGAGTCCTATGGGGTATTAACGTAGATGGCACCGTCTTTACTATCAATACCTTAACTGGTGAGGCACTGGTGATTAGGAACATGGCAGTGACTGGCTTTGAAAGCTTGGCAATCCCTAAGCCTTTGCCGCCTCCTCCGCCTCCTGAGCCGGTATATCAGTATAACTTCAGGCTAAACCCGTACATCGACGTTTTCCACTTGAACATTAGCGACGGCGGCTGGATGGAAGGGATCGTGACTACTCCAAGCTATACGGTGCCGCTCCTCGGCAAGTTCGATGGAAGCTGGGCCATTATCGCTTGGGATCTGCCGGCTGGAGGGATCGAGATGGGCTTTGTGGCTATTAAGGCGTCTTCTGGGGCTGGCTACATGATGAGGATAATGGACGATCTCACGTTGGTTGATGAGGAGATCGTGTGGTTAACGTGGGCAGCTGAAGCGAATGTGGCGGCTTTGGCTGGGGCTACTATGGATGACGGGGCTGGTTCAATGGCGAACGAGGATTCGATGCTTGAGTTTGTGATGAAGCCGTTTGATGATGTGGTTATGTTGAGTACAGAGCTTGCGCCGTGGGTCTGGGGTTGGGCTGAGTCTGCTGGCCCGAGTTATCCTGCGCCGATTCTCGGCGTTTATGATGGTTGCCGGTACTTCTTCGCTATGGACTACGTTGATGGTGAGGGTTTGCATGAGCTTTTGTTTGCGGCTGGCTCAACGAGCACGTTGAAGGGGTCTATTGTCAGAACGCCTAGAGGCTTCAGCGAGGATCCGACTCCCATCTGGCTCAAAACGCCGTAAACGCTGAGTTGAGCTTCGAGCACTTCGCTTTCCCCTTTTTTAGTCTTTAAGTTAGATGGTGAGTGGGGAGAAGGAATAGGTGAGAGGGGCTGAGCGGGCTCTGGTTGAGTG
>Ga0209636_10005874_pt1 | contig 12532 bp, 11 predicted proteins | sample DeeMarSWOR152_54_FD_187464 | JGI IMG/M metagenome (GOLD analysis project Ga0209636, IMG submission 187464) | Marine sediment microbial communities from White Oak River estuary, North Carolina - WOR-1-52-54 (SPAdes) (version 2) | ecosystem: Environmental > Aquatic > Marine > Intertidal zone >...
TCAGTGGTTATTAATCGCCTTGTTGTTAGGTCTGCTCTTATTTGGGTTACGTCTATTGCTTGTTTAATGCAAACTATAATTTGGGGCAATGTTGATCAAACCTTTTGAAGAGAGTAAAATATGGGTACAACAAACGAAAATAAATCTTTAGTTTCGCTTTTGGCAATAAAGTGTTTTGTGAATATGTAGTTAAGTTGCATAAAACCTAACGAGGCGTGGTGATTTCTCCCGTAAAATCCCCATTTTTCAACTTATTGGGTTTGATTCTTAACTCGCTTTAGAACTAGCATTCGTCCAAACTCCAAAAGAAAAAAGGATGAGATTTGAAGTAAAGCTTTTGCGATTCTCTGGCTCGTGCGCATACTTGTGAATCTCCGATGGCTTTGAAAGCACATGAAATACTTTCCTATGCCCATGTAAGGTAGTAGCTCAAGCTGATAACACAATTGGAATCAGGCGTCATGACATATGCTTTGAAAAGGAAAGACGCGCTTGGAACAGGAATTGTCAAGTTGAAGAAGTTATGTGAGCCATAGAGCACACGAGTATAGCACGGGAAAGACTTAGCGAGCGTGTTTTCTGTATTCCATGTTAATCCCCAAACCTCCACTGCAATACTGGCTCCAGGAGACAAAGTTTCTGTTATTCCTAGGATGTGGAGATGGCCGAAGCGATACTCCCAGAAAAGGCTACTCGTGAGAATATCGGGATATGCAAGATAGGTTTCCCACCACACACAAACTGGTTCACTGTATGGCCAGTTTGTTACGTTTACGTTTCTCGTTGGGTCTCCTGTAGCTAGCCATCCCATGCCTATCGGAGTAGCATCCGAGATGTCTATAATTCCATCGCCATTAATGTCAGCCCAAGGGTCGTATTCTCCAGTACTCATACTTACGTTCAACAGCAACATTGAAACCAAAAGAGCAATTGCCAAGACGATATTCATTAATCTTGAAGGTGTAATCTTCATGATTAATTGTCACCTCCTTTTCTCTCCCTACTCCTTATTCCTTCAAACTGCAGATAAAACTTGTGAAAGAAACTTCTATTCCTTTCCCACTTAGATCACTTTTATGCTTGTCTGTTGCCACTCAAACGGGCATGGTGACTTATCCCATAAAACCTCCCATTTTTTCCAAATTGCGCTTAGCTAAACTATTCCACAAGCCAAGATTTCAGGGTCTAATAAGGAAAGTGAGAGAGATGAAAGTGCGGCATTTTATATAATAGCTGGTTTACCATTAAAGTTGCGAGTGCGTCCGAAAGGCACAACAGAATATCACCAAAAAACCAAAGACATTCTACACGTCATGAAACTCTTGGGACACCGAAACATCAACACAACACTACTCTACACGCAACTCATCAATTTTGAAACAGATGAATGGCATGTTAGAGTCGCTAAAACAGTAAAGGAAGCAACAGAACTCGGAGAAGCAGGATTCGACTATTTCACAACAATAGAAGGAGTTCAACTATTTAGGAAACGTAAGTAAAAGTAGTTAAGTTTCGCTGTATGTAGTTAAGTTGCATAAGACTTAACGTCCTCTTCTTTCACAATTTTATCTTGGGGCCAGAGTCAAAATGAGATTCTTTAAACCTACAAAGCAAAAATGTGAAAGGTGCGGAGTAAGAGAACCCACTGGAGAAGACGGCTTGTGCGACAACTGCCGCTATTTGCTTATCTTAGACAACGTTATTGAATCAAGAGCCGCCGCTTAATCTTTAGAGAACAAGAGAGTTTAGCGAACTAACGAAACAAATAGTGGCAAATAACAAACTTTTATTTCTCTTTTCTCGTTAATGAAAAAACAATGTATTCAAAAAATTCAAGAGGATGGTGCCTATGGTTTTCGAAATAAGTGACGCAACAAGACAAGAGGTAAAGAAGTTGATAGAAATTTATAGTGCTCCGCATCTTTATCATACAAGAGAAGACGCAAGTTGGTTTGTGAAATCGTTTTTCGATTTTCACCACATCAAAGTTGTGAAACAAAACGGCGTTATTATTGGACTGCTTTTTTGGCGAGTTGAAGCGGAAAGACATCATGGAATAATCGTTATTGATGACCTGTGGATTGATGAAAAATTTAGACGAAAGGGTTTTGGAGAAAAATTGTTAAGAATCTCGATAGAAGACGCTAAAACCTTCTTTCAAAGGGATAAATACGTTCTGAGGAAAGTTTTAGTCATGACAGCGCAAAACAACAAACCGGCCAGAAAACTTTACGAGAAGATAGGTTTCCAGAAATCAGCAGTTTTAAAAAATTTATATGGAAAAGGAGAAAACGAACTGGTTTACATCCTTACACTAAATCCATAAATAAGTGACAATTTAAACAGAAAAACAAACGTTACAAGAAAATCAGTATAGGTTTTCTTTGTGAATTTGGTTTAATCTCGCAAAATTTAGCTCTAAAAGTGGTTTTTGAGCTGTTTGAGATGGTTAAAAGTTAAATACTCAACGCTCTAAATCATAAGGTTTGTAAAGGGAATGAAAAATGAAAAAGCCAATTTTCGCTGTAATAGCTTTCCTCTTACTAGCCGTAACATTGATACCAGTATATGCAGGTATAACCGGAAGAACATGGCTTGGCACCTCCGCTTCAGGCTACGACATATACTATAACAGGGACGTAAACGCCTACAGAACTGGAACCACTGCAATCTTAGCGGTTACTGTGAGAAACACTGAAGGCACGACAATCAACCTTACCAAAGTTGAAGTAACCTTCGATTGGGGTGAAACATACGAATCAGTTCAAGTGAATACAACAAATAAGATAACTATGAGAAACAACGAAATTCGTGTGTTCTTTATCGAGTTCATTGTGCCTGACGTCTCAGTAGCGTCTAACTTGTACACACACGCATACACGATAATGGCAAATTTCACAGGCGGTTCGCCACCATACACATGGTTTGGAGATGACTTTGCCGTCTATTCTACAGATCAAGCAGATGCCATAAATTTGGCAATGATAATCGACGATTTCCCGACCACCAGTTGGCAAAGTTCTAAAGCTCGAATACTTTACAATAAAGCTAATAACGAAACTTCCACTGCGATGAGATACTATGATGAAGGAGACTTTGCGGCAGCAAAGCAACGTTTCAATGCTGCCTTGACTTATCTTAACCAAGCTTGGGACGCTGAAGAAGCGTATCTTTCTATATGGGAAGACTTTGAGATTTCAGAAATTGAGGCACGGATTAGAAGCATGGACGCCATGACCAGTTTCTTTAACGGACTTTCGACGATGTGGGTGCTCTTTGGCATAGGATGGGTTCTCTTAGGCATTGGCTATATCGTAAAGTATCTGCGTGCGAAGCGACCCGAAGCTCCTATCGCATAACTTTCCCTTTTTTCTTTTTTTCTATTTTTCTAAGCTTTTTCGTGCATAAGTTATGTAGCCTGTGTGAGCAGTCATTAGGGTTTCTGGTCGTGTTTTTCCACGTTCTGTTTGCATTCCACGTAGGAGGCATTCAACTGTTTCAATAGCAACGAACTTGTTTTCGTTTAAAGCCTCCACGGATTTTACGACTTGGTCGATGGTTGGACTGAAAGAAACCATTGTGCCGCTTCCCTTCAACGCAGAATAAGCATGGGGTACGACAAGCCAAGGAGTCGCCAAATCAAGAATAACAGCGTCAACATTTTTTTCGTTTATGCCTTGTGTAACGTCTTTGCTCTTTAACTTCACAAACTTTGCCACATTCGCTTTTTCTAAGTTTTTCATGGCTGTTTTTATGAATTCTTCTCGGATTTCGTAACTGTAAACTTTGCCAGACGGCTTCACATAATGTGCTAACGCGGTGGTTAACGCACCTGTGCCTGTACCTGCTTCGACAATTTTGCTGCCTGGTCCGATTCCGCTGAACATAACTATTAGTGCGATGTCCTTTGGGTACATTATTTGGGTTTTGCGTTGGGTTTTGAAGATGTAATCTTTTAAGGTTGGTTTTAAGGCGACGAATTCTACGCCTAAATTGCTTGTTACTTTTGTGCCGTACTGTTTGCTAATTAACGCGTCGTGTTGCACGTAGCCCTTATGTGTGTGGAAGCTCTTGCCCTTCTCCATTCTAACTAAGTATGTTCGTCTAGGGTTCAGGAAGAGTAGTACGTTGTCGCCTTCGTTTATTGTTTCTTTTTTCTTCACGGCCTTTCACTATGGCGTATATTTGAATGGATGTTTGCTGCGGTCTTTATTCTCTATTATCTCGTCTGTTGTGGGGCGTCCTTCGATGGCTCTGCGGACAGCGTGGCGCATGGCTTTGTAGTTGTTTATGTATACTCGTTGGCGGTCGACTGCGCTGGGGTGAACGAAAACGTTGGCAATGATGATGAGGTCGTCTGCTGCTTGTTTGGGTAGGGTGCCGTCTGCTAGGCTGTCGGCTACTGCTTTGGCTACTGCTGTCTGTGCGGGTCCGTAGACCATGCTGGCTTGTCGCATACTTTTTATCGTAACAGTTGGGACAATGAGGGTTTCTGGCTTGACTTTTAGGTTGGGCTCGAGTATGGCTTCTAATGGTTCATGTCCAGGCGTGGGCGTAGTGCGTGCTTTTGCGTATGCTTCTGCGAGTGGTCCGTTTTTTGTGCCTATCATCAAGCCGATGTGCGCTACTTCTGCGCCTCCGCCTGCGAGAGCTTCGCCCACTTTTAGTTTGAAGTCTTTGATGGTTTCTGGCGTGATGTGTACTGCGCGGAATTGTTCTGTTATGGGTTTCTTTTCGATTTCGAATTTGACGGGTTTGGGTTTTATTTTGCCTATTTTTTCTAGGTCTAGGCGTAGTTCTTCTCGTTCTTCGTATGTGAGTTCTCCGCCGACGCTGAGTGGTAAGCGTACAGAGCCGACTTTGATGCCTATCATGTTTAAGGCTTCTTTTGTGCCGACTGCGCCGCTTTTTGCTGTGATGCGGGCGATTTTTTGGACTTTGTATTGTAGTTCTCGGGCTTGGGCTAATTCGCCTTTTTGAATGTGACTATAAATTTTGACCCATATGTCTGGGATGAAGTTGGCGCTAGCGAGGATGGCGCCTGTTGCTCCTGCTGCGAGTGCGGCTGTGACGACTTCGTCGTGTCCGCAGAGTACGTTGATTTTGTCGCGTACTTTTTCGAGTATGGCGAGCATGTAGTTTAGTTGTCCGCTGCTGTCCTTTATGCCGACTATGTTTGGGATTTGTGCGAGGTCTTCGACCATTTGCCACGTTAACTGTAGGCCTGTGCATTGAGGAATGTTGTACAGTATGATGGGGATTTCTGCTTTGGCGGCGATTGTGTCATAATGCTCATAAACACCGCGGTCAGTAGGCTTCAAATAATAAGGAGTAACGATTAAAGCAGCATCAGCACCAGCATCCTTAGCGTGTCTAGTCATTTCTAAAGCTTGATTTGTGCCTGATGCGCCTGTGCCCGCGACGACTTTGACTTTGTGGTTGGCTTCTTCTATGACAATGTCTATAACGCGTTTGCGTTCTTCTATGGTCATGTTAACAAATTCGCCAGTAGTGCCACAAGGAACAACGCCACTAACACCTAATTCTATGCAGTGGTTAACAAGCTTGCGTAGTTGTTGCTCGTCAACATGCCTACCATCTTCAGTAAAAGGAGTAACTAAAGCGGGAAGAATACCTGTTGGTTTATACATAGTATGATTCTCCATGCTTAGTTAACCATACATCGTCTGACATTTAAACTTAAGCTGAATTAGTTCAACCTATTGAAGTGTAACTAAAGCTTAATTACCCATGATAAATATCGTAAAGATATGCAGGTCTGAATTTGTGACCTCTAAGAGATTTTTCAGCAGGGAGTGACATGGGACAGGAAAGAGGAACAAGAAATCCTGAAGAAGAGGAGGTAGAAGCCACTGTGGGAGACGCCTTTGTTGTAACACTTCCTTTTTTCACAATCATAACAGTAATTCTGTTATTTTTGAAATTCTTTGCAAGACTCGATTCGCTTGTTTTAGCAGGCATTCTCGTTGGTGGACCAGTTTCTTTGCATGCATTTTTCTGTTTTCTGACTGCAAAACGTGCCAGTTTTTCTTCGGACCAGACAATAATGTTGACAAAGTTGCTGTTGCTAATTTATGGAAGCATACTTATTGTAATTGTCATAGGTCATACTCTGGCTGTTTGTTTTGTGGATTCATTTTTAAGGTCAAGCACCAACGATCAAGATTATTTTGTTAACGTCGGTTTGTTTACGGCAACAATTTCTTTAGCAATTTCCGCAGTTATTCTGATTTTGGTAGCTAAATTTCGCAATCAAATTAGCAGAATATACCGAATGAAAGAACTTCCAGAAAGTGATTTGATGATGCGTGCTGAAAGACGTTTAGAAAAAGCTAGAACGCGTTTGGGAAAAGAACAATTTGAAGCTGTAAGCGAAGAATTTCACTTTGTGGCTAAGACGTATCTAAAACTTGAAAAATGGTCTAAAGCGGCAGAAAATTATTGGCAGGCTGCAGAGACACTTTCAAGAGAGCCGAATCTTAGCTTTGGAGCAGCATGGTTATATGGCCTTTCGGCTGCAACATATCTTCTTGATGGAAAAGCAGAAAAAGCTGAAGAAGCCTTAAAATGTGGAAAAGAGACTTTAGAAACCCAAGTATTGGACAAAAAAGCCAAAGAACGAGTTTTAAGGTTGTTTGAATTTTTGACATTAATAAAGAACAAGGATTTTCAACGAGCAAAGGAAAATTTGCCTGCTCTAAGTAGAAAAATAAAAAAGCAAGAATACGCCGTCGTTGATGAAACAATTTTCCTTTTAGAAAGAAACCTGAACGGATAAACCTCATCTAAACGTCCTATAGCGAAAAATCTTATGAGCCCCGAAAACAAAAGAAAAGCATCCTAACTCTATACGGAGGACACTACCTTGTTAGATATGCGCGAAAAACTAAAAATAAACTCCAAAAACCTTGACGAAATTAATGAGTTCTTTCTCAAAGAAGACAACCTCCTTGTAAATGATTTGGTGAAAATCGTAGACAAATACGGCAATGTAGAAGAGATTAACCGCAAAGCACGTGAAGCAGGCAAACTCGAAAACCTAATGACTCGACTTAAGGCAAAAAATTCGCCCTACGTAAAAGACCTAGAATGGCTCATCGAACAGCGAAACAAAGGCGCCTTCATCAGTATTCCAAACTACCGCAGAAAAATTCTAGGAGAAAAAGCCAATACAACGCATTTTGACGAATCCTTCGCGGTCACTCTCGAAATCAGCGCCTGCAACTTCTTCCCATTCCTCATAGAAGAAGCCAAAAAAAGCATCCATAACCAAGACCTCATGCCCGCACGCTACATACGTGTACGCGGCATGAAAGAACAAGTCGAAGACGACGACATTCTAGCATTTGCAGCCGCAATGCAAATCATCGGCGCTTCTTATGTTCAAACACTAGACACAAAAGGCACGATGCCCGGACCAGACGGTGCCCCAATTAACATCCACTTGGGCGGACCAGAAACTATCACAGGCTACTTTGGAGGCGTAGGAATTCCGAACGAATACGCCCTACAATGGGTTGACGAGTATTTGCATTACTACACTGAATACGGAGTCCGTCAAGTCCTAAACATCAACCCAGGCAGCGTACTCTTAGGCTACATGCTCCACAAACTCGGCATAGACATAGAATTCAAAATCAGCGTATACATGGGTAACGACAACCCCTACGCTATCCTTTGGACATTAATGACAGCCAAACTCTTCAGCCGACCAGACGGCACCACACCACTCATAGGCTTCAACCTATCCAACAGCGTCAACAACGAAACCATCGAACTCGCGGCATATACCCGCAAACCTTGGGGCTTCGAAGACATCGTCCGCCTCGAACACCACATAATAGAAACCCAAAAAAGCATAGTCCGACAACCATACGACCGACTCAACGAACTACTACAAATCGCCGACCACATCAAAAACATCAGCGCCAAACACGAAGGCGGAATCCCAGAAATCGACAAAACACGCGACCACCCATCAGACATACTCGACTACTTCATGCCCAAAAAAGACATAATCGCACAAGGACTAATGCCAAAACTACTGCAAAACTACCTCGACAAACACCACGCAGTAAACAGAACCGCAAAAGCACTCACAGAAAAAGGCCTAACACTCATCGCCGCACCAAACCTACACAAAACACACTAATCACTTTTTCAAAGAACGAATAAAACGATGATACAAATAAACAAAATACGCCACCGTAAAACCAGACAGCAATATCTCCGCACCTAAAATCACTTGGTTACGCTCAACCGCAAAAAAATACCCCTGCACACCAATATCAAAAAACACCAAAACCTGCAAAATCACAGCACCAGCAAGACAGCTAAGCCCAAAACCGTGAAAAACCTGCTGCAAACGACGACTCAGCCTAATTCTCAACAATTTTATCTTCAAAAAACTCGTTCGCAAAAACAAAATTATATGTTGTGCAGTGCTAAACCACATTTTACGTAAAGATTATTTTTCCATACTACAACAGGTACTTAACCCCTTCCTGCACAATCTTAACGTTACGAAGTTTTCTAGAGAAAATCTGCGGCTTCTCAGTGTGAATTGGAAAAACTGTTTTAGGCCTTATACGCTTCGCCATCTCAATCAACTCTTTCCTACAAGCATGACCAGAACAATGACTCTGAAACATTTTCAACCCAAAATGGTCCAACCAGTTTCTCAAACGCTTAGAATCAAACTCCATCTCCTCGTTGAAAGGCTCGCTCAAAGAGTGAATAAAGAGACTGCCATTTTCTGGCTTAATGTCGATCAACTCGTTAAAATTGTAAAAACTCAAAACAGAAATCACCCTCTTCTGATTCTTTCTAACCTCTTCAGCAGTCCACGCATTTTCCAGCTTCAAAAATTGTCTCTCATTAGTGTTGTAGTCACTCTCCCGATACATACCCGTACCTCTTTTTGGAATATGAATAATAATGTTCTCATCCGCAAAGGAGGGCACATTCAATTTCGGATCTTGACTGAGCCATTTCAACATAAATGCATCCTTAAGCGACACCACAAGCTTTCTACTATTATCCTTTGCGATTTCGAAAAATGTTCTGAGCCTGTCAACATCCTTAAAGTTAAAATCAGCCACAACAAACCTATCTGTCTTCGAAACAACTTTACCGCATTCCCGCTTCACCTTACTTTCACTCGAAGCCTTATGCTCAACATCAATTCTCGTTCCCTCCATAACCAAAGCAACAGGCTCAGCAGCTTCAGCCCGCACAATAAAATCTTCTGTCATCTTAGGCTTTGTTCCATGCATCCGCAAATCACCAGTATAAACTACAGCACCCTGATTTATGTGAATAATAAACCCATAAGCGCCAGGAATGGAATGATCCACATGGATTGGTTCAATCTCTAAGTCGTCAACTTTGATTTTCTTGCCAGTTCTGAAATGGTTAAAGGTTCTTTTGACAGGTTTTTCACGTTTGTCTTTGATTGGTCTTCTCCGGAAGTCTATTATTTCAGACTCGATTGTTCGCGCTCCACTTTCCGCCGAGGCGTTGAGTACCCAAAATGCGGTTTCTCCAAGGTAGATAGGTATTTTCTCATGCAAGAAGGACACGTAGTTTGCATGGTCGGCGTGGGCATGAGTTAAAAACACCCCGTCAACATTTGGTTTTTTTGGCTTCATTTCACACATTTTTAGTAGGTCTTCTCGGTAAATGCCCCCGATTTTGGGGAGTAAGCCCATCTCAAGAAAGTCTCTGAGTCCGCATGCACTCCGTGGAGTTAGAAATTCTTCATAATACAAGCCTCGCTTTCCAAAACTTAAACCGAAATCGAGAAAAATTCGTGTGTCGCCATCCTGCAAAAGAATCTTGTTGCCGCCGATTTCGTTAACCCCTCCGTAAAATGTGAGGCTTGTTTTGTTTTTCACCATTGTTCTATGCCTCTTTATGCTTGCCTACTTTTCTGCAAATGTTAGAAATTGCAAGGATAACATGAGGGGGGGTAAATATGCTGAAAACCTTCGTATATTGTGCAGACCAAGCTTTCTTTATGTTTTCTGTTTTGCCGCCAGCTTTCAAATAGCCTTCAATGAAGGCTTCTGTGATTAACTCGGCAGCTTTTGTGTTTGCAATCGGCGAAACGTAGTGTCCAGAGTAGTAGAGAAACTCTGCAACATCCCAAGGTTTGTTTCCATCTCTTCTTGCTTGCTCTAGATCAAGAAAGACAAGTTCTCCATTTTTAGTGACTATGATATTTTCGGGTTTGCAATCGCCCAACGCAACTCCGAGATTATGTGCTTCTGCAATTTTTTCGCCTACCTTTTGAATCAGTGCAAGTTCCTTTTCGGCTTTTTCTCTGGAAGAAATGATTTGTTTGATTGTTTTCACCACACTGTTTCCTTTGATATATTCCTGGAAGATTAGGCGTTGCTGCGGGCTTACATGCCAGATTTTCGGAACTACAAAGTTATGTTTGCTGAGAAATTGGTTAATTGCATATTCTCTTTCTAATCTTGTTTGTCCAAGCACGGCAAAGGAATGTGTTCCCAGCGTCCAGAAAGCCAAAGGAAACCATTTGAACAAAAACCAGTCCTCAAATTTTTTAACAACAACCTCTTCTTTCTCACCATTCTTCTCAAAGCTGACCAAATAAACAGTGTTTAAGACCCCGCCCAAACGTTTCAGTTGCATCTTCGTCAGTTTCTTGTTTGGTACGAGTTTACGAACGAAATCTTCAATATCGGTAGTGTCCGAGAGAGGAACAAGTCCATTAGGTGTGGGAATAAGCAAATATTTCTGCGAAGTGTCCAGCTGAAAAACAAGTTTCTCTTCGGCTGTTTGTTTGTGTGTTTTGAGGAAAAGTTCTTGGTCTTCTAATATTGGGCGAATAACAACGGGAAAAGCCCTAAGCACGTATGAGAATAGTCCTCTTTGAATGGTTCGAAATAGTACGCTGAGTCGAATTCGACGCTTTTTAATGTGTTCGATGAAAGTCCTGTTGAGTTTAACATATCCATTATCAGCGGTTATCCAGCCTTCTTTTGATAAATTGTTAATCGCTTCCAAATATCCTTTCATTATTAGTTCAGTGTTTCGTTTTTTCAAGTCTCTTCTTAATAAGTTGAGATAAGTGTAAGTCATTAATGGAAATAAACGTGCTTTCCGCGCTATGTCCTCGTGCATGAAATATTTGGGTTTCATTACAAACTCGTGTGACATTTCAGGATATTCAAGCACAAGATTTTCTAGAACTTCCCAAACTATTCGTTTTTTCAGTTTCAATTCTTGCCGATGCAAATATTCTGGACTAATTAATGGCTTGTATAGAAGCAGGATTTTTTCTGCCACAAACTCGCCTATAATTCCTTGCTCCACGTCTGCTTCGAAAAGTCCACTGTCGACCACAAGAAAAAACACGTTAACGTTGTCTAGCAATTTTGGATATATCATAAGCCTTGAAAGATAATTTTTAACTATCAACAGCACATTAATATCACTATTCTCGTTGCCATAGCCGCTGACGCTGGCACCAAATAAACAGGCGCCCGCGATTTTTCGAGATCCTGCGATCTGCCTACACAATTGCAACAGTTTTTCTTTCAACAAACTGTCCAGAGTTTTGATTTCCATCTTTTTCATTCCGTTAAGCATCATTGTTAGCGTGTTTTCCCCTTTAAGAATATTCACTGATGCTTTTATTAAGCATCTGATACGGGGAAGAACTTAAATGTAAATCGCAATTAATTAGATGACAGCGTGGTTAGATGATGCAGTCGTCTAACGTTAAAAAGATAAGCCTTTGCTTCGTCTTGTCATTGGTTGCTAGTTTTTTTGTGTTGCTCAATGGTATCGTATGGTTTTTATTGGGCGGTTTTTGGACGATTATGTATGAAGGAATGGTGTTTGTTTTTGGTTTGGTTTTTTGGATTCTCGGCGTCATAACAATAGTTTGTGCGGTTGCGATATTTGCTGGTGCGGTGGTTATTTACTTGTATGAAACCAGAACGATTGGCGGGAAAATTGTTTTGGTTTTTTCGGTCCTCAGCATGGGCACAGGCGGAGGGCTCTTTATAGGTTTCGTTTTAGGTGTTCTGGGCGGATATTTCAACATTACAAAAAAGCAGAGTCTACTCTAAATCTTCGTTTTCAGACATCTGATTATGGAAGGTTTTAAATGCTTAACGTTCTAAAAATAGGAATTCAAAAGGAGGAATAAAATGGAAGGTTCAACAAAAAGAGCGACCGCTGGCTTCATTATATCTCTCATCGCGGGCATCTTCGTGCTGATTAACGGCATCGCATGGTTTATGCTGTCAGACTTATTTGAAACCCTAGGACTAGGCGGAATGTTCGGCTTTGGTCTTGTACTTGAGACGCTAGGCATCATAACAATAGTTTTCGCAATAATACTCTTCATCGGCGCAATACTCATTTACATGCCAGGAAAAGAACTGATTGGCGGCATTCTGGTGCTAGTCTTCTCAATCATCAGCTTCTTTACCGGCGGCGGCTTCATTATCGGAGCGATACTTGGAATTATCGG
>Ga0209636_10005876_pt1 | contig 12528 bp, 16 predicted proteins | sample DeeMarSWOR152_54_FD_187464 | JGI IMG/M metagenome (GOLD analysis project Ga0209636, IMG submission 187464) | Marine sediment microbial communities from White Oak River estuary, North Carolina - WOR-1-52-54 (SPAdes) (version 2) | ecosystem: Environmental > Aquatic > Marine > Intertidal zone >...
GTTTATAAGCGTATGGTGGTTGATCGGTTTTTGGAGCGGGGTAGGGCAGCCAGGTTAGCCCGTGGGGCTCATAACCCCAAGGTCGGTAGTTCAAATCTACCCCCCGCTACCATCAACTATCCCCCAGTTTTAAGGACTCATCAACTATTGATGAGGGTTTATTCAAAACAATATGGAAAATCCGTAGTTTAAGCAAGAACAGTCAGAGAACCTATCTGAAACACTTGAAGACTCTAAGGAAATTAGTTGACCTAAACAAACCCATTGAAGTTGAGAGATTTATTCTAGAAAATGACTGCAAAAACAAGACTCGCAATAACTACCTTATTGCATATCAGCATTACTGTGAAGCTAATGGAATAGATTGGGTAAAACCTTTTCTCAGGAATGAAAGGTATCCCATAAAAGTGCCTACTGAAGAGAGAATCAATATGGTGATCTCCAGTGCAACTCCAAAGTATTCAACTATATTCCACCTAAGTAAAATGGGCTTGAGACCTGATGAGATAAGCAAGGTGATACTAAGGGATTTAGATTTAGATAGAGGTGAAATCAGTGTTAGGACATCTAAGCTAGGGCTTGAAAGGACATTGAAGCTCAAGACAGAGATCAGAGACCTCCTCAGAGATTACGTATGTAAGAATAGAATAGAAAAAATTGATGAGAGGCTATTTCCAGAGCCAAAAACTATCAGGAATCGCTGGAGGTTTTACAGGAAAAGGGCTTATCAGAAGTTCCATGACCCTGAGTTATTAAAGATTCGTTTGTATGATCTCCGTCATTGGTTCGGAACCATTACATACCTCAAAACCCGTGATTTGTTCTTCACTAAATACTCAATGGGTCATAGAAATATCGAAAGCACTCTGCACTATCTCCATATTGCGAAGGGAATTCTCAACTATAATGAAGAATATTCAGTTCAGGTGGCTAAAGACCTTAAAGAATTTATAAAACTTATTGAAGCGGGATTTGAATACATCACAGACTTTGATGGCTGGAAAATTCTGAGAAAAAGGAAATAAGCATTATTTTTTATTTTTATTCAGGGTAGTGCCTATTTGTTTTAAGATTTGAGTAAAATTCACCCTAACCAAATCTCTTTCATCTTTGTCTATTATACTATTATGAGCTACTAGATTTCTGCATTTGGAGAGTTCATCTATTTTTGTTACAATCCATTCCTGAGAAGGAAAAAAGTCCTGAAATATCTGCCAATTATTTCTTATTATGCTTCCAAGATCATCAAAATCAAGGTAAAAAATATCAGAATCACCACGGACACGAAGCCATTGGTTTTTTCTTTCATCTTCTTTTCTTATCCCAAGGTTACTTTTTATTTCTCTATTTAACTTCAATTTATTGAAATAAACATTTCCATAGTAATTTTTTGCTACTGAATCTATAAATAATCTTATGGTATTTTCAACAACATATAAATAAATATATGCTTCTGACATTTGTTTTCCTTTTTCTATAATATCTTCAGGTAATATCTGAGCTTTTATATCACTAGAAAGAATGTCATCGACCTTAGATAAACTATCTAACAAAGATTCTTGAATTTTTATATCTTCTAATGAAGGAGATATTTCTATATTTAAAACATCCAAACCAGCTTCTTTCGGCATAAGTTCGTTACATATTGATATTATTTCATCTTTATGGAACATAATATCATTGTGTCTTAAATCCCATTTATCTAATGGTAAATAAAAATACACTGTAGTGGCATATGCATTCCATCTAACTCTAGAAAAATTAGATGACTGTATAATTTTACAAGTGCTGTCTTTAAGTAAATTTGATATGTCTTCTAATCCTTTACGTTTAAGCAGAATAAGTAAGGCTTTCAAATACATATCTTCATTGGGAATTTTGTATGTCCAATCAGGTGCCAATACACAGACCTCCTTTTATTTTCAGTCAATTCATCTCTGAGTCTGTCTTCTAAAAATACGGTGGACGAACCCAGATATTTATTTTAGGTTTTGAGTGAAATTACATTTAGAAAATAAAATTAAATTTAAGAAACATATTGGTATCCATTAAAGAGGAAAAATCAGCAATCCTAAGACCCCCCCACTGTTGAAAAAATCGAAGGGATAAGGCTTTGAACGGCTACTCTGTACAGATCAGTCGGTCACTCTGAATATCCTAATAGTTAAATATTGATTGAATCTAATAAGTTCAAGGTTTCATTGTCACCTTAACCATAGGGTTTCCAATGGAGCCTAGCTCCGAGGTGGGGAGCTATACAAGTACCAAGACATAGAGGAGAGGTGAAAAACGTGAAGGTAGTAAAGTTCTTCAACTTTGCTGTAGAGGATCGAGACGAGATGTTTGAGAAATGGGGGAAGTATCTCGAAAAAGCTGCCAAAACGCCTGAGAAATATCCTAAGTATATTTATGGACCTGGTGGGCTCACGAAATTCGATGAATCATTCCATGGTGTTTCGATAATGGAAATTGACAATGCAGAGCAACTATCAAATTATATGCTAGAACTCTCACCCCCGCTCAACGCCAAGTATGAGATACTATTTGATGCTAACGCATATGCTCAAGCCTATATGGAGAGAAAGAAATAGCACGATAGCTCTCCAATAATTCCCTTTTTTCTTTTAACCACTCAGACAGATTCCTTCATCTCCAAGTAAATAGTTAAATAATGATAAATCTAGTAGGATTCAGGTTCTGCCTTTAGGCATCTTTGAGGTGGCTATTGGTAGAGCCTAAGCTCCAATGGGAGCTATACAAATACCAAGAAGAATGAGGTGAGGAAATGAAAGTATTGGTTATGGTGGAATGGGAAATTCCCAAGAACACCCGTGAATATCGTGATTATATGAAAACAAAGATGCCTTATTGGCGAAAAATATGGGATAAATATCAGATTGAAATAAGTTCTTGGCAAGATGGAACAGGGACTATAATAAATCTCAATATTATGGAAGCTGAAACTTATGCTAAAGTGTTGGAGGATGAAGAACTCCAAATAGAATTTACTAGATTGTGTCGCACCGTTGATAATGCAAGAATGCGTGTTCTTCGACCTGAACTCAGTGTTCCCCCAGAATGATATAAATAATAGATGAATATCAACAAACATCTCTTTTTCTTAAAAATACTCAGATGTTGATTCTGGTGAGAAATAGAGTATGGGGAGAGGGTCAGAATAATAAGTTGACCCGATAAGAACCTGTTTAATTTATGGAAAGTTGGATTGGTTTATCCCTGTGCTCTTATTACTTCTACTCTTGTATCTGCACGAGCACCGCCCAGAGAAGTTCCGTAAGCATTACATTCACGGGAAAAATCATTCCATGCTTCCATGCCTTTTTCGGACTCAATAATACCTACCCAGTGGTATTCGCTTCCAAAGGGTACTCCATGGTTAAGCATTTTTAATTCATACTTCTTAAGAAGGTCATTATACCTTTTCCATTCAGCTGGTTGTAGTTCATTCCAGTTTTCACGAAACTCCTTTGTGAATTTATAATAGTGTAGGAAGAGAAGCTTTGTCATATTGTTACCTCATGATTATCGTTGCAACAATATGTAGATAAAATTATGGTCTTCATAATGGTGGGACAAACGACATTAACATTGTTTCACGTGTAACCTTGTTTGGGCCGTCCAAAATGTTATAGACTCGTAGGTTCCATTGAAGTTCAAGGTTCTATTAGGTGTCTAGTAGGACTTGGGAGTGAAGTGAAAATGAGTCAAGTTGAGCTATCATACGATGATCTGAAGCAGGAGATGATCGAGGTTATAGAGAAACGCTATTTGAAAATTATTGCCACATCACAAGGAGACTTTGTAACTGCAAGGGAAGTTCGTTTCATCTCTAATGGCTTATCAATGTTCTTTTTCACTGATCACCGGAGCAGAAAATATGAACAGATTAAGGCAAATCCAAACGTAGCGATTGCAGTCGGTAACCTTAGCATTGACGGAGTAGCATCAGTAAAAGGTCATGTAAAAGATGAGGGAAACGAGAAATACCTAGAGATCTTTCGAGAAAAGCAACCAGATTATTTTGAGCATTGGACAAAGGTAGGATATTTTGAGGACCCGAACATGAGAGTAATAGAGGTTACTCCCAGAAGAATTTCAATGTACAAAAGTCGATTATTTGACAATGTTCCTGAGCCCTATTTAGCCATATTGAATATTGAGAAGAAAAGTGCGTACAGATTGAAACTATCGGATTTTCCTGAAGCCTCTGCATATAGAGAATAATTTTCTTCCACCTTTTTCTTGTAACAACTCAGATGCTGATATCTTCACTTCCCAACAAATCATAAATAGGGTTTCGATCATAGTGATTTCAAGGTTCTGCTTTCACTGACAGAAGATGATTAAAGTAGAGCCTTAGCCCCGAGCTGGGGGACTATAGAAATACCAAATAAATGGATGTGGGGAAGTGAGAGTTCTACTTTTAACGACTTGGGAGGTTCCCAAATCTGAAGAAGGTCTAAAGAAGTGGCGTGAATTCAACAGGCAATATTTCTATGAACGAAATGAGAAGTACAACGTCAAAGCTTCGGGCTGGACTGATGGGACTGGAAAAGATTACTATATGATGGAGTTTGAAAGCTATGATGTTTATGCAAAGTACATGGATGATGAAGAGCTCCAGAGATATTTCGTACAACATTGCCGTCTTATAAACAATGTACAGATGAAGACTCTAAGGGAGTATCTATAAGGTCTACCATAAACCCCAATATTATTCCCCTTCTTTTTTCTTGAAACCACTCAGATGCTGATTACTTCATCTCTTAGTGATGGTTCGGAACCACCAAATAATTTCTCTGAACATACTGATGGGTATTGGATCATTCAATTGATTGTTGATTACATTTATTTAATTGTGAAAATCCTGATATTGTGAGTGGCATGGAGCCTGATGTCCGAAGTAAAATTGAGGATTTTATTCGTGGTTTCCTCAGTGATCACGAATTGAAATCTCAACTTCTGAAGTGGGAATTAATGAGGGGGGAGGGAATAATAACCGACATAAAAAGTGCCATAATAGGCAACTTTCACGGTGAGGTATTTGACGATTATCAGAACATCTATAGGAATAAGTACGGTGGGAGATATAGATTAACTGAAGAACAATTTAATGATTTCAATGTAAATTTTATAGAATGGGCTAAACGTCTCAAAACTAAATTAGATAGAATGTCGGATGTTTAAATATATAAATATAATTTTACTTTCTTTTTCTCTTATTAACCTGAAAAATCCAAAAAAACCACTCAAAATTGACTAATTATTTAAACTCAATTCTAGCAACCTTTTTTTGGTTTTCTTCTCTTTCTCCCCGACATTAATCAACTCAAACGCATCAATCAACGGCTCAATCTCATTAATGATTATGTTGTAGAGTGATTTAGGCTCCATCGCATCAATCTCTGTAAAATATTTATTATTCCAATTCAATGATCTTGGGTCTTTTGTCTCAACTACTTTTGGAAGTAAATTATATTCCCCAACCTGTTGCTCAGTCAATATTAATTTCTCAAAATGAATATCTGGATCGTCCTCACCCAATATCATAAGGCACTCTCTTATTTTTTCCTCATTCACTCTTGGCATAGATTCACCCGATGGATCATAATCCGAAAATGTATATATATAACGATTTTTATCTTGCTTATCATACATTCTATTTGCTATATCCCAAGCTCTTGTATCAGATAAGAATCCTGTTGAATATGTTGTGATTATGTATAGTGGTCTTGTCGTCTTACTCATTACATTGTGAATTGCATACTTTTCAACGACGAACTCAATATAATTTCGTTGATTCTTCCAAGCATCAGGATAGTAACTATATGCTAAATCCTCAACACTAAACGGTTCGTTTCTTGTATAACTTGAATTGTCAATTATCCAGTCAAAGGGAATTATCCCTGCATATCTTGCATCAGATATCAGGTTTGATAAACTCTGATACGTTATATACAAATCAGGATCATCATTTCTACTCAAAAATAAATAATGTATCGACCTCAATGTTAATGGCAAATATTCTTTATACTCATTCAAAATCTGCAAGATTATTTCTAAACGTTTTATGCTTCTAGAAATGAATTTATGCTCCCTAAATTTTTTACTCATTCAATCCTCACCTTATGTTTACCTCACCTGAACCCACAGCACACCAACCGACCCGGCCGCACCCCACAGCATGATTAATGAGATTTAGCTAAAATATATAAATATTACCCATATTTTTGTAGTAGTTGGGTGAAATTACATATATATAAAAGAAATCAGAATTTTGTACTTGCTATAAATAATTCACCATTTAACTAGATTAATAGATAGAATCTGAAGTCAAGAAAAGGATTAAATGGAATCATATTTGAAGCTGTTAAGGGAGTCCCCTTTATGTATATCATTTTGAATTTTTGATGGAGGTTAAATATGAAAAATTCTTCATATGAAATATTGACTTCCCCGGCTGGGAAAAAATGAATAGTCACTTCACGACCTTATAACTCAGTGCACTTGTCTTTACGTTATTGTATCTTGCGATTTTAAGGACCTCTATAATAAGGAATAAGTGGCGGATGTTCATCATCATCGGGGGTCATATATCTACTTTTTACATCAACGTCTCTTGTGTCCGGTGGGAAATATTCTTTATCTATAATAATAAATTGTGTACCTTTTAATGGGCCTTCAGCAAGTTCATAAAAATATTTATAAAATGCTTCAAAAATTTCTCTGTTAACATCTTCCCCAATATTTTTCATAGGAGTATCTATTATTAAAAATGTTGGTAAATTTAAGTCATATTCTTTTGCAATATAATGTATTGACAATGCATAACACACATTAAATAAAGTCTTTTTGCCAGCACTGCCAGCATTTAAAAAATTCCATTTTAATGATTCATTACGTAATGGAAGTACTTCAGGCATCCATGTATTTTGGTTCATAATAATTATATCTTCTTCGTTAATGCCTGGAACTTCTACTCTTAACAAAGATTCTAGAAATTTATATTCTAATTCCATTATTCTGTTTTTTGCTTCTTCTAATATAGTTTTTTCATATTTAATATTTTTTTGTAAATCATTTTCTTGTATTTTTAATAGTTGTAAATGTTTTTCATTTTTTGATATTGCCATCGGTAATTTTCTTATTCTATTTAAATTAACAATTTTTTCCTCATGTTTCGCCATATTTCTTTCCAAAATTCTTGAATTATTAAGATACCTAGAATCATATTCTTTTATAGCATAATCTAGTTCATTATCTACTGATTCTTTTTCAATTTTATAACTTTTTAAAATTTTATTTTGAGTTGATAATGATTCGTTAAGCCTTTGTATTGATTCTTGTAACTCATCTATTCTATTATATACATCTCTTTTAATTATTTCTTTATCTAATGAAATTTCGACTTTTTCATCATCATACTTACGATTACATAAGTAACATATTAAATCACTTTTTTTATTCATTATTTTTTTACCACAAGCAGGACAAAATGCATATGGTACATCATCAAGTACATTTTTTGCATATTCTAATCTATCAATTTTATCTTGAGATATTAATAATTCATTTAATAAAGCATCTTGTTCTTTCAATTTATTTTCTATATCAACACATACTAACTCATGTTCTTCTATTTTCTTATCAATATTTAATATTTTTACCCTTAATTCATCAGCAAAATTTGTATCAATGACATAATCGGATTTTAAAATATCTAGTTGTGATTTAATATTTACTAATTGTTTGTTAAGATCTGTTATTTCATTATCTATTTCATAAACATTAGTATATCCAAATGGTTCTAAAAAATTCTTTATTTTTTCAAATTCTTCACTTTTATTATAAAACTCATTTCTTAATTCAGATAATTTCTTTTCTAGTTCACTTAATTTTTCAGAGTAAAAGCCTATAATAAACATAAAAGCATATCGACTTTTATACATATGAGGTGGACGTTCTAATCTAAAGAACGATGAATCTAAATATTCCTGTTTCAAGTAACAATACCATAAAATATCTCTAAAACTCAATGTAGCTAAACGTTCAGCCCCTATTCTTCTACTTATATGTACTTTAAATGGAGAAACTCCAAAAAAATATAAAATTAAATCACTTAAAGTATAGATATCTTCTCCATATATTGGATTTCCTCTTCTGGAAGAAGTAATTGGTACAAGTAAATTTGTTCTATCTCCATCCACATTGACCCATGTCACTTGAACTTTATTCGAATTTTGCGCTTCCCTCTGAAAACTAACTTTATTATCTGCCATTATAGCTTTTAATTCGACAGATAGAAGTTCTTGAGATATTGCGGGTGTTCTTTCTAACTGCCCACCTAAACAATAATCAATTAACCTAACAATAGATGATTTCCCTGCCGATATTTGACCCCAGAAATAATTTACTTCAGGTGAGAAATCTATATGAACTTCATCCTGCTTACATATCAATATCAATTTTTCAAACTGACATTTCATGGTTCAATAGCCTCCCATAAACTTAAAGTTGTGATTTCTGGAAAGTTTTGATATATAAAATCTTTTAAATACGTTCCTGATCTATCAAAATATTCTTTCAAAATTTCTGTTCTTAACGTTATGTCTTTAAAAGCATCAATTTCAATTAACTTATCTGCTTGTTCAATTCCTTTATCAGTTAGGTTAATATATATAGTTCTACCTTTAATATCAATATTAGTAAGTCCTTTAGCAACTAATAAATTAATAAAATGCCTATATCTGGGATCCCAGGGGCCATATCTAAATCTTACCATTTTTGATTCTACACCTTTTTTTTCATAAGCCTTTATTTTCATTTTTTTAGGTGATACATTAATAACTTCCAAAGATTTCTCTAAATAATTTGGATATCTTAATAAAAAATCTAATTTTACTAGTTTTGTTAAACCATTTATTGATTTTTTCCCCCATTTTCCACCAAAAGATCTTAATAAAATTAATAACCTAGCCATATGTATTTCATTTTGTTCTAATATATATAATAATTCAAATAAATTCATATATAAATATCCTCCTCTACATCAAACTGTTCACTCCACCATATTTTACATTCTTCTGTTAATATTCCTACGATTCCCAAAAGGTGTTCATACATGCAATCTCTATATTTATTTAAAATTTCATCAGAATGTCTTTTTCTTAATATCTTTCTTATATTTAATAACATTTCAGTACCGTATAACTCATTATCTTTATATGTAAAATCATGAGCTCCTAAACACTCATTTCTAACAATTATCAATAAATCCTGATAAAATAAATTAGCTTGTTCACGACCATATTTTGTTATCCATCCTGTAAATAATACTTCAGAAGAATATTTCAAATTTTTTAGATTATCAATATTATCAATAGATAAACCGCCTTTAGCCATTTTTAATTCTAATTTAGTTATTCCTTTTGGTAAACTATCGATGCTTATTGGATTTTTTGAATAAAGTACTGATGACATTTTACTCAAAGAATCCTCAATTATTTCTATTAAATCATCCTGTTTTATACGTTTACCTTTAATCTCCTCTTTTATTCTTACATCTTCTGGTTCATTTTGAATTATAATATACGTATTTGTAGCTAAATCATAATCTTTTGATCCAATTTTTAACATTTTACTTGTTAATTCTTCAGAAGCTAAAATTAATGTATCGTATCTTTCATTTTTCCTACCTGTTATATCTACAATTTTTTTAATAAGAGGGCCACTAAGATCGCTTAAAGGCGGAGATTTCAACAAATCAACTTTCTTTAAAACCTCTATTACTGTCTCTCTTGGCACATCTGCTTCTTCCATTATTTTTTTTATATATCGACAAAAAACTGTATTATTTAATATTTTCTCATCATTTCTATTACAACCAGATATACAATATTCAATATTGCTAGAATTTTGTCTATCTTTCCAAAATCCACAATTTGATGCTATCACATATTTTATACATGAATTAGGAAATTTTTTTTCAAATTCTGAAAATCTCACCAAGGATTTGATTATTTGATCGTCTCCAAACTTAAATGATCCAAAGCTAATATCTCTTGTTTTAACTTGATAAGCAACGAAATCCCCTGTTTTTAATTTTATTAAAATATCTTCATGATATTCATGATATAATTCATCTATATTTGAATCTTCCTTAAGCATATCTAAAGCTACGTACGCTGCATATGCTGCTTGATATCTGTATCTACCTAAAGTATCAGCTCCTATTTCATCTAAACTCTGAGTCGAATCAGGCTTTGAGGAACCTGTCGACATGAGATAATCTTCCTGTGTTATTGTTAAAAACGTATAAAGTATTACAACCTTTCGATTTATGTGCGTGCACATGCAAGGCAAATTCAATTAAAAAAAAAGGATTTGATATAAAGGGGGTGGCTGTCTTGGCTTTAAGTTCTTCCTCATTAAGCACATGTCTCTTTGAGTTATGTTAAGAACAGTTTAGTTATTTTTTTTATCATTGATATTTGCCTTTTTTTATGATTCAATATAAATATTCTTTTTTTATCATCAATCTTTTCCATCAAACTTTCAACTAGAATTGAAAAAAGTAAATGATAGTTCTCAAGCACAAACCTGTCTCCCATATTTATTATTTTTATGAAATAATAGTTATAGTCGTGCTCTACTCTGTTCCTATTCTAACCAGGTTTTAAACTTAATTGTATGTTTTTCTGGTTAAATTTGTTCGTGTCCGGTTTTTCCAGTCACCTCAGCCCAAGTTTTCGGCTGTGTAACTATATCTAATTTATCAACCAATCTATATCTATCTTTAATTATATCTAACTTAATTAAATTATTATCTATTATATTATTATTCTTAATCATATTAAGTAGATTATTAACTCTAGTATAAGCACTACTAGACTGTATATGTCTAATATTATTCATATCATTAATTAATCTCCAATCAACATTATTACCGTATTTATCCTTTATCTTCTTTATCTTCTTAATTAATGGTTTATATGGAGCAAAAAAGTTTCTATAAATGAAGTTTCTCAATTTCTTAAAGTCGTGTTTATTCTCCCATATATGATCCAAATCAACGTTAGGTGATACAAATTCTATTTTATGTTCAGCCTTCAGCCAATCTTGACAATTGTATGAGCATACACTGGCATACATAAAAGAAACATATTTATTTTTATACCCCTCCGGGTATCTTGATTTAAATTTTCTTACTTTTCCTTTATGTATAGCTTCACCCCCTACAACTTCTCTAATCAAGAAATTTTTGTTTATGTATTGCTTTTGTCCATTGCTCAAAAATTTAGATAATCCTTTTAATTCTATTGCAATACTTAAATCAGGTATCAATATATCACAACCTTTTCCAAGTTTTCTTATATAATCTTCATATATGTATGGGTTTGTGATAACTTCAATTCCATAAGGCTCAAATAACTTCTTAAATATCCATCCTATTGGTTGTTCTCTTCTCATTCCAACAAGAGAATAATCATTATTTCTTTGATAATTATAACTAATTTTCATTTTATTAATGTTTAACATTGATTAAATTCTCCTCAATATATCCATATTTTATTATCTTTTCTTTAACAATACTGCATTTATTAATAGAGCATTTATCTCCACAATTCGGGCAAGTAGCTCTCATAAGTCTACCTTTGAAATTCCATATGTACCCATATTTATGACATTTTACTATCATTTCTTGTACCCCCTTATATTTTTTGATAACAAGAAAATATCATAGTTTTAGTGCCAAGGTATATCTTAAAATCTTATATTATTACCCCCCTACCTTACGTAGGAGAGGGCACTTACCTTTTTAATGATATACTTCTTCGTTATCACTTATATATTGTATACTTCTTCCTTATAAATTTTATCATTTTATGATATATTTTTAATCTATCCAATAATATATATGTATAAACATACACCTTTTTTTATCTAATAAATAATGATTCAGTTAAATTAAAACGTCATTAAAATTCCTTATATATGTAGGTTTTCTATAACATTGTATATATATTTGCGTATCTAGATTTTAATTTTTCTTTTTTCAAGAATTAAGTTAATTAATTTAATATCTTCAGATAAACGATCATAACTTTTCCTAATTCTATGAATAAGAACATGAAGATCATTCGTATATTCTAAATTTGTTAAATAATTTTCTATAATCATTCTTTCATATTGTGTTAATATATAGCTTCTCAACCAAATCCCATACTTACAGTGATAGAAAGGTATATAAACTCAACTTTCAACAGTAGTAATTGATGATAATGACAAACCCCAAGGTCGGTCACACCGAAGGTGTGCGACAGTTCAAATCTACCCCCTACTACTAATGTAAACTAAAAACGCGTCCATTTCCCGTAAATATCGGGTTATTATTTGTTCTCCATGAACTGTTCCATCAGGAATGGCTTGCCGTGCCCGGGGTAGACGGTCTTTATCTCCAAAGTACTCAGTCTCTCTACGCTTGCATCCAATTCAGCCGAGTCGTCG
>Ga0209636_10005877_pt1 | contig 12527 bp, 10 predicted proteins | sample DeeMarSWOR152_54_FD_187464 | JGI IMG/M metagenome (GOLD analysis project Ga0209636, IMG submission 187464) | Marine sediment microbial communities from White Oak River estuary, North Carolina - WOR-1-52-54 (SPAdes) (version 2) | ecosystem: Environmental > Aquatic > Marine > Intertidal zone >...
GCGGATACCAGCGACAACATCTTCGCCCTGAGCATTGGGTAACCATTCACCATAGAAAATATCTTCACCAGTTGCAGGGTTACGTGTAAAAGCAACCCCCGTGGCGCTATCATCGCCCATGTTGCCGAAAACCATTGTCTGAACATTCACAGCGGTTCCCCAATCATCAGGTATATTTTCGATGCGGCGATAAGCAATGGCTCGCTTTCCATTCCAGGATTGAAATACAGCTTTGATACCTCCCCACAACTGTTCTTTTGGATCATCAGGGAATGGTTTGCCCAAAACTTGTTGTATTTTAGCTTTGTAAATTTCGACCAGTTCTTTCAAATCCTCAGCCGTAAGTTCTGTATCATGAGTAATGCGGCGTTTCTCTTTCATCTTTTCTAATTCATGTTCTAATTGCTCTCGAATCCCCTGACCTTCTTTGGATACAATACCTGCTGCCTTTTCCATTACCACGTCAGAATACATTGTGATTAAACGCCGATAAGCATCATAGACGAAGCGTTCATTATTGGTCTGCTTTATCAAGCCCTTAATTGTCTGTGTTGTTAAACCGATATTTAATACAGTTTCCATCATTCCTGGCATGGACTGACGGGCGCCAGATCTCACTGAAAATAACAATACGTTTTCAACATCTCCAAATTTTGAACCCATGATCTTTTCAACCTTTGCCAGCGCTTCATTAACTTCATTTTTCAATTCATCTGGTAACGTTTTATTGTGTTGATAATAATAAGTACATACTTCTGTTGTAATCGTAAAACCAGGAGGAACAGGAATTCCTAAACTACTCATCTCAGCTAAATTTGCACCTTTTCCACCAAGCAATTCTTTCATCGATGCATTGCCATCAGCTTTTCCTTCTCCAAAAAAATAAACATACTTCTTATCCATCAATAATTCTCCTCATTCTTCTTTCATTTTTAATCGATTTACTTGCCACACTTTTAAAATAGAAACCAGTAGCTGCCCATAATCAGTCTTCCGTTAGTTGATTGTACCGGAGACAACTAACAATTTTATTGAATATCTACATTACTACTCAACAGCGAGAAATACTCACTTTGATTTGACAATACTTCAATAGCTTTTTTTATCTCTGTATGCCACTGAAATTCCACATCATATTTTCCCGGCGTACCCCAAAGTTTGGCAGCAATTTCGGTTTTCAGGTTCCATTTAATTAAATCGAGATCCCTCTTGAAATCTTGTTCCTTTGCCTCATCAATGGAGCTTTTCAACTGCTCTAACGCGCTTTGTACGACTTCTGAATATTTTTCTTCTTTGATAACTTGTTCCAATTCTTCAATTTTTATTTCAGCTCGCGTTTTATAGGTAAAATCTTTGGATTTTAAAAATTTTTTGAAATCAGAAATCATATTTTCATTTACAACAAAGTCTCGCTTCAAATGTTGATGATCAGAAGCATACTCCAGCGCAAAATTGAAGAACATCGATTTCATAATAAGATTGGCAATAAGAGGAGAAATCTCATTCGAATCCACCTTTATATCGGGAACAATACCACCTTTACCATGGACTTTCCTCTTTGATGCCGTAAAAAATTCATCTTCTTCCTCTTCTTTAGTCGTATCTTTTCTACTATCATAGCCCCATAGAATTTCTTTCGAGCGAAGAAAATCTGGTTTTTGGATTAAACGTCCGCTGGGAATATAGTACTTGGCAGTAGTAATTTTAAGTGATGTTCCCTGCCTGGTTAGAGGAATGACGGTCTGTACCAGCCCTTTCCCAAAGGTTGGAGCTCCAATAATCAAGCCACGATCGAGATCCTGAACCGCACCAGCGACAATTTCCGAAGCTGAAGCACTATATTCGTCGACCAGGATCACCAACGGTTTGTCTCCCCAAACTGGCATCTCCTTAGAGCGGTACTCCACATTGGTACCTGAAGCGCGTCCCTTGGTATAAACAATCATATCGCCCTTGTTAATAAAATTTTCAGCAACCTGAACTGCTGCTTCTAAAAGCCCTCCAGGATTTCCTCTTAGATCAAAAATAAGACTCTCCATGCCCTGACTCTTAAGCACAGCAATTGAATCATGTACCTGTTTTCCGGCAAAACGCGAGAAATGACCTAATCGAATATAACCGGTTTTATCTTTAATAAAACCGGCATAAGAAACATCGCTCACCTTTATTTCAGCCCGAATTAACCTGAATTCCAGTGGCTTTTCTTCTCCAACACGGCTAATTTTAATGTGCACCTCAGTGCCGATGTCACCACGTAAACGGTGAGCAGTTTCAGTAATGGTCAGGGCTTCGGTGGACTTGCCGTTGACCTCAATAATTTTATCTCCTTCACGAATACCAGCCCGTGCAGCAGGAGTTCCTTCAAATGGGGGTTCAACAACCGTTGGCCATCCCTCTCGTTTTGCGATACGCATGCCAACCCCGCCATATTTACCTTTCGTCATAATTTGAAGCTCACTATTCCCCTCCTGCTCAATGAACACAGTATATGGATCAAGCTGTCGCAACATGCCATTGATTCCTGACTTCATGAATTTTTCCGGATCAATTTCCTCCACATATCGTGTGGCGATCTCTTCATACACTTTGCCGAATAGTTTAAGATTTTTATCAATTTCAAAATAATAGTCTGGTTTTGAAACATTTGTCTCCTTAGCCACCCAACCGCCAAAGATAATCGCAAAAGCAATTAATGCCAATACCAGTGTAAATGATAGATATTGTTTTTTATTCGTCATGGTTTCCTCCTCGGGACAAATTACTTATGACTCTTTCAATTCATAGTTGTTTTTTTCTGATTCTTATATAATTTCATTAAGTTAAAATCCTGAATTTTGAATAACAAACAAAGAATATTGGATATTGAAGTGAATTTAAAGACTTCAATATTCGTTACTCAGCATTCGATATTCATTATTATTTGTTCAATCTGCTTCCATATTTCATCAGCGATTGAATCAATAGTTCTTTTACCGTCAATTGTATAAAATCGTTCCGATTCCTGTTCGACAATTTTTAAATATCCGCTACGGACTTTTTCAAAAAAGGTTCGCTTTTGATCCTCCATACGATCTAATTTTTGATCAACCTGTTTTTTTCTCCTCTCCATCTCATCGATTTCGATGTCTATGAAAAATGTTAATTTTGGTTTAATACCGTTCGTGGCAAAGTTATTAATCTGATGAACGATATTCAGATCAATATCCCGCCCATAACCTTGATAAGCAGTTGATGAATCATAATATCTGTCGCATATAACAAGCAATCCTCGTTCAAGAGAGGGGATAATCTTCTCCCTTACCAGTTGCGCCCTGGCTGCTGAATATAGCAAGTATTCAGTAATCGGACTCATTACCTCTTTTTCTTTGGTTAAAAGCGTATCTCGGATCTTCTCGGCGATAACCGTCCCCCCTGGTTCTCTCAGCAAGATATAGGGAATTTGATACGCCTCGAGTCTGGCTATCAGTCGATCGATTTGAACTGACTTCCCGCAGAAATCAATCCCTTCAAATGTAATTAATATTCCCCTCATTGCGATTGTTGTCGTTGTATCAGCATGTTAGTGCCATTTTTGAAATCCTAACCATAGACAGATGTGATCGTAATGTATAGAGCGTGGGGCGTAACGCGCATATATGTATGTTTTGTCGAAAATGTGCTCCACGCTCTATAATATTACAAGTAAAATCTTTGTTTTTTTGGCAAGAAAGTTAAAAACATGATATGGCACCACAGAAAGGAACAAACACAGAAAAATAAATTTTAATAAATTTAATGTCTGTGTTTGTACCTTTCTGTGTTTTGTTTTACCTTTGCAGCTTGCTGCGCTATGAAAACATGTTTATTTTTTTACCCATACTATAATATTACAGATCAGATCTTTGTTTTTTTGGCAAAAAAATCTTCAAACACAAAGGAAAATTAAAATAATTATTATTTTTTATCTTCGTGGACTTTGTGCCCGCTTCGTGCCTTTGTGTTGAGTAATTTTTTTGCAGCTTCGCTGCGCTACGCTCATCTAATAGACGACTTAGTAAGTTCCCTTTATCGTGGATTAAACTTTCATCAATTTCCAGCGACCGCCTTTAAATCGCCAATAATTGACAACCAATCTTAGCGTTTCATCCAATAAATGGACAGACCACAAACCTAATAACGCTAGCGTGGTTTTGAATGCAACAACCCAGTTTAGGCAGACTTCCAGAAAAAATACACCAATAATCGTCATGTACATTAGCCATTTCAGATCACCGGCTCCACGCAGATTTCCGATAATCACATTATCTACGGCTTTCGGTATTTGAACGATAGCAAAAATGATCATCGCATGGACGCCGATTGTAATCACCGATGGCTCTGGCGTGAATAAATAAAGTATCGACTTCGAAAACGTAATCATTGTGATGGCAACAACGAATGAAAAAATAAAACCAACCCATCCTGCCGTTTTGGCAGTCCGTTCTGCTAATTTCTGCTTTTCAGCACCGAGATTTTTCCCCATTAAAGTCATCGCAGCCAGACTAAATCCGAGATATGCCATCGAAAGAATGTTTTGTATTCTGTTTAAAACAATATGCGCAGCTAAATATTTTTCTCCAAGCCTAGCGGCATAAATGGAAACCACCAACAATCCCAGTGCCCAAACCAATTGCTCTATCGTTGTCGGAATTCCAGCATTTAATAATCGCTTAAAAGTTTTAAAATTCGGCTTTGTCAATTCTCTGAATGATAAAAATAGCACTGATTTTCTCGTTCGCAAAATATACAAAGTTGCCAGGAAACCGACCGAGTGCGAAATCCCTAACGCCATGGCAGCACCTTCGACCTCCCAGCGGGGGAAACCAAACCATCCGAAGATCAATAATGGAGCTAAAATTAAATTTAATCCATTGATAATTACATTAACAATCATTGATAAATGAGTATCGCCTGCGCCGCGAATAACTCCCACCGCGGTGAAATTGGTTATGATAATCGGCGCAAACAGCGCGACGATGCGTAAATAAGAACTTCCCGCTTGCTGAGCTTCTACCGAACCACCCTCTTTGATTAGCTTAAATAACTGCACAGCCCCAAAGTACCAGACGATCGCGAACACAAACGAGATAACGATGCTAATCATTAACGCCTGCCCAAATACATGATTGGCTTCCCTTCTTTCATCGGCACCCAGATGACGGGCAACTATCAAAGAACTTCCGACAATAAAAGTAATCAAAATCGTTAAAAATGCAATAACAACCTGAATCGCAAGTCCCTGTCCAGCAAAAGCTGCGGTACTGATCCTTCCAATAAAAATCGCTTCAATGGTGAACATAATCGTCTGGGAAGACAAATCCACCACAGCAGGAATTGAAGTCTTTAAAATATTTTTTAACGGCGACCCGTGCCCCAATAAAACCTCTCTTGATCAATCTATACTAAATTTATGATGCTGTCTTAAATGTAACCTTTTATGGTAAATAGTAAGAATGGCTGGTGAAAGCTGCCCCAGCCACTCTTCATACGTGAGATGTGAGACGGCAGACGTGAGACGAAATAGATGCTCTGTGTTTGACGTCTTACGTTTTACATTTCACGTCTGACGTTTCACTTTTTTTCTTATATGTTAATCATAATATTCCAATCCCAGATGCGTAATCAACTCTTCACCTTTGAGATGGCGGAGTGTGTTTTTCAATTTCATCAACTGAATAAAAAGATCATGCTCGGGATAAAGCCCTGGAGCGACCATGGGACTCTTAAAATAGAAAGATAGCCATTCCTGGATACCTTTCATTTTACATCGCTGTGCCAGATCTAAAAATAATGCTAAATCAAGAACGATTGGCGCTGCAAGAATGCTATCACGACAGAGGAAGTCGACCTTAATCTGCATCGGATATTCCAACCACCCAAAAATATCAATATTATCCCATCCTTCTTTATTATCTCCTCGTGGCGGGTAATAGTTGATGCGAACTTTATGATAAAAATTATGATATAAATCTGGATAGACCTCGGGTTGGAGAATATATTCTAAAACAGATAATTTACTCTCCTCTTTTGTTTTAAACGATTCCGGATCATCTAATACTTCACCATCTCTGTTGCCAAGGATGTTAGTAGAAAACCAGCCATTCAATCCGATCATCCTTGCCTTTAATCCAGGTGCAAGAATCGTCTTCATCAGCGTTTGACCGGTTTTAAAATCTTTTCCAGCAATGGGGACATTTTTCTGCTTGGCAAATTCTATCAAGGCGGGGATATCAACCGTTAAATTCGGTGCACCATTGGCAAAAGGTACACCGGAGGCAATAGAGGCATAAGCGTAGATCATACTTGGCGCAATGGCTGGATGATTCTCCCTCATTGCTTTCTCAAAAGACTCAATCGTCTCATGGACTGGATCTCGTTTTAAATAGACTTCGGTACTGGCACACCAGATGATTACCATCCGGTCGAGATTATTTGATGTTTTAACCTTTTGAATATCATCCATTAACAATTGGGCATGGTCAAATTTGGTCGTCGCTTCTTTAATATGTGTGCCATGTAATTTTTTCACATAATTCTGATCGAAGACTGCTTTCATAGGTTTAATTTTTTCAATCTCATCCTGCACCTTATCTAACAAATTCTTTTGGAGTACTCCGGCGTTAAGCGCTGCCTCATAAACATTATCAGTAAAAATATCCCATCCTGCAAAAACTAAATCATTCAAATCTGACAGTTCAATAAAATCTTTTATTTTTGGTACTCTTCGTTCCGTCCTTTTACCCAGTCGAATGGTACCCATCTGTGTTAAAGACCCGATGGGTTTCGCAATTCCCTTGCGGATCGCACTCACACCAGCAATAAAAGTCGTGGCGACCGCTCCCAAGCCGGGCAACAGCACGCCCAATTTTCCTTTGGGTTTTTCAATCGTAACCGTCTCTTTCACAAGCTCCCTCCTCAGATGAACTTTCAATTAATAATACATTTTGAGTTTTTTAGTTAAGGCTTTTATGTAATTATACTTGTTACGGATTAGAATTTCACACCTGCTGTCATTCCTGCGAATGCAGGAATCTTTTTATTTACAAACAATTAGGAGATGCCTGTATGCACAGGCATGACATGAAAAAGCAACCCGTAACGAATATAAATATTGAAAAAATTGTAGAGTGGGCGTAGCGCGTAAGGAGTAGAGCAATACCCGCAACGCCCTACGCGCTTCGCGCCACGCCTTACGTATTGTTTAAACCAGGATTCTTGTTTATCTCACGTCAGTCTAAGTTAATCCCTCACCAGACCTACTCCAAAATCTGATTCTGGTCATTCACATAAACCACTTTGGGGACAAAATTTTTTGCTTCAGTTTCTTCTATTATTCCATAAGCGACAATAATTAAAAGATCTCCAATCTCTACCATTCTTGCTAATGCTCCATTACAACAGATTGTACCAGAATCAGGATCTCCTTCAATCACATAAGTTTCAGCCCTTTCACCAGTATTTATATTCAATACCTGCACTTTTTCAAACGGAAGAATAGTGGCTGCATCCATCAATTTTCTATCAATAGTGATACTACCTTCATAATTCAAATTGGCGTCTGTTACCGTTGCCCGGTGTATTTTAGATTTACATATTGTTATCAGCATAACGAACCCCCTCTTTGATCTTTCTTTGAAATTATATCATGAATTATTAAAAAATTTGTACTTAACAAGGTAATTATAAAAGTAGCAAAGGAATACTGGAATAATGAAAATAAGAATTCTATTACTCCAATAAAAATATGTAAAATTCAGATTTTTTCAAATATTCATAGCTTATTCAGAGATCAATTTTGTTCGCTTTACTTTCTCTGTGATCCAAACATGATACAATCGTTGTATCGCGGTAATGTTGGCAAAAATAGCCACAATTATAATAGCGATGACCAGAGCAATTCGATGAAAAATTGCACCGAAAGCGATAAACACAATTCTTTCAGGTCTCTGCATAACTCCGACTTTACATTCAAGACCTAATCCTTCAGCACGCGCCCGGACATAACTGGTCATCACTGAACCCCCTAATGCCATACAAACAGCGACAGTGACAATTAACGATAGATTAATGTCATGAATTGTCCAATTGATAAAAGAAAAGTTAATGCTGCCCGTTGTCCAATGATTATTCACAAAATAATATGCCAGACCGAAAAAAATCATTACCTCTGCATAGCGATCAAGCGTTGAATCATACAGAGCACCGAACTTAGTTACTCGGTTTGTCGCTCGGGCTACCTTCCCATCGATAATATCAAAAGTACCAGACAAAAGCATAATAATTCCTGCAGTGCGAATAAATCCACTTCCAAATAAAAAAGCAGCAATCACACTAAGAAGCAAACCTATGGTTGTAAAATGATTGGGATTTAATCTGCGTTTAATAAAGAAATCAATAAGCGGAGTTATAACGCGTAGATATAGATTTTTAATCCAATCGGGTAAAAAGACAATTTTTAATTTCATAAGTGTTATTTCTCATGATTAAAAGAATCAAAAATGTCCAGGTTATTTAATATCAATCCCTTAACAATAATTATGTTTACTTTTTGAATTTATATTTTATCGCCTTAGCAGATTTTCCTTTTCCCTCGATCACAAGAACAAATTCACCCTTAAGCTTAAGAATATCAGGCTCTTCACAAATTTTCTCCAGTGTTCCACGATATATCTGTTCAAACTTTTTTGTCAGTTCTCTGGCAATTGAAATGCGACGGTTACCAAAATGCTGCTTTAAGTCAGCAAGGGTCTTCAGAAGTTTTTTGGGTGATTCATAAATTATGATCGTTCTTTTTTCTTCAGATAATTCCTGAAGCCGCTTTTGTCGTCCCTTCTTGGATGGTAAAAATCCCTCAAAAACAAATTTATCCGTTGGCAGTCCAGAAATAATTAGTGCTGGTACAAAGGCTGTTGAACCTGGTATCGCTTCTACTAGGATACCTTCCCGAATCGCTTCCCGCACGATATAAAACGCTGGATCCGAAATACCAGGGGTTCCAGCATCTGAAATCACAGCAATTGATTGACCCTGAAGTATTTTTTCAATTAAACCAGGTGTCTTTTTCTCCTTATTAAAATCAAAAAAGCTGGTCGTCGGTGTCGATATGTCATAGTGTTTTAATAGTATCGCTGCATGTCTGGTATCTTCAGCAGCAATCAAATCCACGCTCGACAGCACGTCAATGGCACGTAATGTGATGTCCTTCAAATTTCCAATTGGTGTACTGACGAGATATAATTTTCCCGCTTGCTTCGCTTCCAAAGCAATCAGAGTTCTCCTTTGCCCTCAATACCAATTTGATTTATCTTATCAGATAGAGATGCTAACGTTGCATTCGCAATCTCAATCGCTTCATCAACAATCTGCGTGGTTATATTGAGAGATGGACGAAATCGAATTGATCTTTCGCCGCATTTTAGCACCAGCATACCATTCTTGCGTGCTTCTCTCATGAATTGGTCACGATTATATTCTGCTGGTAAATCAAATGCGATAAACAGTCCACGTCCACGCACATTAGACATAAGTGCTGGATATTTCTTTTGAAGATTCAATAATTGATCTTGAAAATATTGACCGACATTTGCGGCATTTTTTACTAGATTCTCCTCTTCAATAATTTCAAGGTAGCGTTGACTGCGAACCATATCCACCAGGTTTGCTCCCCAGGTCGAATTAAGTCGGCCTGATTCAACAAAGACATTATTTTCAACGGTATCAATCTTTTTACTTACCATCATTCCGCAAACCTGGGTTTTCTTGCCAAACGCAACCATATCAGGTTCAACACCGAAATGCTGATAAGCCCACATTTTCCCAGTGATACCAAGACCAGATTGGACTTCATCAAATATTAATAAAATATCGTTCTCATCGGAGATTGTTCTCAATTCTTTGAACAACTCTGCTCTAAAATGATTGTCCCCTCCTTCTCCCTGTATTGGCTCGATGATAATGGCAGCAATATCATCAGGATTATCCTGAATCGCTCGCTTGATCTGTTGGATGCTTGTCTGTTCGGCTTTCTCAACTTTTCTTAGGTTTTCTTCATTCAATGGAAAAGTGATTTTAGGATTAAGAACACGCGGCCAATTAAATTTCGGGAAATATTTTGTTTTTCTCGGATCGGCTGTATTTGTTAGTGATAACGTATATCCACTACGACCATGAAACGCCTGTTGAAAATGGATCACCTGAGTCCCCAGTTCTCGAGTATATCCCTGCTGAAAATTCATCCGAACCTTCCAATCGAAAGCTGTTTTCAGGGCATTTTCAACGGCTAAAGTTCCTCCACTAATTAAGAATAGATGAGGGAACAATTCAGGCATTGCTACCCTAGCAAATGTATCAACAAATTCAGCCATTTCAACCGTATAAAAGTCCGAGTTTGAAGGCTTATTTATAGCAGCAGTTAATAACTTGTCTTTAACCTCAGGTGTTAATAACTTCTTATGATTGAGTCCAATCGGCAATGTTGCAAAGAACGTAAAAAAATCAAGATATTTTCGACCATCCCGCACATCATAAATATAGCTGCCCTGGCTCTTTTCAAGATCTACAATAATATCAAAACCATCAATTAACATGTGTTTAGAGAGAGTAGAAATAACATCTTGGGGATCAATTTTTGACATATAACATTTCCTATATATTACTGATTACGAATTTTTTGTACGCGGTCGAAACAATTTTTTAATTATTTTTATCGCTAAGCCTGGTAAAATCTGGTATCCAAAACTTATAATTATAACAAAAAAATATTTAAAAGTCAAGACAATAAATAACTGTAAAGATTCTAAAACCAATAGAAATTTAATTATCTGATTAAATAGAATCATCATACTAAAACCTCTCATAAAAGAATGAATCTACTTGATGACTCGCAGAGATTCTTCCTAACCTTGTAGACTCAAAACAACATTGGGGACGTTCTGTATATACAATTCGTTTTTCAGATTTTTACTTTTATTATTTACGCAAACAGTTATAGTTGATGATATTTAATCTTATCTTTTTACGCAAACATTAATATTTGATCCTATATTTAATCAGCAACTAACATATTAAATTGGAACACGTTTATTGTAAAATTAGACATTCTTTGTCATTTTTAATTACTAGTAGCTTTTTAACATCACAGGGATATCTCTAGATCAATGGTTATACTCCCTAAGTCTTTCATTAATCATCAACTTTTTGAAGGAATTGAGTTATGTTATTGAAAAAAAAATCTTGGTTTATTGGGAATTCTTTATTTTTCTATCTAATTATCTTTTTATCTACATGCTTTTCTCAACAAGATGTTGTAAAGAAAGATCAATACATATTGAGTGAAGATCAAAAGTTACAGATTGTGGTGCATATTTGGGGAGAAATAAATCGACCTGGGCAATATATTGTTCCGGATGGTACAGATGTCAGAGAATTGATCTCTATTGCTGGCGGTCCAACCGAGTACTCTAATTTAAGGAATATTAAACTAACCAGGGAGTATCTCGATAATTTAAAAACACAACAAAATTTTAATAAATTAAATGATAGGTTAATAAAGAAAAAATTAATAACAATTAATTTAAAAAAATATTTAGAAAGAGAATTATCTGAACCTATTCCTATATTACAGCCCGGCGATGTAGTAAAAATCAATAGAAATCTTTGGTCTAGATGGCAAACCTTAATACGAGTTGTCTCCCAGGTAGCTATTGTAATACAGGCTATGTATTTTTACAGTCGCATTGAGTAAATTGAGAAATGTGGAGAGAATCTAATGATGCAATCAATTCATCAAAAACAAAATGATTTGATATGTTTATTTAAGATATTATCAAGAAAAAAATGGTTAATTCTAATCTGTATTATTGGTGCCCTTTTGCCTATCATATATTTTAATAAGGTTTCTTTACCTGTTTACGAAGCAACTACAATGATTGTTTGTGAAGAAACAAGAGGAACTATTCCAACTATTGATATCACTCAAACAAGACTTGATAATACATTTATTGTGAATCAAATTCAAGAGATAAAGAGTTGGTCCTTAGCAAATGTAGTAGCCATGGCTCTTCCTGATTCAGTTTTGAAGACTTTTCTTCTTCCAGAACCATTGCCAGCTAATTTTAATAAAGAAGAATTTTTTGCTACTACTATTCAGAAAAACATTTCTGCAAATCCAGTAACTAACTCTGATGTAATCAAGATTAATGCGCAGGCACATAATGCAAAATCAGCAAGTATCATTGCCAATACGGTTGCCGAAATTCTAAAACAAAGAAATCTAAATGTTAGACTTGGGGAAATTCATAATGTTCGAGAAACAATTGAGGAGCAATTACACATATTTAAACAAAAAGTTGAAGAAACAGAACAAGCTTTAAGAGATTATAAGGAAAGAAATAAGGTTACATTTCTTGATCAAGAATCACAGGAAGTTTTTAGAAGAATTACAGAGGCGGAAGTAGAATACAATAGAGTAAACACTGAACTAGATGCAGCAAAAAAACGATTAAAATTTG
>Ga0209636_10005880_pt1 | contig 12525 bp, 10 predicted proteins | sample DeeMarSWOR152_54_FD_187464 | JGI IMG/M metagenome (GOLD analysis project Ga0209636, IMG submission 187464) | Marine sediment microbial communities from White Oak River estuary, North Carolina - WOR-1-52-54 (SPAdes) (version 2) | ecosystem: Environmental > Aquatic > Marine > Intertidal zone >...
AGTGCGAACAGATATTGACAGAACATTCGGTGTCATCCATGTTCGTGAATCGGTGACTAGAAATGTGCCATAGCCTCTTTGAGCAAATGCTTCCATGTATCTATAGCTATGGATTGAGAGGGGACTGATATAACATATTTTTGTCTTTTCCAAACCCTTTCCCTGCTATTCAGAGTTGCGTGCGCGTCATGCGCGCAAAACGATCATTTGACCATGTATTCCTCTCATGTTTGTTTCTTGTAGTAGAAGATGTAGAGTCTCCCGTCGCCGAAAATGTTGTGTAAAAGAAAAAATTGTAACGCGCTTTCAACTGTTCTGATTCCTTAGAAGATAGGTCCTTTCATTTGTCGGAAGTTTCCTAAGAACAAGAACAATGTAGAATGCACGACGGTAAAACAATCTTTCCAATGGCAACCACAATCTTGTGTACAATCCATTTAGCTCATTGTAAATATGGTAGCGAAAAGGCACTAGAGGACGGCGTGTTTTCAGAATCTTAAAGAGTGCGCGCGCAACGATGAATGGGGGAAAATCCAAGTATATCCCATAGATCTTCTCAATCCTTACGCAAAAGTTCTTGACAACCTTGCAGGCATCACTTATCGTATATTCTCTCAGATGAAGTGGATGCATGTATCTACGTCTTGTCAAACCAAATAATCGGCCAATTGGCAGTCGACGAGAATTGGGTAGACTCAGCAGCAGAAAACCGTTGTCTTTCAGAAGTGACAATAAAGCATCTACTGCTCTCTTATCATCTTTTAGGTGTTCTAATACTTCAGTGCACAATATTATGTCGAATGTTTTCCTGAATGGCAGAAAATTCAAGTCCGCAACAAGAAATGAGCAAACGGCATTTTCCGTAGGTTCTATTAATCGTCCAACTCGCTTCGCTTCTTTGACGTTTTCGAGATTCAGGTCTATCCCAATAACGGTTTTATTCATGAGCAAGAAATCCTGCAAACCGATCCCACATCCTGTATCGAGTACGTGCCTTCCATCTATCTCGTTAACGATATTAGCAGTTCTTTGATAGCGTATGAAATGCCAAATTGCATAGTTGTGCTTTAGACTCTCCAACAAAACATCATCTTGGTGTATTTCAATCATCTCATTTTTCCATTTGTGAACCACACCAGCAACGTATATCGTATGCGATTATATGTACAAAAAGCGAAAGTTTTTCATGATAATTAGCTGGACTGATATGTTTTCTACATGTTTGCAAGCATGATGAAGTCAAATTGAACCAATTGCTCTCCACGAATGTCAGCTCCAAAATCATCTAGCCCAACCATTATGTAGTTAATGGTTTTTTCTTTGGCTAGCTTCACCGCCGTCGTAGTCCAAGATTGGCTATAAGACCCATACGTCAAGATTGGCTCACCAGTACCGTCTTCGTAATAAACCCATGAGATGGCACAAGTACTTGTTGACCTCCATCGTACAATAGCGTATCTGTACAAATCTGTGGAAATGTTCATAGGTTTTCTAATCCAATAGTGTTCCCTAACCCCTAACGAAAAGTTGGCTGAAACCGTCAAAATGTCGCCATCATATGTGACTACTGGAGACTCTTCAAAGCCACCAGGGCTTCTGGGTATCCATTCAGTCACGAAGCTGTCATCCTTCCACCCTACATCTTCATAGAGAATATTCGCGGCCCAAGCTACAGTGTATTCCACACCTGCATCACCCGTGAAGTTTATCCAATGGTTTCCGTCAATAGACCTTGTATCAGGCTCGGGTCCGATGGATTCGAATGACCAAAGAAGAGGCCACTCTGTAAGACTATAATTGCTTGATCCGACAAGTTTGAGTGTGTATTCGATATCATATGTTGCGATGTTCAAACGATAGGTGACGTTAACATATTTGTCATGGCTGAGAAGGTAGACGCTTGTGCCTATTCCTTCTATGAACTGTGGTGATGGGATATCGTATTTGTAGACATAAATGTCGTCATTTCCAAACACACCGATTAGTTCAAAATCCTCTCTTTCTGAGAGAATCTCGATTGCATCCGCTGCATCATCTACTCGAACCTTGCTCGTTACATAATACCCTATCAATGCGCTGCTAACTTCAGCGGCTTCAATCATGCCTGTTGCCGAAAAGCCGCCAGAAATTTGATGGAAAAGTCTATCCGTCCATCCAAGATCGTATGGCATAGAGTAATACGCTTTCGGATTAGTGATCCCAACAACTGCATACCCTGCAAGTTTAAAACGTTCATAGCTTATTACCACATAGGGTTCATTAGCATAAGCGTCAATGAAAGTTGCGGCTTCAATCTCGTAAGCAGTCGGCCAAGCATATTCGGCTGGACGGTCAGTATGCGGATACGCAAGATAGACCGACGAAGTAATCAACGCAGAGATACAGATGACAGCTACTGCCTTTGACACACTACTTCCAAAGTCGCTAGTCTGGAAAACACTTAGATATTTCTTCATGGTGATCGTTGACCACGATCCCCACTTTGACAGAATTATCGCTGCCTTGTACAAAAGAATGGATGCAAATGGAACAGATAACATATCTCTCAAAACCCATATCCGCTCCTCCCCAAACGGAACATTCACCATGAAACACTTGATTATTCGATAATCGACCATTATGAAAACGAAAGCAAGTAACAGAAATTGACTTAATCCCTTGTTAGGCACCGATCTGTCTCCAGCAGTATTCACATATATTAAACCGAAAAAACCAAGCAGAGGTAAGAGAAAATGAACCAATGCCTCCTTCACAGAGTACTCAGCATAAGCTCCCAGAAGGAACATCATGACCGCATCAAAAGACGATAAACCTTGCAGCGGCTTCAACGAAAAGTCAGAACCGGTCAAAGCCGGATAGGCAACTCGTCCAGCATACAATGCAAAAGGTAGAAGACTAACACCGACGAGAAAAATGCAGGGCAAGAAGTACGTTCTCAACCTTCGAGATTTTGTACCGAGATACTTTTTGAACAAGTAGGCGGAGACAAGCAGAGAAAAAGCCATTACTCCCGTCATTAGATGCGTCATGAGAGTCGCGGAAGTGCTCAATACAGCCCACAGCAGGCGCCGATCCGAAGATAAGTAGTCCGCTAAAAGGAGAATTGTCAAGAAGAAAAGAAGGAACCCAACACTATTACCTACCGAGACGGCCCCCCAAAGAATCAAAGACGGAATTGCCAATGTCAACAAGGCGGACAACTGAGCTAACTCCAGTCTCTTCGTAACAATCTCAGTCAATCGATATGCAATTAAGGGAATGAATACACCCCACAAAACAGGTACAAGCAACAAATGACCCCAGTATACATCAACACTAAACATACGAGACAAAGCGGTTTCGAGAGCTGGAAGAAAAGCAGTAGTTACGGGTTTATAGATTCTATAAATCAGAGGAAGAGATCTAGTAGGATGAGACCCGTAGAAACTGAAAAGCACAAACCGAGGGTAATCAGATTCATCGAATAATCGACGACTCGATCCCAGCGTCACCCACTGGTCTAGACCGTAACCGCTCTCGAAAATTGATACAAAGAACATGTGCGCTAGTATCGACTGAGCGATGACTAGCAACAACTTAACTTGCCATTTCTCCTTCGAAAACAAGATTGTCGCCAGCACTAGAATGCTGAAGAACAAAACAGGCATGACGTATGGGTTCATTGTGTCCCAAACAGTTGTCGGTATTGCTGTCCTAGATTCTAGCAAGAACAGGATTTGCACAACTGCTAATACAATGTAGAGCCCTCCAAGAAGTCTTACAAATGGCGGTACACCTTCGTTTTTTTGCCCTTCCGAATGCTTCATAGAAGCTAGGTGCCTTCCCAACAATCTTCTAGCAAGCAAGACGAGAAGCGCTGTTGCACATAGAGATACGAAGACTTCTACCATACCAAGCTTATAGAAGGCCGTGAAGAACCATCCGATCAAAGTAACTGGAACTATAAGGAAGAAGGCTCCGACTGATGCGGTTACCCAATTGCGTTTACCTTGAAGAACTTCTGCTATCAGGTAACCACCACAAAAGAAGTAAGCAAAAGATCCAATGGCCCCTATAATTGGTGACTGAATGGACAAGCCGTTCAACAACAACACAATTGAACAAACAAACATGAGCAACACTGGCACGATGGACCTTCTTGCCCATCTGATTTGACGCCCTAGCATACACATTGCCTCATTTGTGGAATATTTGCCGGATTCACTACAACACCTTGCATACGCCTTACTGCATCGTTTGAAACAATATCACGACAGGGCCATTCTGTTAAGCATTTTGATTTCTCATGAAATTAATGTCCACCCTCGACAAATGTAAGGTTATGAGGTTGGTTTTGAGTAATGTATCGACAATAATTCCTTTATCTCCTTGTCTAATCTATTCGCTAGTACACGTTGAGCATAAGAGGTTTTGGCAAGGGACCTCCCGTTCGTTCCTATCGTTTCTGCAAGCTTCTCGTCTCCGATAAATTTAGCAATGCAATATGCCAATTCTTCTATGTCTCCATAGTGTACTAGTAGTCCGTTGTACCCGTTCACAACGAGGTCGCGCGCCACGCAGCCTTTGCACGCTATTACCGGTTTAGCACAAGCCATATATTCCAACACTTTGCGTGGGGTTGACCCATAGGTATCCATGGAAGGACAGAGTGGCCCAATACACACATCAGCAATCGAAATGTATTTGGGCATATCCTTGTAAGCAACTTGTCCCACAAATTTCAGATGGTTCTCGATTTTCAAGGCAGATACCGAACCTGCTAATTCCTTTCTAGTTCGTGCATCGACTTCTCCTACAAGCAGAATAGCTACTTTTTCTTCCTTGGACAGAACTAGCGGCAACGCTTGTATGAGGAAATTAATGCCGTTTCTCCTGTACGAAGGAACTAAGCTTCCAATGTGCATTATGACTTTCATATCTTGGACGCCCAGCTTCTCTCGAAACACCCCCCCGTCAGAATCACAAACGAACATTTGGGTATCTACACTGTTAGGCAATATCGCAAATCTCTCTTCGTCCACACCGTAGGTTCTTCTGACCAGAAATGCCAATTCTTTGCTCAGCGACAGAATCCTATCGGCGCGCTTAAGAGCTATTGCATTCAATTGAGACAAAATGATACGAAACACCTTGTCCCACATACCCCACCTTGCTTCACTTGAGACCGCATCATGTATTTTGATCATCAACGGGATCTTCAACACCCGAGAAACCAAGAACGCTGAGAAAGGAGCTAAATGAGTCGCATGATACATAACCATGATCAATTCGTGTTTCCTTTTCTTCGCGATCATGAAGGCATAAAGCGCTAAAGGCACGAAGGAGAACGTGAACAATAACAACCTCAAACTCATATGTTGCTCAATGACTGTTGATGTCAATATAGAAACCCTATGAACATTAATCCCTTCAGTCTCACCGCAATCAAACAAGCATCCTTTCAGACACCCGTTGAAACATCTAGAGGAAACTAAGAGGTCCATCTGATTCCCCTTTTCCGCCAACCCCTTTAATACCTCATGGGTGGTAATCGATGCCGTACTCGTTGGATAATATACTGGCGATATGTACATTATGCGCGTCGTTTCGTTTTCCCCTCGCGGAAGTTGACCAAATCAGATTCTGATCAAGGAAGTAAACACCCTTGGCCTCAATTGGTTTCTCAAGTTATCTTTTTCACCATTTCGTACACAGAAGCAATAGGCTTGAACTCAAACAGCTTAAATATCTCTATGGTTTCACTCCACTTCTTATTCAGAAATGTTGTGACTTTTCGGATGTTTTCTTTCCTCAAAAAACTGAGCACTTCTCTCAGCATAGACACTGCGAGATCTGAAGAACCACTAGTGGAGATCACACAGAAAGCCATTATTTCGGCTGCTTGTTGATGGGAGCTGTAGGTGATATGAACGTAGCCAACGATCTCCTTTCCCTTTTCCATCACCCATCTCTCAGAGCGTGTCCATAAAATTCTACGTCTTAAACGACGCACAAGTGGATCAACAAAGTCTTTCTCGGTGATTTCAAGTGCTTCCATCCGCTCTCGATTAAGAACTCTGCTCATTCGGTACACCTTCTTAACGTCAGTCTGCTTCATCTTTCTTATCGAAACATCAGCTCCTGCTGCAACATCACTAGGAAGCTGGTCTATCTCCGATTGCAGCAAGATTTCCTCAGCGTAGACTTTGAATCCTAGTCTATTTGTCATCTTCACTGGAGCAACATTATCTGTCCACAGAGATGTCACCGCCTTTCTTCCGCCTTTTCTGTGTATGTATTCCAGAGATTTGTTCAGCAACCTCTTATACACGCCATGTCCTCTAAACATCCCGTCGACAGCAGCCGAATCGAGACTCCAAATTCCCTTGCCTACGGGTGATACATGAATCTCACCGATCAGCTTGTTGCCCGACACTGCAACCAAAATCGTTTCTAAGTCGATGTGAAAGAGATCGAAGACCGGAAGCAGAACTTCAATCAAACGGTAGAGCCTTCCGAGGCGACGGAGTCTTTGCACACTCAGTCCCGTAATTTCTTCTTCCCTTTTGAACGCTTCGCCAACAAGCTCAAAGAGTTGCCTGAACTCGCCAAATTTTATTCTACGAATTGTCATCTTTTCAAGAAGCGTGTCGACTTCAAAATCGTGTAGTTTCGAGACGTTCTTCATGATCTCGTTCTCAATTGCGAGAGAACTTCCCGCACATTGTCTACCACATATTCTGCTTCATCCAAAGTCATATTACTGTAGATGGGAAGGCACACCATCCTCTTGCAGATATCTTCCGCAACTGGAAAATCCCCTTCGCTAACCCCTAATAGACGTTGATATAGAGGTTGCATATGAAGAGGAGGCCAATACACTTCACCGCTACAACGGACACCGCGCTCAGATAGTCGATGTTTGAACTCGCCTCGGTCAATTCTAGGGGAGAGAAAAGTCACGTACTTATAGTAGTTGTGCAGTGTATTAGATGGCACTTTGAGCGGTTTGATGGCAACGTTCTGAGCAAGAGCTTTGCTATAATATTCAGCTACGCGATTTCTGGATTTCAGGAACTTTGGAAGGCGTTCAAGTTGGACTAAGCCTATTGCCGCGTTGATTTCACTCATTCTCCAGTTGTAGCCCAACTCTACGATAGCGTTACTTGTGAAGCTCTCTTTCCCTTGGTCCCTAAGTATCACTGTCTTGTTGGCCACATCTTTGTCATTGGTCGTGATCATCCCTCCCTCACCTGTTGTCATCACTTTCGTGGGATAGAAGCTGAAACAGCCAATATCACCTATTGATCCAGCTGGCTGCCCATCAACAGTACTACCATGCGCATGCGCCGCATCTTCAATAAGAACTACATGATGATCTCTACAGATTTCCTCGATTCCTTTAATTTCGGGGCAAATCAAGCCCCCAACGTGAACGGCAAATACGACCTTTGTTTTGGGGGTTAGATATTTTTCCACATTCTCTGCGTCTATGCATGCTGATTCAGCACTCACATCTGTCAAGATGGGTTTTCCCCCAGCAAAAACTGCAGCCGCGGCCGTTGCAGTAAATGTATTTGTCGGTACTAACACTTCGTCCCCGCTTTTCAATTCAATAGCGCGAAGGGCTATTTCTAGAGCGGACGTTCCAGAAGCCACCGCTATGGCACGCTGCACTTTGCATAATTTCGCAAATTCGGTCTCAAATTTCCCTGTGTAATTTCCTAAGGTTAACATGCCTGACCGCAGTATTTTTCCGACGTCGATCTTTATTCTAGTTACATCTTTCTCAGGAAAATACGGTTTTGCTGGCGGGATTTCTTTCATTTCCTACAAGTCCTCCTAGCACTGACTTCGCTCATCAAACCGAACATGCTTATACTATTTCATTATAAACTCTTTCGACTTTTCTCACAGCTTCATCTAGCGAAAAAGACTCAACAATCTTTTCCCTGCTGACTCTGCCAAATCGCAATCTAAGATCGCTACTTTCGATTAGCTTTTGCAGAGCACAAGCGATTTGTTGAGAATCTCGTGCTGATACGAGAAAGCCACTTGCCCCGTCTTCAACAAGATCGGCATTTCCTCCCACGTTTGTAGCGACTATTGGTTTCCCCATCGCCATGGCCTCAAGCAAGACGTTAGGTACGCCCTCAAACAGGGAAGGAAGAACAAAAACGTCCATAAGTGAGTAGTATGGCAAAACGTCACTTTGCCAACCTGCAAATAGTGTCTTAATACCTGCGGTCGTAGTCATCCTTTCTAGGTTGCCCCTTTCAGGTCCATCGCCTATGATCAAAAGGGTGACGTCAGAATGTTCGTCCTTCATTTCTTTCATCGCTGAGACTAAATAGTGAATACCCTTTCCTTGAAACAACCTTCCCACATAACCTATGATCTTGTCTTCCCCAAGATCCAGCTTACGCCGAAGTTCAGCAGATCTGTCCTTTGTTTCCGGGCGTTCAGGGTCGAAATAGTTGCAGTCGACACCAGGGGGGACGACAACGATTTTGTTATCCTTGACGTTCAATTTCTTGGCTCGTGGCATCAAGCGTTCTGAAAGCAAAATGACTTTATCTGCTTTTCTGGCAATCGCGCGCGCGATTGACCATTCGTAGAGTTCCATCAACGCGTCTGAAACTAGGTTGTTAGTTTTCCAACCGATACTTTGTATGGTGTAGACGAATGGAACGTTTGTCATCGCTGAAACTGCCGCGGCAGAAGCTGTATGTGTTGAGAAATCAGATAACGCGTGAATAACATCAACATCATTGCTGCGGACGATCCTATAGAGTTGCGAAACTGGGAATGATAACGGATAACTAAGACTGTGAACCCTTATCAAGTAAGGAGCTTCATAAATATCCACATCATCCAAACGGATTTGTCTGTCACCTTCCCTGAAAGAAGTGACTACACTAATGTGATGCGCTTTGTGGGCCAGTTCTACTGAAAGCCTGACAAAATCAGGATTGCCAAAGTATTGTTTGGCCGTGAAAAGCAAGTGCACCTACACACATCCTTGTGTTTGCCATAGGATAGATGATGATTCTGTGAAGATCACACGTCTACCATTTAACCAGTACTCTGGATCGTCCTTGTTTTCACTATCACATCGCCCAGTAAAGCGAGGACCAGCAATTGGATCCCTGAAAGGAGAATTAAGATGCTTGAATCAGTCATGTTCCTCGTCATTACGAAGTCGTAAACAAGCTTCAGAAAGCCAAGCGTTAGAAGGTATACAGCTGGAGTTGAAAAGACCTTGAATGGATCGTAATACATGGATAATCTCAGAGCCATATAGGGAAAGCTTAAGCCGTCTCGAATTACCTTCAACTTGTTTCCCCTACTTTGTTTTTTCACTGAAACAGGAACCTCGATTATGCTGCGTCCTTCCTTATACAACAAAATGGACATCGTTGTTGTTATGCTGAATTTCTCGGGAAGTATACTCAGCAATCCTGTGACGATATCTCTCTTAACGAGTCTAAACCCAGAATTCACATCGTGAAATTTCCTTCCAACGAGGAAAGATGAGAATCTCGTGAATAGCCACCGTAGGAAGGTCCGTGACAGTGGTTCTCCCTCTTTGTCGGTTCTGGCCCCTATAACCATATCGAACTCTTGTGCGTACTCTAATAGTCTGATTATGTCTTCGGGATAGAAGCTGTCATCGGCATCAAAGAAGATGACGTGATTATGTTTTGCTGCCCTGATTCCACTTTTTAGCGCAGCTCCATAACCCATATTGAGAGGGTGCCGCACAACGTGAACTCCATTCTTCTCAGCAATTGCTGCAGTAGAGTCTCGGCTGCCATCATCAACAACCAAGATTTCGAATTCACCTGCATTTTCTAGCGCTTCTCTCATCTCATGTATGACTCTCTCTATGTTTTCCTCCTCATTATAGGCCGGTATGACAATGCTTGCTTTTCTAACATCCTTCAGGAGGTAGACCTCCAACTTTAGTGCGAATGTATCTTTTGAGCAACAATTCGCTCTACAGCATCCTTAGGACTAGTCATCTCCTTGACCCCCAGAGATTCTCTGACCTTTCTCATGTCTATAGCTATTTGCTCTCCACAGCTAGCTTCATAGAGATTCGGCAAACCTTTGTCAATAATCTGAATCTCTGGTCTAATTTCGCCTAGAGACTGCTTAATGATAGCGTCTCTGACAATTGTCGCTAGATCGAGAATCGTTATCGGTATTGGATACGTTAGGTTAAAAATATGACAGGAGCTATCCCCTATTCTTTCAACCTCGTCATTAAGTATTTTCCAAGCAAAAGATTCAAACGCTTCACATACATCGCTAATGTCTACGTAGAACATAGGCCTATACATACTATGCTTGTACGGCGTGATTGCTTCTCCCTTCAGTCCTCTCGTTAGGAAAATGCTTGCCGCAGTTTTCTCGGGCATCCCCTCCCCGAGCACTGTACCCATCCGGATTGTTCCGTAGATTTTCTCTGACAATTCATCGTAAATCCTCACAACGTTCTCTTGGACAATTTTGGTCAGCGTATAGTATTTGTTTCGATCTTCTCTTGTGTTGCACCTGGACCCGAAGTCCTCATCTTTGACGCTTTGAAACCCGGCGTCGCCAAAAACGTGCCACGAGCTGGTTAGGATGAGCCCTTTGATTGAGTCAGTCTTGTTGACGACCTCACAGACGTTCTGGGCACCTAGCACGTTCACGTCATAGCCCAGTCTCTTCTTAGTGTTTATCAAAGGAATCTGCACAATAGCGGCATGAATTACAAGATCCACATCTTTAATGCTTTTTTTAACTTCATCATAGTTCGTAACGTCGCACTGGTGGAAACTAGCCTTACCTTCTAAATTCTCAGAAATCGGATTTTTGTCATAGACTCCTATTTCGAAACGGTTGGAAAGACGGCTTGCAAGGAAGGACCCAACGAAACCTGATCCGCCCACAATTCCTAATCTGTGACTACCCAATTAGACCATCAACTTGAGTGCGCATATTATGCGCGTTCACACCTAGAAACCTGACGAAGTCCACGTCGTCCCTCCAAGTTGAAGCTCGCGCGTTTCCCCAACTTAGAGCAATCTTGCACAATCTGCCGACGATCTTGTGCCCTACGTTCTCCACAGTCGTGAGAAAGTTGCTCTCTAGGACCTGCGCTAGATCTTTAATGATTTTCGAGACGATTCTAGCAAGAACGGGGCTTTTGATCTTCTCTACACAGCGTATGGTTAAGTCAACTATGCCTCGCTCTAACGTTGACGCAACCTTGAACCAAACCTTCTGTCTCAACGCGTTGGTCCTAACTCTCACAAGATCCTGTCTAGTCAGCAGATTTGCCACTTCTCCTCTCATTCTTCTCAATAGACCTCTCTGAACGACGATCCGAAACGCTAATAACTTTCTGAAAAAGAGGTCTATTAAAGGTTGCTTCACATTGATATATAATATCACTTCACATGGAAGAACATCAACTCGTAGTGACTGCGCATCATACGATTAAAACTAGTCGAGCTTCGCTACAGCTTATGTGCACGCGCAATCTTCCGTGCGCTCACGTGTCTGGAATAATTGCTTCCAAAATGATTTGATTTTTCCGTGGATGGTTTGTCGCTTTGCATAGATGTAGAGGAAGCATGCAAGCCACGTGGTGAATAGAGCGTAGCCTACTATGTAGTGAACAGTGCCGCCCACCTCTGCTCCATAGAAATAGTCTACCAGAAAAATCATTGTCACTCTGACTATGTTTAACGCAAGAACACCTAGAAGGCCAACCATCGAATACGCTAGTTTTGTTTTCAACCCGCTTGGATCCTCGAGTAGAATAACGACAAGGATAATGGAAAACACAAGCGTGCTATAGACTCCCATACACTCATAAACGAAGGCGCCTGAAATCATTCTCCCTGAAGGAGACAGAAACCTGATGACCGGGATGTTGTATAGGTAGACATTTGCGTCCACGCCTAATGCTCTCAAGATGTTCACGATGATGTGCGCAAAATCGTTAGCAAATGGTGAAAGAAAGGGCTTCAGCGATGCTGCTATGAGGGCGCTAGCGGGGGCCGCCAGAACAAGAGACAAAGGTGCAATCGCCTCCTTTAGGGCGGACAACTCGAAGAAAAGCAAGAAAAGCCCGAGGAGATAAACAGCGTAGTTTGCCACCGTGTAAAAGGATTCCACGGGATATACTAAAACCACCAAATAGTAGACGAAAAAACTGCCTACCACCGCGAGTAAGCCCAAGATCCTCTGGACAACATTCGTCCCTCTAAACTGGCGTAATTTCTTGGACTTCAATAGGAGGAGCAGAAAGCTGTAGAAGGGTGTTATTGCGCTGAGGGGATTATAATAGAAGATTAGCGGAAAGGGAGCCAAAGTCAGAAGATAAAACAGCTTAACCCTGTTTTTGAGTAGAGAAAGAACACGCGAAGAGATTGCTTCATCTGATTTCATTTTTGGATGCCTGCAGCGTTCCTTAATGTGGATGCCACGAGGTCTACCTCGTTCTCGGTCAGCAACGGGGAGTTTGAAATATAGAAGCCTCTATGATGG
>Ga0209636_10005881_pt1 | contig 12524 bp, 5 predicted proteins | sample DeeMarSWOR152_54_FD_187464 | JGI IMG/M metagenome (GOLD analysis project Ga0209636, IMG submission 187464) | Marine sediment microbial communities from White Oak River estuary, North Carolina - WOR-1-52-54 (SPAdes) (version 2) | ecosystem: Environmental > Aquatic > Marine > Intertidal zone >...
CCAGGATTTCAAACTCGATCGTCAGGGTCTGTTCGAGGGAAGAGAGCAGTTCCTGCGAATCCTTGGCATCCAGGTAGGTGCCTTCCGTGGATTTGGCGATAGCTTCCAATTCGGCCCGTGCTTCAGCCTCTTTTATGTCGAAACCGACGATGTGGAGTTTCAGTTCGATGCCTGATTCTTTTAATGCGGGAGCGATCTCATCGATATCGCCGTCACAGCTTTCGATGCCGTCGGTGATCAGGATAATGCTTCCGTTCTGGATGTCTTTGAAATCGTTCCCTGCCTGCAGGACAGAATAGACCAATGGAGTTTTTCCCTTCGGTTGGATTTTCTGGATGATATCGACAAGCGCAGCCTTATCGATTGGGCCTATGGGAACGTTGAGCTCGGTATCCTGACAGGCTCGCCGGTCGTTGAGCCCGTACCGATGTCCATATAACCGCAATCCCACGTTCATCTCGTCCGGGAGTCCGTTGATGATCTGTTCCAGAACATCTTTGGCTATGGAGATCTTAGCCACGCCCTGGATCTGCCCCCACATGGAGTTGGAGGCATCCAAAATCAGCTCTACGTTGGTAGCGGCCTGTTTTTCAGCCCCTTTTTCGAACAGGACTTCGACCTGGCCAGGCCTTGGAACTCTCTCCCTCATGTAGATCGGAAGATGCCCGCAGCAAAGTTCCAGTATGAGCGCCCCGAGAGCCGTAGTGTAGATCGGCATGTTCTCCTCGCTCTGGTTGCCGCTCCAACTGCCATCGCTGTTCTGGTGGTCCACGAGGAGCCGGCACATCCAGTCCTTCCAGATCCGCCAGTCTTCTCCTCCTGCATTGACCATGGCCCGTGTCCCGTAGTACCAATAATAAAAGGGATATCCGTTCCCCGGATCCTCTTTGTTCCATACCGGGGGGTCGTTTTGCATGAAACGCAAGGCCGGAGGGATGCGGGAATCGTTTTCACTCCCGATCAACTGCAAACACAAAGCGCCAATCCCTGCACGGACACAGCTATTTCCCGATCCTTCTGCCATATATCCAAAAGAACCATCGCTTTCATCATGACAGGCTCCGAGGAACTGCGAAGCTTTCTCTAGTGACCATTCAGGAACTGTAAAGCCGGCGTTGAGAACTGCCTTCAGTGCCAGGATGGGCCATCCGGAAACAGATAGATCGCTGTCCACACTGTCCGGAGAGTAACGCCATCCTCCGTAATGCTTCGAATCCGGTGAGATTGGTCCTCTGAGTAATTCGGGTTTATTTTCCGTGTTTTGGGCCTTAAGAATCATCTGAATGGCGTCTTCGATGATCGGCTCCAGGCTGAGGTCGTTGGTATGGACAAGGGTCTCTGCCAGCGCAAGCGTTGCGATCCCGTGTTCATACATCGGATTAGCCCGGCCGATCAATCCCCCTTCTCGGGCTTGCTTTTGAGATCCCGGTTCATAACCGGATGAAGGATGATACTGGCTTTTGACAAAATCCATAGCTTTTGTGATATTCTTCGTGTAGTCCTTCGGAACACAATCCGCCCCGATGAAGGCCATTAAAGAGAGTCCGGTTGTCCCCGCATGTTTTTTGTAACGGCCGGTGAAATCTCCTTCTTCTGTTTGTTTACTCGCCAGGAAGTCCAAAGCTTTTTCCAGCGCTTTTTGGACTTCTTCTTCTGTGGCAGGAGTGACTGACGGCTTACCGGCCTGCAATGTATAAGTTGTATCCGCGATAACATCCGAACTGCCAGCATAAATGTAATACTTGCCAGGTGAAAATTTCATCTTGGCAATCTGTTCGTTCACACCCTTCCCGCCCAGGTTCGAACTCTTGATCCGGTTGCCTTCGGCATCCTGTAGTTCCAGGTGCAAGTTGGCCTGTTCCGTTGATGAAAAGTCCACGACAAACATATCCATTCCCGGCTCGGGGACGGTTATGAGATAATAATCACGGTCATCCTTAGGTTGGATATGCCCCTCGATCGCCCTATCGAGTTTGATTTCATTCGCGTTTTTCCTTTCATCGTTGGACTCGAATTCCATTCCCTCTTCCCAGGGCCCGACCAGTTCCGTACTGAGAGAATAGACCTCGGTTTCATTCACCTCGTTTGCCCTTGTCGAAATATAATAAATGCCTTGTGTGACTCCAAAATTTATGATTTCTTCTGGTTCTCCCTGTCTTCGCGTATCCGACCTTTTGATTTGGTATCCCTGTTCATCGTGGATGAAGAGAAAGGAGTTGATACCCGGAACTCCGCTCAGATCCACCCGGATAATGTTTTTGCCAGGCTTGTCGATAACGAGTTTGTACCAATCGGGATCGTTTTTGGCCTGGAAAAGACCCTGAACGGTCTCTCCAACACGGATTTCGTTTGCTTGACTAAATCTGTCGTTGGGTTCGAATTCCTGGCCTCCTTGCCAGGGACCGATCAACCGTATGCTGAGGGTATATTTATCATTCTGATTCGCGTCATAACCGTATGCTGTGATGAAATAGATGCCTTCAGTGACACCGAGGTTGATGAGGGATTCGGGCTCTCCCTTTCTGGTGAAATTGGCCGACTTCATTTGAGTTCCACTCTCATCGGCAACTTCGAGACGAACATCCACCTCAGGGACACCGGAGAGCTCGATCCGGATGATGTTTTTTCCGGGTTCATCGATGACTAGCTTGTACCGATCATAATCACTTTTTGCCTGGTAGAATCCCTCGACAGTCCCCCCCAGACGGATATCATTCGCCTGTTCTCGTCGGTCGTTGGGCTCGAATTCCTGGCCTTCCTTCCAGGGGCCTATGAGTCGGGTGCTGAGGGTGTATGGATCTTTGTCATTGATATCTCTTCCGTTTGCTGTGATATAGTAAGTCCCTTCCATGACTCCAAAACTGATGATCGCCTCAGGCTCGCCTTTTGGGGATGCACTGGATCCTTTTAATTGACGTCCGGCCTCATCATAGATGGCGAGACTCACATCCACATCCGGGACACCGGAGAGGTCGATGCGGATGATATTTTTTTCGGAATCAGAGATCACAAGTCTGTACCAATCATAGTCACCCCTTTTGTGAAAATGACCCTTTACGCTTTGGCCCAAGCGAATTTCATTCGCCTGGTCCCGCCGGTCATTCGGCTCGGTTTCGGTCTGTGATTGAGCCAGGTGGGGGAGCATGATGAGGACCATCAGAAAAAATAGTAGACTTGAGGAAATGAATTTTCTGGTTTTGGCTCTATATATACAATTCATTCTCAAACCTCCTTTTTTAGGCAAAAACCTATTTTTTGATGATCCATTTATCCTGCTCTTTTTTAAAGAGCAATGTCAATGTTTGATTGGGTTTGATGGTCACACTCTGCTCTATAGGCTCTGGGTCCAGCAGCAGCCTGAGTGTGTATACCCCTTCCATCACTTTAACTGGCTCTCCTCCTACAAATCCCTTGCCGATGACTTCTCCTTTGTTATTCAGGACTGCGTATTCGATCTGTAATGTTTGTTCGAGCGAAGAGAGCAATTCCTGAGAATCCTTTGCATCGAGATAAACGCCCTCTGTGGATTTGGCGATGGCTTCCAATTCTGCGCGGGCTTCGGCTTCTTTGATGTCGAATCCTACGATGTGAACCTTGAGCTCAATCCCCAATTTCTTCAAAGCTGAAGCAATCGAATTTATGTCTCCGTCACAGCTTTCAATTCCATCAGTGATCAGGATGATGCTACCGTTTTTAATATCTTGGAAATCATTGCCAGCTTGAAGAACCGAGTAGACCAGAGGCGTTTTGCCTCTTGGTTGAATTTTATTGATAATATCGATCAGACTGGCTTTGTCGATGGGGCCGATAGGGATCTTTAGTTCTGTATCCTGGCAGGCGCGTCGATCATTGAGGGGGTAACGATGTCCATAGAGACGCAAACCCACATTCATTTCAACCGGAAGTCCGTTGATGATTTGTTCTAAAACGTTTTTGGCGATAGAAATCTTCGCTTCTCCCTGGATCTGGCCCCACATAGAATTGGACGCATCTAGGATCAGTTCAACATTTTTGGCAGTCGTTTTTTCTACTCCCTCTTCGAATTTGACTTCTACAGAACCGCTTCGTTGGATTTTTTCCCTCATATAGACAGGAACATGTCCACAGCAGAATTCGAGCATGAGTGCGCCTAGAGAGGTTGTAAATATCTCCATGTCTTTTTCATCTTGGGTCCCATCCCAACTGCCGTCATCATTCTGATTATCGATCAGCAACCGGCATATCCAGTCTTTCCATATGCGCCAATCATCTCCACCTGAGATCAGAATGGCGCGAGTTCCATAGTACCAATAATAAAATGGCCAGCCTTCTCCTGGATCTTCGAAATTCCATACGGGCGGATTATCTTGCATAAAGCGCATGGCTGGTGGAATGAGAGGGTCCTCGGGATAGCCGGATAGCTGCAATCCCAGTACGCCAATTCCTGTCCTTGCGCATCCAATCGAGCCACTCCCAGCCTCGTAGGCAAAAGCATGTTCATCTTCGTCATAACACGCTCTTAGAAATTTTGCTGCTATAGGAAGTGTCCAGTCCGGGATGGAAAATCCAGCGTTTATAGCTGCTTTTAGAGCGAGAATTTTCCAGCCTGTTACTGAGATGTCGCTATCTGTGCTATTTGGCCTATAACGCCATCCTCCGTATTCGTCTGAATCAGCGTTTATCGGCCCTCCGAGTATTTCTGGTTTATGTTCGGTATTTTGTGCTCGCACGATCATCCGAAGGGCATCTTCAATGATCGGCTCAAGGCTGTAGTCACTCAGTTCAACAAGCGCCTCTATCAAGGCTAAAGTTGCTATGGCGTGCTCGTACATCGGGTCTTCCTTTGAAATCAGTCCTCCATAGAGAGATGCATCTTCAGAGCCAGGTTCATAGTTTGAACTCGGATTGTATTTGGATTTCAGAAAGTTAATAGCTGCAGTGATGTGGGAGGAATAGTCTTTGGGAACGCATCCCCCCCCAAGAAAGGCCATGAGAGCTAGCCCGCCTATACCAGGGCTTTCCTCATAATCTCCCAACCAGTGGCCCTCAGGAGCTTGCTTACGGGCAAGGTAATCCAGAGCTTTTGTCAACGCTTGTCTAACCTCTTCTTCAGTGGCAGGAGGTCTTGTTGATGGCCTTGCTCTCAATGTGTATGTCGCCTCTTCGTCAGAGCCTATATAAGCAAGCACATTGATGTAATATTTTCCAGGCCTAACTTTCATTCTGATAAGGATCTCTTCATCACCGTCATCGTCGTAGTCTGCTTCTTTCAGCTCTTTACCTTCTGCATCGTGCAAGGCTAGGGATAAGTCCACTTCTGGGATAGCCGATAGCTCAATAATGAGTATATCCATACCAGGTTCAGGAATGGTGATCGAATACCAGTCTCTATCGTCTTCTGGATAAGCATGCCCTATTATCACCTGATTCAAGTTCAGTTTGTTTGCCTGATCTATTTCGTTATTCGGCTCTGATTCTGATTGTGAATGTGCAATACCAGTTATCAGAAATATCAGGCATAATAGTACATTCAGAGATTTTGTCCTGACAGAAATAATATTTCTGAATCTAAACATTATAGGGATTCTCCTTTATATATAGTTTATTCGGTGCTCTTGGCTCTTTTGTTTAACATTTTTTTTATGGAAATAATTGAGGGGCTATTCTGCATGCATGAGATAGAAGTTCAGAATTGATGTAGAGGCGCATTGGAATCCCTTTGCGAATTTTGCGCACCATCCTTGTTCAATTTTTAGCCCTCCATGGAAACCTATTCCAATTTCTTCCTTCCAGCAGTCTTCCAATTCAACCGAGACGCCGACTCCTACGCCAGCCGTTTTCTCGAATCCTGGACAGAGATAACCTCCGATTTTTTTCATGTAGTCTTTGGCCTCTTGGAGGGCAGCTTTGTTAAGTTCTCCATACTTCAGGATCAGAGTGAAAAGAACCCAGTGTGTATCCACACATCCCACTATGGCTCCAACCACAAGTCCCATGTCATCATGGAGCATACCTGTTGTATCCATTATGGTCCTTTCCAGAACTGCCTGATGGAGACCCGATCCCAAAACACCGACAACCGCCCCCTTCTCGGGATTGAGATCCCACCAGCACCATCTTTCCATGCCGTTAAACTCGACGCTTTGTTCTGGAATGATTAAAATATGCCCTGAGTCAATGACACTCCTTGCCTTTTGACCCACAGAGAAAGGCAAGTTAAGAGATTCAAAGGCATCCTTTTCTAGGTCGGAGAATATTCGAATAGGGATACCTTTACTTCCGGCTAATTGCATGAGTCGTGCTGTGGTCAGGGATTCTTTTCCCGTTAAGAGTTCTATCACCTTGCCTTCGAGGATGGAATCAAGTACGCCACGACCGTACAGGAAAGTCCCACTCATTTGTTCCGCTTGCCCAGGGAATGGGATGGCCTCTTTTTTATCATGTCTTAAGTCCATTGAAACGCGCAGTTCCTCCCCAGTCCCTTCGAAGGTGTTTATGATGATGCGGGGTAGGGAATAGTAGCTAAAGACAGAAAGAGCATCAGCCAAATCATTGCTGAGGTGATCGGATGTCGAAGCAAAGATCATATTTATCAGGTGACCAGCTTCTGGCCCCACTTCACTCTCCAATGAAAAAGATTTTTCGAGAAGAGTCTTCAGATCTTTTTTGTCTTTTAACTGATTCCTGATCGCATCCAGATTTTTTTTCAACTCGTCAAGGTCTTTATCATCCATGAATTCGGTCAAATCTCCTTCCCAGGCCTCTGCCGGGAGTTCGCCCCCAGTTATGAGAATCGAATGTCTCTGAAAATAGTGTGGCTGCTGGTCTTTTGCGAGTTTTTCGAACAGGATGCGTTCGATCTCCATTGGCTCTTCAGAATTTTCCATTTTAAATTTGATTGTGATTTTTGTGATATCCTCTTCCGCCTCTTTTTCATCCGAAACAGTTTGAGAAAAGCTTCCTTGGTCCAGTTCATCATCGATCAGTTGAAGACTTGCCAAGTATTCCACGGTCTTTTCTTTTGATTTTTTGCTTTTATCTGATGATTTTCGGCCTCCCAGTCCTCCTAGCATTCCACCCATTGGGCTCTTTCCCTTTTCTTCCTCTACAGCCTGTATGTTTGCCAGAATTTTTAGATATAGGGGCTGATTCGAGATTTCTTGAAGAGTTCCCTCCCACTCGAAGATGACTTCTCTCTCTGGATCGACCACTCGATTTTCCCTAAATCTTCCTTTTTCAATTTCTAACGAGATGGACATCGCAGGGAAAAAAGCTTCATCCATCTCCTCGTCAGTATTGTCTAAAGAAGCAAGAGCTTGACCCACCTCTGCATCGGGAAAACAGGGATCAAGATCAATCCATCGATCATTCTTGTAAATCTGCACCCAACAGTGGTTTTTAACAATCTCTGTAAGCTCCTTTTTCTGGGACGGGTAAGAAATCGGAACATCGTCGCCGTAAGAAAAATCTCTTCTTTCCGGGAACATGCTTTCGATGAGTAATTGAACTTCCTCATCTTCCAGAGTTCCGAACGCGTATTGGACTTCTTCACCATCCTCTTGGAGAAGTTCAGAAAGGAGAAGCGCTTGCTCCTTGGCATTTCCCCTGCGACTCCACAGGACACCTTGAGGGGATTTGAGAATGTGAGCTGTGGGTTCAAATCGAATCTGGTCTCTTACAAATAAAAAAGTTTCCATCCATTTTTCTTCAGTTATTCCATTTTTCTTCGAATTTTTTATATTGAATTCACTTTGGATCTCTGGGGCAAAAACAAACACTAAGAGGAGTAAACCTACAGCAATAATCACGGCTGATATTTTTGCGGTTTTTTCCATTTCTGTCTCCTCTTATTTTTTATCTGATAAATTTAGAGTCGCTTCACTCTCATATCCCCTGAAATAAAAATCAGTGGGCGTGCCTTCGGTTTCGTAAGCAAGTTCAAACCGCACAAATGTTTTTGGGGGGATGATGAAAGGCGATGGGGAGCGATGAGGAAGTTCATCTGTTAAGGAATCATCTAGAGATATTTTCTCATCATTAACGACAATCATAAATTGTGCATCTCTCTGGATTTCGATGCCGCTTGTTGCTAGGGACTGGATTCCTAGATCCATGATGACTTTCCCATCTTCCTCTCGCATTCCGAACACCATGACTTCCATGATATCACCGTCGCGGTGAGAGGCGACGGCTTTGGGTTTTGCTTTTGGCTTTGAATCAGACAATTTGAGCTGGAACACGTCATTTCTGAGACGTATACCCAGTTGATGAACTTGCTCAGATTTTGGGACAAGAAAAGCTAATTCCTGATGCTGGAATATCTCGGGAGTAAATCGGATCATTCCTTCCTCAGTGGTTGAGCCTCCTGAAGCGTAATACAAATAGCCTCCCTCTGTTGATATCCATGTGTATTCAGTCGGTTCGATCTGGACAATATCCTTGACATTTTTACCTGAAAGGCTTTTTCCGCTGAGTTGAACAACAACATACTGCCAGCCCCCAGGTGCTTCGTCACCAGCATGTGCGTTTTGAAAATCCACTGAGTGAGTAGCGATTTCAACCATCTTGGTTTGAATCTGGTCAAGAACTTCTCCAGGAGCCTTATCAGACCCACGAGCAGTTTTCAGGTCTCCTTGGACAGGGAGGAGGACGTGTCCGTATTGGTAATCGAAGAATTGAAATCCGAGATTTTCTGCACTCTCTGGGATTGAATAAACGAACACAGCTTTACGTTTTTCGCCCTGTTTAGCAATCGTAAAGGACTCTTTCAGTGCGACGCCTTCAGGAACGCTCTCCGTTATTTCATGAATCGGATAGGCCAGTCCGTCGGCTACAAGGTATGCATGATCAAAAAGTTTTTCGACCATATAGGCAACGTCAGCCTCAACATATTCTGTCTTCTTCTTTTTTTTACCGGCTAAGGTTGACACTCCCATTGTCCTGTCTGTTTTTCCTTCCAGTTTGTCTTTTTCGACTTTTTGTTTGGGATGAATGTTCTCCCATTCTGTCTCCAGGATCAGGAAGACTCGGCCTTTGCTCGCTCTTTCTCCAGACACTTCATGTACAGTAGCGCTCTTGATGATTTTCACAGAAACAGCCTTGTTTGAGGCTTTCTCATCGCTTCCTGCCAATCCATCTGAGACGTAATAAATAAGAAAGAAAAGAAAACAGAAAATAAAAATGCGAGATTTTAGAGTGTTATACATTATTCTTACCCCTTTTTTGGTCCATGTTTTGGGTTTTTCCCATAAATTGTAATATCAATTTTACTTATATGTGTCAATTCAAATATCTTTTGATTTCCTACTCAATTGAAAACCGATAACATATTTAGAAAATAATTCCCTGGCAATGAGAAATTTTTCTTTTTTTGATAAAATGCGGATACTGTGATTCAAACGAGGAATAACAACAAAACATCGGAGAGGGAAAAGTGATTAACAAAAAGACAGCTTTGGTCACTGGAGCGGCTAAAGGTATCGGCCGCAGTATAGTCTTGGAATTAGCAAAAAATGGATTCGATATCGTCGGTGTAGATATCCTCTTCGATCCTGAAAATGAAGAAAAGGGTCTTTCAGAAGTCAAAGAGCGCGTAGAAGAATTCAAGAGGGAATTTCTCCCGATAAAAGGTGATGTCTCCGACCTAGAGGCCCATGATGAGATGATCAGGCAAGCGCTCGACAGATTCGAAAGAATCGATATTCTGGTGAACAATGCAGGGGTGGCCCCGGAAAAAAGGCTGGATATTCTGGAGACGACTCCAGAAAGCTATGATCGAGTGCTTTCCATTAATACGAGAGGGGCTTTTTTTCTGACCCAGAAGATTGCCAAGCAGATGATCAAACAGGTTGAAGAAGATGCAGAGAGGAAATGTTTCATAATCTTTATCTCCTCCATATCGGCATATGTGTCGTCTCCATCGCGCGCAGAATATTGCGTTTCAAAGGCTGCCTTGAGCATGATGGCAAAAATATTCACCGACCGGTTGGCTGAATACGGAATAAATGTATACGAAGTTCGTCCAGGTATTATCCAGACCGATATGACCGCTCCTGTTAGAGAAAAATACGATAAACTCATTGCCGAAGGGCTGGTTCCTCAGAAACGTTGGGGCCTTCCCGAGGATGTGGCTAAAGCTGTGGCTTCCTTAGCGCGGGGAGATTTTGCTTATTCGACCGGACTAGTGGTGGAAGTAAGCGGAGGGATGAATATAAGGCATCTGTGAGATGGCACAGCTGTGTTCGCAGCGATATTTCGGATTTGATGAATCAAAACCCTGTGGAGTGTTGGATTTCGCATTGAAAGGAGGAGGGTGTTCGACATTATAGGCTTCGCTATCACACTTAAAGGAGGCAAGGGATGAAAAAGTCAGAAAAGGTATTTGAGAAGCTGAAAAAAGACAGGTTGGTGGCCCTTTTGAGTCCTGAAAGTGTGGAAGAATGCATGAAAGCATTTGATATATACGAGGCACGGGGAGTCATCTTAGAAATCGCCTTTCGTTCAGAGCATGCACTCAAAGGAATAAAAACTATAGTGGAAAAATATCCGGATGCACTCCTCCTGGCAGGTACTGTGATGACAGAACAACAGGCCGAACAGGCGATAGAGGCTGGTGTTGCGGGAGTGGTATCTGCGGATTACATCCCTGAAGTGGTGGACATCTGTGTGAAGAAGGACATCATGTGTGTCCCCGGGGGATTATCCGATGTCGGCAAACAGCTTGTCCAGAAAGCCGAGGGATATGGATGTACTTTGGAGGAGCTTCGGAAAAATCATCCCTACCAGTGGGTGTATAAGCTTTTCCCAGCCTTTTCAGGCAAAGTCTCGAATATAGATTTGGTGGGCGCTTGGAGGGGACCGTACAAGGACTTAACAGTTATCTACACAGGGGGGATTACACTAGAAACGCTCAGACAGGCAGCCCGGAAAGATCCTCAGGGAATATTCTGTGCTTCTGCACTAATCAAAAATCTCAACGATCCAGAGAAAATGGTAAATGAGATAAAACTATGGAAGGAGGCACTCAGGCCTGTGGCCGCTAAAGATGTGGTTATTCAAGAAAAGGTTCCTGTTGCCGATACCGAGTTTCCGAAAATTGTGACTTTTGGCGAATTGATGATCCGTTTGTCTCCGCCTATGGGAATGCGTTTACAACAAGCAAAGAATTTCGATGTCCATTTTGGTGGGGCAGAGGCCAATGTGGCGGTTTCACTTGCACAATTTGGAATGCATGCCTGTTTTGTGAGTGCTTTTCCGGACAAGGCCTTGGGAGATAATGCATGCAGCACATTAAAAAGCTACGGAGTAGATACAAGATTTATTGTACGAAAAGAACAGCGGATGGGAGTGTATTACCTGGAACACGGCTATGGTCCGAGACCATCCAAGGTCATTTATGACCGGGCTCATTCTGCTGTTTCTGAGTTAAAGCCAGAGGATCTGGATTGGGAATATATCCTCAAAGATGCGCAATGGTTCCACTGGACAGGAATCACCCCTGCTCTGAGTGATTCTTTGCAGGCCACGCTTCGAGAAGGACTGGAGCAGGCTAAGAAGAGGGGAATCACAGTTAGCATGGATCTAAACTACAGGAAAAAGCTCTGGAGTGAAGAAAAGGCTCAAGAAGTCATAACAGATCTGATGCCTTATGTGGATATTCTGATCGGAAACGAAGAGGATCCCACGAATGTCTTTGGCATGCAACCGGCTGGGACTGACATGACATCCGGGAAGCTGAGTATCGAGGGCTATAAGGAGCTTATGAAAACTCTGTGTGACCAATTTGATTTAAAAAAAGTCGCTATCACACTTCGAGAGAGCGTCTCTGCTTCAGAAAACTACTGGTCAGCCTGTCTGTTTGACGGGAAGGAGTTCGTCCAAGGTCCAAAATATCATGTTTGGATTATAGACCGTGTGGGGACAGGGGATGCTTTTGCCGCAGGTCTAATCTATAGCCTTATCAAGGGAAAGAAGAATTCCGATGCGCTGGCGTTCGGGGTGGCTGCCGCTATCCTGAAACACTCTGTTTGGGGAGATTTTAACATTGCTAGTGTGGAGGAGGTGGAACGCTTGGCCTCCGGAGAGACAACAGGACGAGTCCAGCGCTAGAAAGGTGAACAAAGTGGTGAACAAAAAGTTATTCATTTGTGTCTTTATCTTAGCTCTTCAAGTCCTTGGCTTCATGTATGCCTCTGATGTTTCATCATTCTCATGTGATGGTTCGACTTTGAACACCGAAGACTTAAAAAAGAAGCTTGAGAGTGAGATTCAGAAATCAGGGGCGGAAGTCGGGCTGGCGCTCAAGGATTTGGAGACCGGAAAGAGCTTATTGATCGAGGCTGAAGTGATGATGCATGCGGCAAGCCTGATGAAGGTGCCGGTGATGGTAGAGGTTTTCAGACAGGCGGAGCAGGGAAAGTTTACGTTAGATGAGAAAATTCTGGTTAAAAACGAGTTTAAGAGTATTGTAGATGGCAGCCTTTACTCGCTCACAGTCACAGATGATTCTGATGATGACATCTATCAGTATATCGAAAAGGAACTAT
>Ga0209636_10005882_pt1 | contig 12521 bp, 10 predicted proteins | sample DeeMarSWOR152_54_FD_187464 | JGI IMG/M metagenome (GOLD analysis project Ga0209636, IMG submission 187464) | Marine sediment microbial communities from White Oak River estuary, North Carolina - WOR-1-52-54 (SPAdes) (version 2) | ecosystem: Environmental > Aquatic > Marine > Intertidal zone >...
TCTATGACTGAAAGCAAGATAATAATTTTCTTAATAAAAATCAAGTAAAATATTTAGATTTAGTTGGCACTGCAAATTTTACCTGGACTATTTTTATTGAACTTATGCGTGTTTTGTTGAGGTCTGAATATAAAAAGATAGATCGCCGCTAATGACATCCTCTTTGCTTATTTCGATCGGAGGGAGAGGAACAGGGTGACGATATACCATTACTTTATGGTCTAATTTCTGTTCTTCACCTAATGAGAATATTTTATTCGTGTATTCACTTTCTGAAATAACTTCTTTGAAATCTTTGTCATTTTCGCATAACCGCTTCAGTTCGCCTATTGGAATTGGTTTGTTAACTGCAAAAGCATCGAAAAGCACCAGAGAAACACCTTTTACTCGTAATTCATCGCCTTTATTTGGTGGTCGTTCTTGTATAATCTTTCTAAATTCTATTGCCATGGATCCTATTCTCTCCTTTGTTTGAATGAAAATCCCCTTTTTCAAATTCAGTTAAAGACTCGATTCACAAATTTGAATTTTTAAATTATCACATTTTTGAAACTGAGTAAATTCCAATTTTGTAAGGACATACAGAACTATTTATCTGCTGTTTTCTGTAGAGAAGTAACAAAAAAAGAATAGCTATATTTTCTATTAAAATTATGTAAATTTTGAATCAGTTTTGTTGAACCATACTTTTTAAATCTATCTGACAGAATGCGAACTTCATCTGGCATATCTTCTTTAATCACGAATGAAGGGAAAGATGAAGCTAACAGAGAAAAATCTACTGTATAGTTACGTGTGTCAGTGTTACTATTTTTACAATAAATTATTTTACTTTCTGGAAAAACCTCGTTGACGATTTTAGCTGCTCTAGATAAAGAATAATTTTGTCTATTGCTACCAACATTCAGACATAAGTAGTTATTGGGCCAACTTTTTTTTTGGGCAATGTAAGAAATAAATCCTGATATCTGTTTTGCTGAACAAAAAGGTCTATAACGATGTGGATTCCCATAAACATAAATTTTTTTATCCAAAAATGATGAAACTGTCATTGCATTTAAAACAAGATCCAGTCTTAAGGAAGGAGATACACCGTAAGCAGTTGCAAATCGCAAACATGCAACATTAAAATATTTATCAGCTAATTTCTTCAAGCCAAGCTCTGCTTTATATTTAGATATCGCATACAAGGATTTTGGAATAATGGGATATCTCTCATTCATTATAAATCCAGAGGAATTCTCATATACTGAACAACTACTTGCAAAAATAAACCTTTTTACACCTGCTAACTTAGCTTTCTTAGCAATTTCAATAGCAGCTTTCGTATTTATTTCAAACACTTTCATGCCTTGTATTTCAGCACAAGTTTCATTTGGGATTGCTGCTAAATGAATTAGGTAATCGCATCTTGCGAAGTATTCTTCATTCAACAATCGAAAATCTGTACCAATTGCTTCATTGGGTGCGACTAGATCATTCCATTCTGCAAGTCGGGCGATACCGATATCGCATCCTATAACGTAACAGTCAGAGTTTCTGAGTGACTCAACTACTAGAGAGCCTAAATATCCTCTCGAACCTGTCACGAACACCTTCATGCTTGGCTCCCTGTGTCTTAGTACAGCGTGAATTCAAAAAATAGATGAGAAAAATGGTAGTTGATTTTGTTACCTCTACTAACTAATCATTCAACTTTTTGTTTTTTATAGATGGATTATAAAAATACCGCGACATCATCTAATTTCATAACTTCCTAAAACAATCATTCATTCTCCCATTTTCCTATTTCGGGATATTTATCTATTTTTTCCCGAAATATTTTCTTAATCTCATTTAATCGCTCTTCTGTTTTAGCTTCAAATATCAAAACCAATTCAGGTAGATTTGAAGAGGCTCTTACAAGTCCCCAACCATCATCGAAAAAGACCCTCGCACCATTTATATCGATTACTTTATCATATTCTGATTTAAATTCTTTGACTAATTGATCTACAACTTGATATTTAACTTCATCTGCACATGGTGCTGTTATATTAGGTGAAGCAAAATATTGTGGCGTTGTTTTCATAAGTTCAGAAAGGCTCATATTTTGATTTGAAAGATATTCAGTTAAACGGAGTGCGGCAAAAATAGCATCATCGTAGCTACGGTTGTCTTTATAAAATATATGTCCACTATGCTCACCTGCTAATTCTGCATCAAGCTCATGCATTTTTTGTTTAAGATATGAATGGCCAGTTTTCCACATAAATGGATTACCTCCATGTTCTCTAATATCTTCTTCCAGACCCTGTGTACATTTTACATCGAATACTATCGTCGCATTTGGTTTCTTTTCTAATATTTGCCGAGCTAGCAAAATAAGTACCCTGTCACTCCAAATTGTATCACCATTATTATCTACCACCCCAAGTCTATCACCATCACCGTCTAAACAAAACCCCAAATCCGCTTCTACTGCTGGCACAACTGCACTCAATGCTCTTCTAGAGTCTTGATTTGAAGGATTAGGAAAATGGTAAGGAAATGTCGTATCCAAATTGCAAAATATTTCACCAACTTTTGCTCCAGCTTTTCTAAAAACCTCGGGTACAAATGCGCCTGCTGTTCCATTACCACTATCAATAATTACTCTTAAAGATTTAGCTAATTTAATTTTACTCGATACATCCTGTATATAAGCCTCGTTTGCATCTTGTCTTTCTTCATATTTTCCTTTTCCTATTGCATAATCATCCGTTTCAATAATTGAATATACTTCTTGTAGTTCATCAGATAATAATGTTTTTGATAATCCATCAGCCAATTTAAAACCAGTCCATCCATCAGGATTATGGCTTGCAGTAATCATTACTCCCCCCTTACATTCTAAGAAATATTGAGCAAAATACAGAGAGGGACTGAGTGCATAACCTATATCTTTTACATTACAACCTGTACTTAAAAGCCCCTCAACTAAATAATTTCTTATTCTTTCAGAGTAAGATCGACTGTCAAAACCAACAACAACATCTGAAATCGCTCTCCGTTGAAGATAAGTTCCGAATCCTTTACCTATTAATGTAACTGTTCGTTTATTCAATTCTTCATCGTTCACTCTACCCCTTAAGTCATATTCTCGAAACATCGTTTTTTTAAGTTTACTCATTTCTATACTCCTCTTTGTTAAACATGAACAAAATTCTTTCCAATTCTAAAATTTTTCTTTGTTAAAAAATAGTAAATAGATGCTGCTATATTATGAAAGCCCTGGATAGTTCCAATATTTCTTCCCTTTACATTTTTTAAATATACTAAAATTGGTGTTATTTCACGTGTGTGATCAGTTCCTTTAAAGGTCGGATCGTTTCCATGATCTGCTGTTATAATAATTAAGTCATTTTCATTAACAATACTCAATAAATTTTCTAATTTTTTATCGAACGAAATCAAAGCTTTTGCGAAGCCCTTAGAATCACGACGGTGTCCATAAAGCATATCAAAATCAATGAGATTTATAAAATAAAAAGCTTCTTTTTTAATGTTGAGTAAGTTGATAAGTTTGTCCATGCCGTCGTCATTATCTTGCGTCTGAATTTGCTCATCAAAACCTTTATAATTGTATATACTCGGAATTTTTCCAAATCCGATGATCTTTATTTTTTCTAATTGTAGAGCATCCATTAAGGTTTTGTTTGGGGGATCGATGGAAAAATCTTTCCGATTACGGGTTCTTATAAAATGTCCATTTTTTTTAACAAATGGTCTCGCAATCACTCTCGCAACGCTTAAATCATTACAAATTAGACGGGCATTTGCACAAATTTTATACAAGTTTTCTAAACCATAAGTTTCTTCATGACAGGCAATCTGAAATACAGAATCAGCAGAGGTATAAACAATTGGCTTTTTTGTTAAAAGATGTTCTTTACCAAGCTCTTTGATAATTTCTGTACCAGAAGCATGTTTATTACCCAATACACCTGAAAGATTATTCATCTGGCAAAATTTATTAATTACATCTTCAGGAAATCCGTCAGGATAAGTTGCAAACGGTTTTGATAAAATAACACCCGCAATTTCAAAATGCCCTGATATGGTATCTTTTCCCGCTGAGAGCTCTATTCCTTTTCCAAATGAAGCAAATGGAACGATAGTTGGAGATACACCTACAATTTCTACAATATTTCCTAATCCTAATTTTTCCAGTGTTGGTAATTTGATGCCCCCAATGACTTCGGATAAATGTTTCAAAGTATTTGCGCCTTCATCTCCATATTTATCAGCATCAGGCGCGTGGCCGATACCGCAGCCATCTAAAATGATAAGTAGCACTCGTTTTATTTTTTCTGTCATTTATTTATCAAAGAGTAAATACTTTTTATTGTCTCATCAACCATAAGTTCCGCTTTTTCTAATGTTGTTGCTTCGGCAAGAATTCGTAATATGTCTTCTGTTCCAGACTTTCTAATATGTAACCATAAGTCATTCCAGATCATTTTTATACCATCAGTTCTATCTATTTCTACATCAGAATACTTTTTTTGAAAATGTTCAATGATTATTGGAACATAATTAGAAGGATAATTTATCTTTTTCTTGACCAAATAATAGTTAGGGATTTGACTTGCAAGATAAGAAAGTGTTTTACCTGTGTTGGCTAACATGTCTAAAATAATACCAATACCAACTCCGGAATCACGCGCATATTGTATTTCAGGGACAATGACACCACCATTGCCTTCGCCCCCCACATAACACTGATGTTTTTTCATTGCCGAAACAACATGTGCTTCGCCGATTTTTGTCCGAATGACTTTTGTATTAAGTTGTTTTGCCACATAATCGATTGCCATTGATGTACTTAAATTGGTCACCGTCACACCGCCTTTTTTCTTGAGAACATGTTGTGCAACCAATGGCAGAGTCATTTCTTCACCCAAGGCCTCTCCTCTTTCGGATATAATACTTAACCGATCCGCATCAGGATCTACAGCAAATCCGATATCTGTCTTTTCTTTTTTAACAAAGGCACATAGTTCAGTTAGATTGCCAGCAGTTGGTTCTGGTTGCCGAGGAAATATACCGTTCTCTTCACAATTTAGTTTAATAATTTGACAGCCCAATTCTTGCAATAATGGAATAATTAATGTTGACCCAGCACCGTTACATGCATCTACAACGACTTTAAATCCTTTTCCACGAATTACGTCAACATCAATATAATTACAAATCTTATTGATATGATTTTTTATCGCTTGCTCATTTAAGTTTTTATTTTCATGGAATGTTTTAATTTGAGAAAATGAACAATAACTTGTTTTGTTGTGATCAATAATATCAATCAATTCATCATGATTTTCTTGATCTAAAAATTCACCCGCTGCATTTACAAACTTTAATCCGTTCCATTGGCCTGGATTATGACTCGCTGTGATGATAACACCACCATCTGCCTTTAATTCTTTTACATTTAATTGACATGTGGGTGTTGGACAAATACCGATATCAATTATTTCACATCCAACAGAAAGTAAGCCTGCGATACAAACATACCTCAAAGCATCTCCTGTGAGTCTTGTATCTCGACCCAAAATTATTTTTCCACCTTTTACATACGTACCAAAACCAGCAGCATATTTTACCACTGTAGTCGGAAATAGTGACTCACTCCATATTCCTCGAATTCCTGAAACACTTCTTACTAATTCAGCCATTCTAATCCCTTGTCTACTTAACCTTGTTTTTTCGTCCAATTATCACTCGATCCAATCCATTTAAATCTTTAATTATCTCAACATCTGTAAAACCAATGTGTTGAGCCAATTCTCTTATTTGTTCACCTTTATTATAGCTAATTTCAAATCCAATTACTCCATTCAACCTCAAAATAATCTTTGAAATTTGTAAAATCCGATGATAAAAAGTGAGTCCATCTTTTCCCCCATCCAATGCAATGTAAGGTTCAAAATTTTTCACTTCAATTGGCAATGCTCCAAATTCTTCTTGCGAAATGTATGGCGGATTTGAGACAACTATATCAATTTTATTTGTCAATTTGAAAAAAAAGTTATCATCGAATACATCGGCAAGTCGAATTTGTATTCGATCTTGAACATTATGAACTTGCGCATTATGAGTTGCTATTTTTACCGCTTCTGCGTTAATGTCAATTCCTGATATAAAAGCGTTTTGGACATTTTTGGCGATACTAATAGCAATATTTCCGCTCCCTGTACCTATATCCAATACAACAATCTTATCCAGTTGCGAAAAAGTTCTATCACATATTTCAATTATTTTATCAATGAGAATTTCAGTTTCAGGACGCGGGATAAGCGTATATTTATTTACTTTTAGCTTAAGCGAATAAAATTCAGTTTCTTCTAAAATGTACTGGATGGGTTCATGATTGGCACGTCGCTTAAGAAATAATCTGAATTGATCCAATTCGGATGCTGTTAATGGCTTTTCAAAGCTTAGATAAAGCTGAACGCGATTCATTTTTAAAACATATCCTAGAAGTAATTCCACATTCAAACGCGGATTATCTATTCCCTTTTTTTCGAGGTAATCCGTGCTCATTTTGAGAATATCGATTAACCGATAATTCGAAGATATATTCATCTTTCAGTCTGTTTCGGACATGTTTAATTTTTCAGCACGATCAGCGATTTGCAGTTGTTCTATCAAGTCATCCAAATCGCCTTCGATAATTTTATCCAGCTTATACAGTGTTAAATTGATGCGATGGTCAGTCACTCGATTTTGAGGAAAATTAAATGTTCTGATCTTCGCACTTCGGTCGCCAGTGCTAACCATGGAACGGCGAGAAGCAGTCAACTTTGCATCTTCTTCTTCCCTTTTCTTCTCATATAGTCGTGCCCGCAATACTTTTAAGGCTTTAGTTTTATTTTTATGTTGAGATTTTTCATCCTGACAGGTAACAACCATGCCTGTTGGAACGTGCGTAATTCGGACAGCCGAATCAGTGGTATTAACACTCTGCCCACCAGGACCTGAGGAACGAAAAACATCTATCCGAAGATCATTGGGATCGATTGTCACATCAACTTCTTCAACTTCAGGGAGAACCGCGATAGAAGCTGCTGAGGTATGAAGACGACCGCTGGCTTCTGTAATCGGAACCCGTTGGACTCGATGGACACCCCCTTCAAATTTTAATTTTCCATACGCGCTGGCACCACTCACCAGAAAAGAAATTTCTTTGAATCCCCCGATCTCCTGGGGATGAGAGTTAAGAATTTCTATTCTCCAATTTTGCTGCTCGGCATATTTCATATACATTTTGTATAGGTCACCAGCAAAAAGACAGGCTTCATTTCCTCCAGTACCCGCTCTTATCTCAACGATTGCGTTCTTTTCATCTTCGGGATCTTTCGGGATTAATAACAATTTCAAGTTCTGCTCAACTTCTTCCTGTTGTTCACTTAATTCCTCTAGTTCAGCCTCAGCCAGAGCAACCAATTCCTCATCATTTTCATTTTCAATAATCTCTTTCGCTTCTGAAATCTGGTTCAGAGTTTTTTCGTATTCATCATATTTCTCGACAATTTCGGCGAGCTCGCTTTGTTCTTTAGCCAATTTACGAAATTTGTTTTGATCCCTAAAAATCTCAGGATTGCTAAGCATTTCACTTAGTTCTTGATAACGTTGTTTTATTTTCTTTAGTTTCTCAAACATATTCAGAACTCCAGATTACTGCTTTAAATCTTCTGCCAGAACCACATTGGGGTCATCTGTGATTTGATTTCCCAATGATCCTTTCAGGGCAATTAATGCAACTTCGAGCATGGACTCGTCTGGTTCCCGTGCGGTAATTTTCTGTAACCATAATCCTGGTTTAATAAATAGCTTAACCAGTGGATTATTTTTCTTTTTATCTGAAAGCTTAATTATCTCATAAGAAATACCCCCAATTAATGGCACAAATGCTAATCTTATTAACCGATCGCCGATATTCTCAGGACGACCCAATAACATGAAAAGGAAAATGCTAATCAGCAACACAGTTAAAATAAAACTGGTGCCACATCTGGGATGATGTGGTGTATAGGCTTTTGAATTTTCGACGGTCAATTCTTTCCCATCTTCAAAGGCAAAAATCGTTTTATGCTCAGCACCATGATATTGAAATATACGCTGAATATCCTTCCACAAAGTAATGAGCCCCAGATAAAGAAGAAAAATAATTACTCGAAAAATACCATCGACCACATTAAACCAAAAACCGGTTTTTGCGCCCAGTAAATCAGTTAATACCAATGGAAGATAAAAAAACAAGGCTAATCCAATTATCAAAGAAAAAATGACGGTGCCGATTAGCCATAGGTTTGATATTCCAGTTTTCGTAGAACTTTTATTCTTAGACTTCTGTTGTTCCTTTTTTTGTTCTTCAGCAACTGCTATATCGCCGGAAAAAGTTAATGCTTTAATGCCGATAATGATTGATTCGATAAGGATGACCGCTCCACGAATGATGGGAAGTCCCCAAAATTTGTTACGCTTGGTCAATGAAATGTAAGGATCATTTTTTAAAACGATTTTTCCATCAGCTCTGCGGACAGCAACGGCAACACGATCGGGTGAACGCATCATCACGCCTTCAATTATTGCCTGTCCTCCAACCTGTATCTCTTTTCCTTCGGACAAATTAATTACCTCATTTGATTAAATAATGTAAGTTAAATATTTTTGCTATCTTTATTATTGGATTCTAATCCATGCTATTAAATTTAGGGAAATAATGAATATCGAATACTGAACAAGGAATATCGAAGATTTTAAATTCACTTCAACATTCAATATTCTTTATTCGATATTCAAGATTCAGATTCTTAACCGAATGACATTGGATTTTCAATAATAAAAAACGGAATACGCAATCCATAAGGATTATCAATCATATTCCGTTTTAAAATTCTTAAAAAAAAACAGCTAAGAATTTTTATCAGTTGTCAAATTATTCTTCAAACCATACTTTTTCATAAATTTTTCAACGCGTCCCGTTGAATCGACAAGCTTCTGTTTTCCAGTAAAAAAAGGATGACAATTCGAACAAATTTCCAAATTCATATCACCGACTGTGGAGCGAACCTGAAAAGTATTACCACAGGCACATTTAACTGTTCCAACTTCATATTTGGGATGAACTTTTTCTTTCAAAGGAATCAACCTCCATTTCCTGACATTTTATACTATTTTTGAATATCAAATTTCAAACAAGGAATAATGAAATAAATTTAATAGCTTCGACATTCTTTATTCATTATTCAACATTCATTATTCCTCTTAATTTAATGACATTTACTCACCAAAAATAAAACACGAATCGTTTGCCTCAAAAACAAGAAGGATATAATAACGTCTCGATTTCTTGAGTCGTTAAATATAATAATATTTTATTTTGAATGCAAGTAAAAAAAGCAATTTTAGGAATGCATTGATTCTAAAAACTTCTTATTCGATTTAGTTCCTCGCATTCTTTCCAACAAAAATTCAACTGCCTCGATTGTTGTAAATTCACTCAGCAGTTTACGAAGGATCCATACTCGATTTAATTCCATTTTTGTTAACAACAATTCTTCCTTTCTGGTTCCGGATCTGTTAATATCGATGGATGGGAAAATTCGTCTATCTGTTAAATTACGATCCAGTACTAACTCCATATTGCCAGTCCCTTTAAACTCCTCAAAAATCACTTCATCCATCCGGCTGCCGGTATCGATTAAAGCTGTAGCAATTATAGTTAAGCTTCCTCCTTCTTCAATATTTCGAGCTGCACCGAAAAATCGTTTCGGTTTGTGAAGCGCATTGGCATCAACGCCGCCTGATAATATTTTCCCACTATGCGGCACAACCGTGTTGTAAGCTCGGGCTAACCGCGTAATGCTATCTAATAGAATAACAACATCCTGTTTGTATTCTACCAGCCGTTTTGATTTTTCCAGTACCATTTCCGCCACCTGTGTATGTCGCTCAGCGGGTTCGTCAAAAGTCGAACTGATCACTTCGGATTTTACTGAGCGCTCCATATCCGTTACTTCTTCAGGTCGTTCATCTATCAATAGCACAATGAGCTTAACCTCAGGGTGGTTGGTTGTAATGGCGTTTGCGATGGATTGGAGCAACATGGTTTTGCCAGTTTTGGGTTGCGCGACGATTAAACCTCTCTGCCCTTTTCCAAGTGGAGTTAATAAATTCATTATTCTCGTCGAATAATTCGTTGCAAGGTACTCTAATTGGATTCTATCCTGGGGATAAAGTGGAGTGAGGTTGTCGAAAAGCATCTTTGTCTTTGCTTCTTCGGGATTTTCATAATTTACCGCCTCAACTTTAAGCAGAGCAAAGAAGCGTTCATTCTCCTTTGGTGGACGAATTTGACCTGAAACAGTGTCTCCTGTCCTCAGACCAAATCGTTTTATCTGTGAGGGAGAAACATAAATGTCATCCGGCCCTGGAAGATAATTATAGTCTGGTGATCGTAAAAAACCGTAACCGTCTGGAAGAATTTCAAGCACGCCTTCTGCAAATATTAATCCTTCCTGTTTTGTCTGTTCTTCCAGAATTTTAAAGATAAGCTCTTGTTTTTTTAAACCTGAAGAGCCAGAAATATTCAATTCCTGAGCAACTTTAGCTAACTCGGAAATTTTTAACGTTTTTAATTCAGCTATGTCCATAATATCATCCCTTTTTTACTGTGGTTCTTATATTTAAATGAATTGATCATTAAAACAATTATTTTATTTTTATAGTTTATGTTATTAAGTAAAATTTATCACATCCATTCGTATTATTCTCTTAACACATAATAATATCATCAAACCGGTATAATCTTGTGGTATCTTACGAAGAGGTGTTTCTGTTGAGGGCTATGTGGCGTTCAAAAATGAAGTTGCAATCTTACCACAATTGTTTACACTTGCTCAACATGTTAAATCTTTTTTTTAAGATGTGCTTCTGTTTCTGGATCAAAAAAATGTCCTTTTTCCATATTAAAAACAATTTCTATATTGGTGCCAACAGATGGATTTTCGCTCGCACTCACTCTGGCAACAAATTGATGATTTTCCGTATTGAGATACAAAAATATCTCATTCCCCATTGGCTCAACAACTTCTAACAGACTATTGACAGTTGAGGAACTTTTGATTCCCGGGGCGAAACTCGCCTGATAAATATCTTCAGGTCTGATTCCAAAAATAATCTGTTTGTCGATATATTTTGACAAATGTTGATGAAATGTTGGGGATAATTCAAGCTGAATTTTACCTTCATCAAAAATTAAGCCGTTATTACTCCTAACAGTTCCCGTCATGAAATTCATCGAAGGGCTGCCAATAAATCCAGCTACAAATTTATTAACGGGATAATTATATAAGTTCAATGGCGTATCAATCTGTTGGATAAAGCCATCCTTCATTACTACAATCCTATCGCCCATTGTCATCGCTTCCATTTGATCGTGGGTAACATAAATCATTGTTGTCTCTAACCGATTATGCAGCTTCGAAATTTCTGTACGCATTTGCACCCGTAATTTCGCATCAAGATTCGATAACGGCTCATCGAATAAAAATACTTTTGGTTTTCTAACAATCGCTCTTCCAACAGCTACCCGTTGACGTTGTCCTCCAGAAAGTGCTTTTGGTTTTCGATCTAAAAGTTCCTTAATTTCCAAAATTTCTGCTGCGTCATGTACCCTTTGCTCGATTTCCTTTTTCGGAAATTTTCTCAATTTTAAACCAAACGCCATATTCTGATAAACCGTCATGTGGGGATAAAGGGCATAGTTTTGAAACACCATTGCGATATCCCGGTCTTTTGGAGGAATATCGTTTACCAACTTATCTCCAATATAAATGTTCCCTTCTGTAATTTCCTCCAATCCCGCTATCATTCGCAACGTTGTCGATTTTCCACATCCTGAAGGTCCAACCAGGACCATGAATTCCCTGTCTTCGATATCAATATTTACATTTTTTGCAGCTACCACGTTTTTGTCAAAGATTTTGGTTACATTTTCTAGCCTTACACTAGCCATAAAAACTCCATCAAATTTAATTTCAGTTCATCGATCATTGTTATGGAAATAACGATACTAGCATTACGCCTTAAATTAAATTATTGAAGTTTACAGAGAATTCAATACATATTTAAAAATTATTATCTATATTTCCAAAAGTAAGATTTTCTACGTTGGTTCTTGGACAGATATCAATCCAGAGAGTATAAATCAAATTGATTTGTGCTCACTATTATTTTTCTTTTCCACCAGTAATTATTTCACTTTAATCATATATTCTTCAAGGATAAAGCCACCGAAGGACATTTGGAGTTAATCGAAAAGTTATTTTCTTTTTATTACCAGCCAGGTGAGTTTACACTATTAATTTATAAAATTTTATTCTTAAAGTCAAGTGTTTTTATCTCTTTTTATAAAAAAAATTAAAATGGTCGTTTATTAAAATAAGTCATAATTTCACTTACTGTATAATGTGAGCCAGTACATAAAATAA
>Ga0209636_10005883_pt1 | contig 12520 bp, 11 predicted proteins | sample DeeMarSWOR152_54_FD_187464 | JGI IMG/M metagenome (GOLD analysis project Ga0209636, IMG submission 187464) | Marine sediment microbial communities from White Oak River estuary, North Carolina - WOR-1-52-54 (SPAdes) (version 2) | ecosystem: Environmental > Aquatic > Marine > Intertidal zone >...
TTTTCTCCTTGAGCAACTCCGATAAAAACAAAGCTCTGCTCTTCAAAAACGGCGCTCTCGGTATCGGATTTTCCCCTGGAGTCTTCATGACCTATCCCAATTCTCTGATGGGAGTCATAGCTTATCTCAGGCAGGAACTTACCGATGCTTCCTACTATAAGTTGGAAATGGACCGCTGGAAAAAGGAAAGAAAGGGCATCTCTCGTCCAGATTACTGCCCTAAAAAGGAAATCCTTTCTGATTATGCTACCGGTAAAAAACCAGTCATTTTTCTCTGCCGAAACCAGCACGATATACGAAGAGCTCTGAGCCTTGCTTCTGAGCTGAAGCTGAATTACCTGATCTGTGATCTGGGCAATGAAGCCTTTAAAGTGATCCCGGAGCTGAAAAAAGCCAAGGCCAGGGTTCTGTGCGCCCTGACCTTTAAAGCGCCGGCGACGAGCGTCTATGCCCAGCTAGGCAAAGAAGAGAGAGAGAAGGCAGAAAAGGAACTCTACCCCCAGAATCCGGCCAAGCTGGCTGAAGCAGGGATTCCTTTCGCCTTTTCTTCTTTGGATAACGATGACCCAAAAAGTTATATGGAAGCTGTGCAAAAAGCCATAGAACACGGCCTGCCCAGGGAAAAAGCTCTTGAAGCTTTAACCATTCAAGCCGCATCCCTGCTCGGCCTGGATCAGGCCCTGGGCACTTTGGAGCCCGGAAAAATGGCCAATCTTGCTCTGGTCGAAGGAGACATCCTGACTAAGGAGGCTAAAGTTCGATACGTCTTTGCTGACGGCCAAAAATTCGATCTCAAAGAAGTCAAAGTCAAAGAAGGCGAGAAACCCACGGTTAATGTCTCTGGTAAATGGGAGCTCTCCATAGAAGGCGCAGGAGGCTTGAAGTTGACTGTGGAATTTATTCAGGAAGAAGCATCCCTTTCCGGAACAATGACGTCTCCCTTCGGAGTTTTCGATTTCACAGGAGGATCTGTGGTCGGAAACGAGATATACTTCGAGATGACCCTCTCTGCGGGCGGACAGGAAATCGACCTTTATTTCACAGCTGTAGTGGAAGGAGATAACATGGAGGGTACTGTTGTTCAAGGCACTGAAGGCTCAGGAGAATTTACCGGAAAACGCATACCCACTTAAGGAGAGAACAAGATGAAAAAGAAAATTTTATTATCTGTTATCATTTTATGCTTTATCTTGGCTGGAACTAGCCTTAGCAGGGGAGCCGAAAAAAGCGTTCTTTTGAAAAATGGAAATGTCATAACCATCAGCGGCGAAACGATTAAGGGAGGCGACATCCTGATCGAAGGCCAAAAGATAGCTAAAGTCGGCCAAAACATTCAAGGGGACCCCGGCACAGAAATCATAGACCTCGATGGAAGATGGGTTATGCCAGGAATAATTGACTCTCACTCCCATATCGCTATAGAAGGGGGAGTGAATGAAATGGGCAACCTCATGACTCCTGAAGTGGATATCAAGGATGTCCTCTACCCCGAAGACATTAACATTTTTTATGCTCTCACTGGAGGAGTAACCACCATCCATACCATGCACGGGTCTGCGAATCCTATCGGCGGCCGGGGAATCGTTCTCAAACTCCGATGGGGAAAAAGTGCTGAAGAAATGATTTTCAAAGGCGCCCCTTTGACCATCAAGTGGGCATTGGGCGAAAACCCCAAGCAGACCAATATCTACCTGCCAGGGCAAACTCGCTACCCAAAAACCAGAATGGGTGTTGAAGCTTCTATAAGGAATGAACTCGAAAGGGCTAAAGACTATTTGAGCAAATGGGACGACTACCAGAAAAAACTCAAGGCAAAAAAGGGTAAGAAACCCCTGCCTCCCCGCAAGGATTACCGCCTGGAAGTGATAGCCGACATGCTCAGAGGAAAATACTGGATCCGCTGCCATGCTTACCAATCAGAAGAAATGCTTTCTATCATGGACCTCTGCGAAGAGTATGGATTAAAGCTGGTTTGTTTGGAACACGGCCTGGAAGGTTACCGAATCACCAATGAACTGGTAAAACACAAAGTGGCAGTTTCCACCTTTGCCGATTTTTGGTCTTACAAGTGGGAAGCCTACCACACCATGCCCCATGCTGCGGCCTTGATGGCCCAAAGAGGCGTTTTGGTGGCCATCAATTCCGACGATGCAGAACGGATGAGACATCTCTTTGTGGACGCCGCCAAAGCTGTCCGCTTCGGCGGCCTCTCTGAACTCGAAGCCCTCAAGACCCTCACTATCAATCCAGCCATAATCATGGGAATCGAGAAACAGACAGGAACCATAGAGCCGGGAAAGGATGCTGATTTAGCTGTCTTCAACCGCCATCCTCTTAATCCCTATACAGTCTGTCAAATGACAATGGTGGACGGCGAAGTTTATTTTGACCGAGCCCAGTACCTGGAAGACAGGAAAAAGGCTGAAGAAGAGAGGAAGAAGAAAGAGGAAGAGGCGAAAAAGCCAAAGGAAAAGAAACAGAAGAGGGAGGTATAATGATGAAAAAAATACTTATTCTTATCACTATCGTCCTTTTGACCATAATCCTGTTCGCCCAAGATAGCACCCATAAGATCCTGATAAAAAAGGCTACCCTTGTTCCTGTGAAGGGTGAAACCATTGAGGGAGGAGAACTGCTGGTGGAAAATGGAAAAATTGCAGCTGTCGGGAAAAACATCACAGCCCCTGCGGGAACGAAGATTATCGATGCTTCGGGCAAGTTCGTTTATCCTGGATTTATCGACGGCTACAGCCACTTCGGTTTAGCAGAAATTGCGGCCTTTGCCAGCACTGTCGATACAAGGGAGCTGGGCAAAGAAAATCCTGAGCTCAAGGTCGCCTGGGCCATTAACCCTCATTCTGTCCATATCAGGACCAGCCGCATAAACGGAACAACCACCGCCTTAGTAGCACCTACAGGGGGAACTTTTCCCGGTCTATCTGCCTTGATCAAGATGGATGGCTGGACATTTCCTGAAATGTCTGTTAAAGAAGTTGCCACTTCCTTCATAAATTTTCCCATTACGCCTCGGCCGCCGAGGGGCGCAAGATTAGGCCCTGAAAGAGAAACAAAACTAGATGTTACAGCCAAGTTGGTGGAAAAAATAAAAGATTATCTCAAAGAAGCCCGTCATTACCTTGAGCTTAAAAAATTGGCTGCAGAGAACCCGAGCCAAACCCCACCAGAATTAAACCAGAAATACGAGGCCTTAGCACCGGTGCTCGACGGCACTCTCCCGGTGATTATATCATTGGAAAAAGCAAAGGATATCGAGCTGGCCATAAAATTCGTTAGGGAAGAAAAATTGAAAGCCATATTCAGAGGTTGCGCTCAGGGATTTCAAGTGGCCGCCAAAATCAAAAAAGCAGGAATTCCGGTCATAATCGAAGACCTTTACCGAGGACCCTCTGAACCTGAAGATGGCTATGATGCTCCTTACCGCAACGTCGTGGAACTGGCCAAAGCAGGAATCATGATATGCTTTTCGTCTGGAACTGATCCCTCCATCGGGAAAGACCTGCCCTATCACGCAGCTAGAGCTGTCGCTTTTGGCCTTGATCATGAAGAAGCCATAAAAGCCTTGACCATCAATCCCGCCCAGATCTTCGGAGTGGATAACCGCCTGGGAAGCCTGGAAGTCGGAAAAGATGCTGACCTGTTCATCACTACCGGCGATCCACTGGATTTAAGGTCTGAAGTGACGCATCTTTTTATCAACGGCAAGGAAATTGATCTTGCCAATTGGTGGCAGAACCTGTACGAGAAATGGAAAACCAGACCCCTCAAAGAATAATGACTCCTTAGGGAATCGCGGTTGAAGGAAAGAAGCATATCCTAAACTGATTTTCCATCACGAATGGGCACATCTGAAAGCCAATTTCTTTATTGAGTTCATCTTTCCAGTCCCGCTCAACCATGTTGATTTGAGGCTACAAATTTGATATTTTGATTTTTCCATCTCAATCACCAAACCGAGGAGGTACTCATGTCAAAACAAATTTACGTGTTTTCTCTCTTATTCTTTTTCATTGCTTCTCCCTTTATAATCTCAGCAGGAGCGGATAATCCGAAAGTCATCATGAAAACAACCAAGGGGGACATCACCATAGAACTTTATAAGGATGAGGCTCCTGTTACAGTCAAAAATTTTCTATCTTATGTCGATGAGAAGTTCTATGATGGCACCATCTTCCACCGGGTCATAAAGGGTTTCATGATTCAGGGTGGCGGCCTAACTCCAGATTTCGAAGAGAAACCCGCCAAGTCTCCGATCAAGAACGAAGCCACCAATGGATTGCGTAACAAGAGGGGGACAATCGCCATGGCCCGTACAGAAGTCATCGATAGTGCCACCTGCCAGTTCTTCATCAATCACAAGGATAATCCTGGTTTAGACCATCGAGACAACACTCCTACAGGCTTCGGGTACGCTGTCTTCGGAGAAGTGATAGAAGGCCTGGATGTTGTGGATGCCATTGCTAACGCGAAGACAATGAGCAGAGGTTGGATGGCAGATGTCCCGCGAGAGACAATAAAGATCGTCTCTGTTAGCCGAATGGAAAATAAATAGCTGATAAAATATCAGGGCGCCTTGAGCTTCCAGCTCATTTGGACAGCGATGTTTGATTGGATATTCGCTTTTTTCCATCTCTTCCTTCTTCTAGGAGCTGTACTTTATGCCTTCTTCTCGTTGTTCAAGGGTAATTATCTCAGGTTTATCGTAATCATGGTGCTTTTGACCTTGTACTATTTCCTCGTTCTCCATAAAGCCGTAAAGAAAGAAATCGAAAGAAAAAGGAAAAAACGCTCTTAAAGGAGTCGCAACACTCCATGCCAGTATACTTTGGCTTTTCAGACGAGTCAGGAAAGTACAAAAGGGAAAGGAGCGACAAATTCATCTCCAAGAATCCCTTTTATTGCCGCTCCACAGTTATCCTCGAAGCCCATGACTGGATGAAGCTCAGGGAGAAATTCTTTCTCTTGAAAAAAAATTTCCTGAAAATCGGGCGCTATCAACCAGTCAAATGGTCTTACATCTGGTCTTTGTACAAGCACTTTCAGAAGGGAGAAAAGATTCCTCACCACAAACCTTATTTTTCCCTACGCAATCATCCCTTGGACAAACTCGTCGATTTTATCAGGAGAGTCCTACAGCTCCTCTGTGAGTGCCCGAGTTGCCGCCTCATCCTGACTCTGACTTTTAACGACCGGCAAAAAACAGAGCCTTTAGAAATTGAGGAGATAGTCAAGCTCCATCTGAGCCATATTTTCAATATGTCTGAAAAGGAAATGAGGAAAATCCCGGAAAGTGTTTGTGTATTCTTCATGAGCCGGGAAGAACCCGCTCTCGAAAGAATCATAAAAAAAGCCTTCTTTGAAATTCACCAAGAATCCCCTCCCCCGAAATACCTCAGGATCAAAAACAGCCTGAATTTTGAATATTTTCCTCAAAGCTTTGGGGGCCAGGCGGCAGATTACTGCGCTGGAGTGTTCAACGGCTGCCTCCGCCTTTATCCCCAGAGTCTAGATCTCTTCCGCCACCAGATATGGCCAAGAATCATACAGGGGAAAAACAGGGTGCTTGGATATGGCCTAACCGAGCTTCCCGAGAATTCAAAAAACAGAGCCTATCTTAAAAATATCCTGGATAAAGTCAAGGCAGCAGAGGAGAAAGATTACCGAATAAGTCTAGAAGAAAGACTAAAATCATAGCCATGCGGTCAGATAAAAGCCAGATAAAAGGAGTCAGGTCTCCAGATTCAAGATCACAGCGGGATAGATTTTTTTGAATCTTGAATCTGGAGACTTGACCCCATATTGAATATAATAATTGTTCTTTGCGTATGACTTTATAAAGATAAACTCAAACATGGATATCTTTGAGAGATCCATTCGCTTCCTCGCCTCTATCGTCTGGGGCCCTCAAACGGCTATCCTGCTCCTCGGAGTGGGGCTGCTCTTCACCATCCGCCTCAAGTTTGTCCAACTGCGGCGCCTGGGTCTCTCCTTCCGGTTTCTTTTGGGAAGCAAGGAATACGGAGAGACTAAAAAAGAGCGAAAGGGAGACATCACTCCCTTCCAGGCACTGACCACTTCTCTGGCAGCCGTTATAGGGAACGGAAATATTGCTGGAGTGTGCACAGCCATTGCCATGGGTGGCCCAGGAGCTGTCTTCTGGATGTGGTTGTCCGCACTTTTCGGTATGGCCACCAAACTGGCTGAAGCCGTGCTGGGCCAGAAATTCAAGAAAATCGCTCCAGACGGAACAACAGCTGGCGGTCCTATGTACTACATAAGAGAAGGGCTGCGGCTTCCCTGGCTAGCTGGCTTGTTTGCTTTTTTTATGGGATGCAAACCTCTTTTCGCGACCACTACCATTCAATCCAATTCTATCGCTCTGGCCTTGAAAACCCAGTTAGGAATCGAACCCTGGATCTCTGGATTGGGCCTGGCCTTTTTGACCTGGCTGGTCATCATCGGAGGAATCAAATCCATTGCCAGGGTGACAGAATTTTTAAGCCCGATCATGGTTTTCTTATACTTTTTTGGTGCTTTATTCACCATCATAGTCTTTTCTTCCCGTCTTCCCCATGCTCTTTATCTTATTTTTGTTGGGGCTTTCAAACCTTCAGCCATTGTTGGAGGAGTCGCAGGAATGACAGTGCTGCGGGCGGTCCGCTACGGCTTGGCCAGGGGAGCTTACTCCAATGAAGCAGGCACAGGAACGGCGGCTGTTTTTCATGCCTCAGCCAGGACCAGCGAGCCGGTCAGGCAAGGCCTCATTGCTTCCTTGGATGTCTTTTTCGATACCCTGGTCATCTGCACGCTGACGGCTTTATCGGTTCTAGTCACTGGGGCTTGGACAACAGGGACCAGCACCGAGATGACAGCAGCTGCCTTTAATGCTGCTCTGCCCCGGATTGGAGGCTTAATCGTCATGGCCAGCTCTTTCCTTTTTGGCTATTCCAGTTTGATCGCGGTCCCCTATTACGGAGAAATTTCCTTCAGCTATCTTCTTGGGGTCTGGATCAAGCGCCCCTTCCGTTGGATTTTCTGCTTGGTTATCTTTGTCGGAGCAGTGATGAAGGTGGAAGAAGCCTGGTCTATCGGAGATGTCTTTAACGGAATGATGGCTTTCACCAATTTGATCGGGCTGGTGGGGCTGGCTGGATTAGCCATAAATTCTGTGAAAAGCTATTTAAGTAAAATCGACAGTTACAATAAGGCATGAATCTAAGGAGGTCTAGATGAAAACTAAAAAACTGATATTGTTTTACTCCATTCTCATCATCTCTTCTTTGACTCTTTCCGCAGAAAAGCTGGATAAAGACCTGGAGAGAGGATTTAGTTCTATCCGGCCCATGGATGTCTATGGTTATGTTAAAGTCTTGTCTTCACCCAAATTTGCCGGACGCTTTACCGGGCATGAAGGCTACACTGAGGCAGCCCTATGGGCAGCCGAAAAATTCAAGGAATGGGGACTCAAGCCAATAAGTAAAAAAGAAGGCTATCTTCAGGCTTATCCCTCTCCCTATACAATCGTGAATAAAGCAGAAATGACTTTGCTCATCCCAGAGAAGAAAGGCAAGGTTCAAGAAGAACTCGCTTTCGAAGAAGTCAAGCTGGAATTGGAGAAAGACTTCTTGCCTCTGCTTTTTAGCGACAGCGGTGACCACACAGCCGAGCTTGTCTTTGCCGGCTGGGGAATAAGCGCTCCTGAACTTGGTTACGATGACTATGCCGGAACTGAAGTTCAGGGGAAATTTATTCTTTGTTTTCGAGGCACTCCAGATAGAGAAGACAATCGATACCAAAAATACGACCACCACCGCTTCCGGATGAAGACAGCCAAAGAGAAGGGAGCTTTAGGCCTTTTTTACATCTACGAAGAACCTGGGGCTAATCCCAACGGAGATTGGATAAAAGGCTTCACGCCGGCTGTCCTGAGTGAAAAAGCTGCAGACAAAATACTCGCCGCAAAAGAAATGAACTCAAAGGATTTGAAAAAACATCTCCAAACCTATAAGAAGCCCCTCTCTTTCCCCCTCGAATCAAAAATTCACTTTCGTGTGGAAGCAAAGCATTTCTCAGGTGGAGAAGGATACAACATCGTCGGCTACGTTGAAGGTTCCGACCCTGTCTTGAGAAAAGAGTGTCTGATCATAGGAGGCCATTTCGACCACTGCGGGCTCCACATGGGACTCCTCTTTGCTGGAGCTGACGACAATGCCAGCGGGAGTGCAGTGGTTATGGAAATTGCCGAGGCTTTCTCCAAACTGAAGAAAAAGCCAAAAAGGTCTGTTGTCTTTGTCCTGTTCGGGGGAGAGGAAATGGGGCTGATGGGCTCTAACCACTTTGCCGAGAACCTCCCCTCTCCATTCGAGAAAACAGACACGATGTTCAACTTTGATATGGTCGGGGAAGGAGAGGGAACGATCTGTGTCCTTAGCCCTGAACCTCCGGAGTTTAAAAATGTTCTTGAGGGAGCAGATAAACACATAAAAACCATTAGGCGAACAGCAGTCATTCGAGGCATCGGGGTGAGAAGTTCTGACTTTGCCCCTTTCTTTTTGAAGGGAGCAACCTGTGCCGCCTTCTTCTCCAATGGACCGCACCTCCATTATCATCAAACAGGGGATACGATCTATCGCATTAATCCGGATATCATGGCGGATATTGCCCGTCTGGCTTTCCTCAGTGCTTTTGCCTGGGCTGACAGATAAAAGATAAGGTCTATCCTATGACCTTTCCAGAGACGATAAGGATTAGGGCTTTATTTCCACCATCGAGCTTGGAAACACCAACCACGGTCCTCTCACCACTCTTTATGGTGAGCATGGTTTCGATAAGGACAGTGGTTATCTCTTTTCCCTCGCGATTAATGCCCCGTTGTTGTCTCAGCTCTAAGTCGACCTGGAAGGTATCGACTTTTTTCTCTTTGATGTAACGAGGCCGAATCTGAAGCCTGAGGTTGACTTCTTCTCTGCCGATTCTTTGCCGGGAAATTTGGTTATTTTGAATCTTAATAATGGTGGAATCCACTCTTTTGAATGTGTTATATTTCAGAAGATTCTGCAGCTCCTTTATGATAGGATCAGACTTTAGCGTTTCATCCAAATCTGCCTCAGGAGTCGTTGTCCCTAAAATCAGCTCGACGTTAAACTGCATGTTCACCGGTTTGATATCGATCTCTTTGAGTATGGAAAGGATTTTATCGACAACTTCAGGAGTATCTTCGATGATGAGCTTATTCTCGTGCCTGACAAAATGTATTCTACCTCTATGGCTAGTGAACTTTTGCAGTGTATCATAGGCTATATGGGCATCTATGTATTTAACAGTCACTATCGCCTTTTTCGTTTCGGATTCTTCGGTGGCTGAGTAAAGACTCCCACCCATTCCTATTAAAAGAAATACGGTTAAAGAAATGATGGCCAATTTTTTCATTTCTCCTCCTTTATTTCGAAGTTTTTATTGAAAAACCAGACAATTTTCAGTCCAGTTTCGTGGGAAACCATGGTCATTGAAATCGACTCCTGCTGTATCGCCAGGTCCGCATCTTCTTTTGCTCCCCAGCCCGTTTTATCTCTGAAAATAGAGAATCTCATTATGAATAAGGAAAGAATAACAGCCGCCCCGGTAATAAGGGCATAAGCCCAGGCTCTTTTTAACCGCCAGCGGGGACGGAGGGAAGGAACAAGTTCTTCTCCTTGGATAGCTTTTTGAATCAAGCCCTGCCATTCTTCTTCCGGCCAGTCTTCTTGACTTCTCTCCAGCCATTCTTTTGTCTTTCGGTAAGACAAGAGATAAGACTCATATTCCCTCTGGCATTGAGCACAAATCTGGAGGTGAGCTTTGATCTCTTCGTTCTCTCTGGGAGGAAGATCAGAACCTGCCAGAAGAGGGAGTAAGCGGCAGACTTTTTTGCATTTCACGCTCTTGCCTCCTTATTTTCGTATATTTTCTGAAATCTCCTCCTGATTTTTTTCCTGGCGCGGGAAAGGTGAACTCGAACACTTCCTGGAGAACAACCGAGGACTTCCGAAGTTTCCTGAATGGAATAGCCCTCTTGGTCTCGAAGGAGGAAGGCACTTTTTTCTTTAGGAGTTAAATCTTGAAGGCAAACCTGGATTTTTTCTCTTATTTCGCTCTGCAAAAATTTCTCCTCCACTGCTGAGCCTCTCACCTGATCTGCGTTTTTCTGACTTTCGATAATCTCGGTGGCTCTCTTCTTCTGCCTTAATAAATCATAGGAAGAGTTCACCAGTATTTTAAGAAGCCAGTTGCGAAAGCTCTGTCCTTTTCTGAAATTTTTAAGGTATTTGTAGACTTTTGTGATGGCAGCCTGGCAGATTTCTTTGGCATCTTCTGTATTTCCTGTCATTCGAACAGCCATGTTGAGGAGTCCCTGCCGATAAGGGCGAAGAAGAAGCTCAAAGGAGGCATGATTTCCGTTGAGTGCTTCCTCTACCAATTCCTCTTCACTCTTCATCCACCCTAATATACTTTCTTTTCCTTAAAAATGTTAAGAACTTTATAGCCATATCGTCCATTCTTAATGGGGACGGTTCTTTTTTTTGTAGCTTTATCACAGCCCTCTGTTAAAGGTTGAAAACAAATGGAACCGTCGCCTATTTTTTGTAAGATTTGGCTTATTAACTTCTCTTGGGCATCAATTTATAATAAAGTATTACCCGGTTTTTGCATGTTTTTATTTGACAAGTGTCGACAAATTTTTTATTTTTTTCTCGGTTTTATGGTGATATGAAATACAGGATGGCGGTTAAGAGGGAAAAAAAGCCCCGCCGCCTTTATCTATTCTTCATCTTTTCCTTCATTCTTTTCCTCTTCATTGTCCTGAACTTCCTCCATAAAGGAGAGCCTCCCCCCGAAGAAAAGGAAACTATCGCCCCAGAAAAGACTGCAATCCCCCCTCTTGAAGAATCCAGGCACATTATTCGGAAAGGAATGTCCCTGGGTGATATTCTGACCCAACACGATTTCTCACCCCCCGACATCTATCAATTAAGAGAGGAAACAAAACCCGTTTATGACCTGGCTAAAATTAAAGCTGGCCAGGAATTACGGGTTTTTCAGACTCCAGATGGGAAAGTCATAAGCCTAGAATATGATATTGACGAGACGAATTTTCTTCAGCTCAGAAGAGAGGACGGTAAATTTAAAGGAGAGATCAAAAAAATTCCCTATGAGATCAGGGTGAATATGATCTTCGGCCTCATCGACGATAATCTCATCACAGCTGTCAACGAGCAAGGCGAAGGAGATTATCTGGCCTTGGCCCTGGCTGAACTCTTTGCCTGGGATATTGATTTTTACACCGACCTTCGTCGAGGGGACACTTTCAAGATTGTTTTCGAAAAGAAATATCTCGAGAACGAATTCATCGGTTACAGGAATATTCAAGCCGCAGAATTCATCAATCAAGGAAAACCCTTTCAAGCCTTCCGTTACTCCTACCCGGATACAAATGAGTCGGATTATTTCGACCTGGAGGGCAACTCGTTAAGGAAAGAATTCCTGAAATCTCCTATCAAGTTTGCCCGGATCACTTCCCGCTTCAGCTTCAACCGCCTCCATCCCATCCGCAAAGTCTACCGACCCCATTATGGAGTCGACTATGCCGCTCGAATAGGAACCCCAGTCCAGACGACGGCAGAGGGAACAGTTATCGATGTCGGATCAAGAGGGGCTTCTGGCCGGATGATCAGGATACGACACCGGAATGACTATGAAACCATGTATCTGCATCTTAGAAATTACGCCCAAGGAATCAGGAAAGGAGCCAAGGTCAAAGGCGGACAGATTATTGGTTATGTGGGCTCTTCAGGAGAGTCGACCGGCCCCCATCTCGATTACAGGATTAAATACAGAGGAAAATACATCAATCCCCTTGCCTGGAGGTTTAAGCCTGTAAAACCGCTCAGAAAAGAATTCCTAGAGGATTTCAGGAAAGAGGCTGAAAAGTATATTCTCTGCCTTAAGGCTCCGATGATCTTATTCTCGAGTCTTCCTCCCTAGCCTTTTCTCTTATTTTTTATTCCCGCTTCCGCTTTTGGAGCTGCTCGAGCCGGAACTGACTGCAGAGCTTGCGGAACCTGTTTGACTGCTCCCGCCAGAGCTGCCAGAGGAAGAGGAAGATCCAGAAGAAGAACCTCCGGATGAATAAAAGCCCCTCGAGATGGACCCTACCCTTGAAACAGCCACATTCCGAGAGGAAAGACCCAAGGCAGGACACTGGACTTCGTTAGTTAGGCTCGAGTATTTTATTTCCACTCCCAATCTTTGGGCTGTTTTCACATCAGGATTCCAATCTCTGAAGCGCATAAGAGCAAGAGGTTTGACTCTTTTTGCTTTTGGAGGTGATGCATAACCTCTATCTGTCCAAGGCGCAGTCTTTTCACCGGTAATGGAGGCAGTGATGTACTCTCGCATTCGAGCTATGATTATATTCCGCCGGAAAGCGCTCACGGCTTTCAGGTAAGGATTTTGAGGAGCTTTG
>Ga0209636_10005884_pt1 | contig 12520 bp, 9 predicted proteins | sample DeeMarSWOR152_54_FD_187464 | JGI IMG/M metagenome (GOLD analysis project Ga0209636, IMG submission 187464) | Marine sediment microbial communities from White Oak River estuary, North Carolina - WOR-1-52-54 (SPAdes) (version 2) | ecosystem: Environmental > Aquatic > Marine > Intertidal zone >...
TCCGAACCTGGCGGGCACAGGGGTGGAGGTATGTTTATTAGCACCAGAGACCAAGCCAGGTTCGGATATCTATTCCTGCGTAACGGGAAATGGAAAGACAAACAACTAATATCTGAAAAATGGATCAAAATGCTTCAGGTCCCGTCCAAAGCAAAGCCTAATTACGGTTACATGTGGTGGCTCAATAACGGCCCAAGAAGCGTGCCTGGATGGCCTAAGTCCATATTCACTGCCACCGGATTCGGCGGTAACCATGTAGCCGTTGACCAGGAGCATGACCTTCTGATCGTAACAAGATGGCTCGGATCCTCTAAGATGGTTGAATTTTTTCAGATGGTTCTCGATTCAGTGGAGTCGAATTAAATTTACTAAACTGGTCCGCTAGTTTGTATTAACGTATCACACGGATCCCTTGTGTTTTTGGTTCGAACCATAGAACATCACATACTGAATCCGTCTGTATAAGTGCAAATTTTGAGTAGGCAAAATCCTTTAAATTGCTTTTTTGAGATTATGATATACAATAGACTTGTATTGCCCACGGTCTTGGTATTTGGGCGTAGATAAGCACTGTTTACAGAATTCGCGCAGCCAGGTATAGCTTGAGGAATTGGTCGTTTATGATTGACCTGAAGGAGAAAATTCTCGAGGCGTGTGCTCGAACCGAGAAATTACGTCGAGACTTGCTCGATAACGCGACAAAGGAATATTTCGAGACTTCTGGCCTCAGCGGTAGTCCTGCTGCTGGTGACTTTGATGTTGCTCAGACAAGAACACAGTCACTCCTTAAAAGAGAATTATTCAGTTCAACGTGGATATCTGCGATAAGCGATGGCTCCGTGATTGACGACCGTTCCATAGCTGCAATGGCATTGACATTCGATTCAATTGCAAGTCCTTTGCAAATACCAAAACCCTCCACACATGCCGAGCCAAAAGTATATAGTGTTGCTCTGAGCGCTCTGGCCGGAGCTGTTGTAGGTATGGTCGTGCTGACTCCTCTGTTTCGACTAGGGTTCGACATGCGCGATGTAGGGCTGGTATTGGGTGGACCTCTTGGCGCATTCTGTATGGTTCTGATTGTTCGTCGAGTCTCACGAAGCAGGTTCTTCCTTAAGTTACTCTGGCGGGTTTTTGGAATTGCAGAGAACTTGCCGGGATACGAGCGCCGGAGCCATGAAGAAGTGGTACGCATGTCCATTGAGCAATGGCTAAACTTGATAATCCCTCTGTTGGTAGTATTATGCTTTTATAGATCATGGTCAACGGATACCTTGGCCGATGAGGAAATTGCATTTCGGCGGCTCGGAAGGATTATCTATGCTTTGCACTCTGCATCGTCTGAGTCCCTGCCGGTGATGGCAGATGAGCTCATCCAGGAGGCGCGGAACTGCGGCTTTGAAGGACTGGATGGCTCGCCAGCGTTTCTGTCTTCCGTCGTTGGTCCGCAAAGCGTGATTTTCTGGACAGATGACCTTCAAAGCAAGTACGAAACCTTTGGTCATATTGCTGAAGGTGACCAGGTTAAAATTGAGCGTCAGCCGGTTATTTTCGACGGCAAGGTAATGGAACGTGGATTGGTGAGGAAGCTTCGAGATAAGACTTAAACATGAGTAATTCGAGCATCTTAGCGATAGATTTTGGAACTACAAACTCGTATTTCTGCAAATGTCCGGCAGACCAGATTTCTCCGGTTGGTGTGGATTTTGGTATGGGCCGGGATGGTATCCCCACTGCGATTCTCTACCGCGGCGACAAAGAACCGCTCGTCGGCAATCTGGCGTTGCATGAATATGGGGAAGCCTCGAATGAAGAACGGAAGCATTACCATTTGTGTACGCAATTCAAGCCTGATATTGCAAGGAGCGAAGAAGCTGCCGGAAATGCGGAAGATTTCCTGCATACCGTCTTGGTGCAGTCGCAGCGGCAGCATATCACTCTTGAGCCTGTTCAAAATGAAGTGATTGTGGGAGTGCCGAGTGAGGCTGAGGACGACTTTCGGGCAAAGCTGGCAGAAATCGCCAAAGCAGCAGGGTATGGAGATGTGAAACTTGTGGACGAGCCTAAGGGGGCTTTGCTGTGTCATCTGTGGCATAAAGACTTCTCACCGGATGAGGCTCGAAAGGGAATCTTAGTTGTCGACTTTGGCGGAGGCACATGTGACTTCGCCTTCCTGTGTGGCCTGGAAGTACGCCACTCGTGGGGTGACATGGAGTTGGGAGGGCGCTTGTTTGATGACCTCTTTTTTCAATGGTTCTTAGATGAAAATGATGGCGTGCTCCAAAGAATTGAGCAAGCGGGTGATATTTATTATGTACATTCGTACCTTTGCCGCAACGTGAAGGAGTTTTTTTCACTAACGATGGCCAGAAACCGTTCTGAAAGTGTTAACAAGTCTGTCGGAAGCTACGGCAACATTAGAGGTATGAATTGGGGCAAGTTTTTGGGTAAGGCCAAAGTCTATGAACCAAGCCCTACTCTCGTTCATTATCTGCGAGGAATTGGCCTTAAGTCTGACAGACTAATCCAGCCCAATAAGCCGATAGACCTGATTGAGTGGTTCCGACAGTCATTAATTCAGGGGCTGGCTGAGAAAGCCATCGACACGAGTGACATTAGCCGGGTGATTCTTGCTGGAGGCAGTAGCCAGTGGCCCTTTATCTCTGATGTCATATCTGAAGCGTTGCATCTTGATCCATCAAATCTTATGCGCAGCGATAGACCATATGCTGTTATTTCCGAAGGGCTCGCTATCTTACCGGCTCTTCAAAAGCAATTTGAGGAGACTCGGAATAAACTCAGGAGCGGGCTTCCGCAATTCTGCCAAACAAAGGTCAGACCCCTTATTCAGAAAATAACAGACAAGTACGTCTCGGACGTTGCAGTTGATATAACATCGGAGCTTTTTGAAAAGATAATCAAGCCTGTTCTGCAGGAATTCAGAGAGAATGGGGGCTCTGTTGCTTTGCTCAAGAAGAATATGTCTTCCAAGGCAGAATCTTTTGAACCGCAGTTGAAAAAGATTATCGAAGATAGGATGCTGAATCTCAGGATGGGCTTACCCGGGCAAGTGAGGGACGTGCTCACGAAGTGGTTTGAGTCTTATGGCTTGGGTGTTGGAGATGCGCAGATCGAGGAAGGCAAGGGAATGTCAGACTCGAGTGATACCATCAGACCAGAGGTACCTGATCTATATGGTAGGATAATGGATACAGTTGGATGGTCTGTTGTTGCAATTACCACTAGCATCGGAGCTATGGTTTGTGGAGGCGCAGGGACGGCAATCTTGATATCAGGTCCTATTGGATTGATTGTCGGAGTAGTGCTGACTTCAGTAATTGCCTTCTTAACGGTTCGGTATGGAAAAGAGAAGGCCGAGAGATTTGCCGAGAACTGGATTGCCCCGGCCTGGGTAGTCAAAAGGGTTTTAACACAATCGAAGATAGACAAGACACACCAGGATTTCCAATTACAGCTCGAAAATAAACTGCAAGAGGAGACCGCTACCTTGCAGGATGAATTTGAAACTATGATTCGGAAAATAACAGAGCTGCAAATTGAAAGTTTGTCCGAAATAGCCCAACTTTAGATGGCATAAATTATGTTTTTTCCTGTTTGAGACACTTCCACATTGAGCTGCAAAAAAACCAGAATTTTTCGTAAAATCACATCTTTCAGGAGCTGGAAAACACACTAATTTCCAGGTGACATCTTGATACCATTGTGTCACTACAAATGTTTATTTTGCCTATATCAAGTCCTAAAAAACGTCAATTTTTTGCGAAAATATAGATATTTCTTGAAAAATTTTCACTAACATCGGATTAACCTTCCTGACATATGTCTCACCGGTCATACTTGTTATGATATGTGAAAAATATGTTATCAGGAAGGAGTCCTTTATGGGAGTACGAAACAAGAAGCAAGAGGAACTGCGACGTCTTGATTCTAAGACCCTCGACGCCAGGTTTCTCAACGAGATTCGGAACGGGCTAAACTGTTCACCGTTCGAAGCAGAGGCGGTACTGGAGGTAGTCAAAGAAGTATACTTTCCTTTTCTTGATGAACAATCGATCAAAGCACCGCCAGGAAAAGTTACTCTAATTGCTGTCAGCGCCGATGAGCCGGCAGGCAAACCTGTAGTCGATTGTGAAAAACAAAGTGTATGTTTGACAATACATCGCGGCCCTGAAGATGATCGAATCTTACAGGGGCAGGGAGCTGCTGGTTTTCGACAGGCCCGCATCCTCGATCTTTGCCAGGAAGCATTGAGCCAGGGTGCCTTGCTAACACGTGAAGACCTGGCCTACCGAGTGTTCTTTGTGTCTCCTCGTACGATCACTCGGGACTTAAATGTTCTGCGCCAAGAAAACCCGGATGTAATGATACCATTACGCAGCACCGTTCATGACATTGGTCCGGTATTAACCCATCGAACCAATATAATCCGTTTAGCGTTGGAAGGAAAAACAATGACACAGATTTGCCAGATAATGCGGCACAGCCCACAAGCAGTAAACAATTACCTTGCCACCTTTGCACGCTGTGTACATCTGAAACATAAAGATATGCAGGTAGGACAAATTGCTTTTCTCTTGCGGAGAGGTAAGGCTTTGGTTCAGCAGTATCTTGACATTATAACCGAATGTGAATCAGACAAGAATATGTCTTATCATCTTGAGGAGCTGATGCGTCTGGGGACGTGCTCAAAAGGGGGGAAAAAATCCAGTAGGAGGCGACAGCATGATTAACAAGAATGACCGTTTAAAGGCCGGATTACAGCCATTATTAGCCAAAACGCTGGAAAATGCCTTGGCCCACAGCATTGCAAAAGAATTCCCACGTATCGGCGAACCCCGTATCTGCAAGCTCTGTGCAGAAATGATCATGGAGGTAGTTAATAATCATATCCGGTCGAAGGATTATGTTCATCATGGCCAGATAGTTTGGACGGCCGTCAGCATAAATGACCGTCCCGGATGGTGTCAGAAGATTGCAGAGACTGATCTGATTACGGTGGTTTTAGATGCCAGTACCTCAGAAGATGTTCAGGGACGTATAGACCGGGTACACCCTCGTCAGTGGAGGTTGCGTAAGGCAATTCGAATGTGTCGCCAGGCATACGAGCAGGGAGGTTTATTAACCAACCATGACCTGTCTGAAATATTAAACCTTGCTGACTCGCTCATAGCTCAGTTATTGGCAAACTACGAGCGTCAAAATAAAACTCTGATACCTCGACGCGGAACTGTCCATGATGCCGATAATTCGTTGTCACACAAGTGGATTATTTGTCACAAGCGTTATGTTGAAGGCAAGAGCGCTGATCAAATTGCTCGTGAGACTTACCACAGTCTTGAGGCCGTTGATCGTTATCTGGGACAGTTTGACCGTGTACGTCACTGCTTGCAGCAAGGGATGGATACAGCTGAGATAGCTCGCATTTTAAATTGTAGTGTTTCACTGGTTGAAGTGTATCAACAAATCGATAAGGAATTGGAAAGCGATAATGCTTGACTTCAATAACAGTAAAAGTAGAATCGAAATTATCGATCAAGAGGATAGGGCTCTGCTGAGGAGCAACCCGAGCGCTTGGTCGATGCCGGAAGATGGAAAGGAGCATGTGCTTAGCCATATGCTCCTATCTTCTCCTTCATCTTTTGGCTCTAAAGCGAAAAACCTCCTTAGTTGGTGCGAAGCACCAATCATGGCAAAACAGGCCAAAAGCAGTGCACCGGTGGGACATATGTCAGTATTAAGTATCCGGCAAGAAAGAAATTGAACAATTATATAGTTTTTTTAGAAATAGCTCTCGCCAGGCCACTCCTAATCATTTCCTATTTAACTCGACTATCAATCCAGACTATCAAGTATATTTCTGTTCGCTCCAGGAGTTATATTTCCGTCCAAATCAACAATAGTTGCTATGGTGCCATGCCCAAGCTGTTCTTTCACATAGGGCAGCGGTGCACACGCTTGCAAAAGCAAAGAAGCGTATGTGTGCCCGCAATCGTGTATCCGCATTTTTTGTAGCTTAGCTTTTTTCAGCATGGGTTTGCAAATGTTCAGTCTGAACTGGTCTGGATTCAGCGGCTCACCATTAATCATAGTAAAAAGCCATTTCTTTTAACAACCACTGACGACAGTTAATAACCAAAATCTTCCAAATGGAGATGGCTGAAATGCTTCATAATACGATTAGCCGGCTTACGAGTTACAAAAATAGACATCGTAACAAGTGACAACCGGGCACCAATTATGTGAAATTTTGCAATAAATAGGTTGCAAAAGCCGTCTTTGCTTATGTAAAAATGATTAAATTTTAATGAAGTAAGAATATTATGAACAATCAAAATCAGGAAAATTTGAAAGAGCTGTTCGAGAAATATTTGGATGCCAAGCAAGCTCAAAGGTACGTTGAAGACATTCAAAAGGCCGAAGAAGTTCTCCGTGAACACCCCGCGCCCGAGCCAGATGATATGCTCATAGCCAACATAAAGGCTGAAATCGCCATGCGTCTGCCGGTTAGGAAAACATACGTTTTTAAGCACATAGTTTATAAGGCACTCAGAATTGCAGCGGTAGTTATTTTCATCACAGCGATAGGTCTAAGATTGTTTTATAATGGAGCCCGTGAATCCGGCCCAGTACAATATGCTTCGATAATGCCCACAGTAATTTGGGAGAGCGATGATATTACCGCGGATGATGCTGACTTGGTGAATTTCATTACTGAAATTGAACAGATTGAAGACGAGTTTCTAGCCTTGCAACTCGGTGAAGAAGACGGCAACGGAGACAGTACCATAATAGAATTAGAGATGGAACTTATCGAAATCAATAATAGTGATTTCTGGAAGGGGTAACAGCCGCATTGTGTCAAAAGAGTAAGAAAAAGCAACTTTTAACGTACGTGCATGACTGTTTCAGCTTTTCACAATAAAGAGGCTTATTTTTTGCCATATAATAACAGTTGCCAGTTCAATCCTTCGATTAGAACAGGATTGCTGGCGGAGATTCAATGATTCAACTTTTTTGGAGGTCAGTATTATGAAGAGGTATCTAATTTCAACTGTCGCTGTTCTGATGGTCCTGGCAATAGTCTTTGCCGCATTTGGCCAGCCGGAAAGTAGATCCGGAAGAAGACCGCGGATAAGCCAAGAGGAACGGCTCAAAGCAATTGAAGCGATAGAAATCCAACTGGCGAAGCTCAAAGAAGCACAGCAGATACCACGACCTACAGGTGGGTTTGCAGATATGTCCGAGGAAGAGAGAACCAAATTCATAGAACAGATGAGGAAGGTTCGCCAGGAGCAACAGAAAGTATTCCAGACAATTTTAGCACAGGTTTACAGACTTCAAGGTCGAAGGCCGCCCGAGGAAGAAGGCGTACAGTATGTGATTGTCAACACCACCGATCTTAAGTCAATGCAGGAATCGGCAACGAAAGAGAAAGCTACAGAGACGGGCCAGCTTATTGAGAGGCTGATTGCCAGAGCCAGTGGCCAACGGAGATATAGAGGCGGACAAACAGGATCTGGTCAAAGAGGTCAAAGATAGCAGTAAGGGTAGCCAGAGAAGGATGACGCCATGCGATTGGTAGAGAGGCAACTTTGTATTGAGACTTAGGTGACTAAACGCAGGCGCATGGCAAAGGTTTTTTACTGAAAGTGAACCCAATAGAAGCAGAAGCAGTATCATATCAATAGATCTGCTCCAAGGCTTAGAGAGGCAGGTCTATTTTGATATAAGCGGATATCTTTGGTTGATTAGATGTGAGTAGAATCTGCACTTTGGAAATTGACTCGTATCGTCTTCGATCGCTACTCCTCCAAAAGAGAAAAAATCCGTAGGCTCAATTTCAAAAAAACTCTTGGCTTTTATCTTTCTATTTAAGTACTTAATTTCCGAAAATTTCTTGAAACTTGCAGGACATGATGTGGCAGATTATGTCATTAAGTCTGATTAACTGAGACCCTAAGCATTCCCTCCGGCATACATTTGTGGCTGTATTTGTATCAACAAAAGTATGCTGTTACTTTGACCTTGCTGTGATACACTCATATAATAATCGAGGTGCACAGAAAAAGTCAAATTCTGTCCAGGATTTTCGAATATTTGCCATTTTAAAAACGTCTTACCTGGCGAAGCTGAAACGGTAGCTTATAAATGCAAGAAGGACTTTCCATGAGCACTATTGAAACAAAAAATGATGGGCCGCCTAATGGCAAGGATAATGGAGCGACCAGTTCTTTCAATGTCTCCGGAACTGAACCAATCGGGCAGATCGGTTCCTACAAGCTGTTAAGCATTCTTGGCGAGGGTGGTTTTTCCATTGTTTATCTGGCTGAACAAAATAAGCCCGTAAGACGCCGAGTAGCGCTGAAAGTCATCAAGCCCGGTATGGATACCAAACAAGTGATCGCTCGCTTCAAGGCAGAGCGCCAGACCCTGGCTATGCTTGAGCACCCGAATATCGCTCCAGTCTTTGATGCCGGGACGACCGAAGCCGGTCTGCCGTATTTCGTCATGGAAAATGTCAAGGGTGTTCCCATAATCGAGCATTGCGACCGGAATAAGTTGACCATCGAGGAGCGGCTGCATCTGTTTTTGCAAGCATGTGAAGGTATTGAGCACGCTCATCAGAAGGGTATCATTCACCGTGATGTTAAGCCATCCAACATTTTAGTGTCCGTGCAAGGTGAAAAACTGGTTTTGAAGATTATCGACTTCGGAGTCGCCAAAGCCATCGCACAGCCTTTGACCGACAGAACGCTGTACACCGAACAAGGGCAGTTTATCGGGACACCAGAGTATATGAGCCCTGAACAGATGGAGATGGGCGCGCAGGACATCGACACCCGTACTGATGTTTACTCGCTGGGTGTGCTGCTTTATGAATTGCTGGCTGGTGCAATGCCTTTTGACACTCAGATGCTTCGAAAAGGCGGTGTTGACTACATCCGCAAGGTTGTCCGCGAACAGGAACCCAAGAAGCCGAGCACACGTTTGATAAGCCTTGGCGATAAGGCCCCCAAGATTGCCGAAGAGCGCCGCACAGACGTCGTAAACCTGGCCAGACGTTTACGGAGGGAGCTTGAATGGATTCCTCTCAAAGCGATGCGTAAGGACCGTACACGCCGCTATCGATCGGCCTCCGAGCTTGCAGACGATATCAGGAATTACTTGAACGGAGTTCCACTGATCGCGGGGCCTGAATCGACAGCATATCGTCTCAAGAAGTTAGTTCGCCGGAACCTGGCGCTGGTGACCGGTGCTTTGGTGGTGCTTGCTGTGATGGTTGCCGGGAGTATCATCTCAACGACCTTTGCTGTCAAAGCTGCTCGGGCCCGCGCCGATGCCGTAGCAGCCCGCGATGAGGCGAAGCGACAGGCGAAGACTTCACAAGCTGTGAGCGACTTCCTGCGTGATGATCTTCTTGCATCAGTAGATCCTTATGTTACCCAGGGTCGGGAAGTCACCGTCCGTTCGTTTCTTGATGTCGCATCGAAAGAACTCGAGGGCAAGTTCGAGCGGGAGCCGCTCGTTGAGGCCTCGATTCGCCATACCTTGGGCAACACATACCGCAACATCGGGGATTTCGGGCCTGCCCAGAAGCATCTTGAGCGTGCGTACAATATTCAACGGGAGCAGCTTGGCCAAGAGCACCCAGACACACTTGGAACGATGGAAGGCCTTGCCAGAGTATATTGGAGACAGGGTCGCTATGAAAAGGCGCAGTTGCTTTTTACCCAGACTGTGAAAGGCAGGCGCAAAGTACTCGGTGAAGAGCACCCTGACACTCTCTACTCTATGAACGCGCTGGCAATGCTGTACTACTCTCAGGGTCGATATGGAGAAGCAGAGTCGCTGTACACAAATTTGCTTCAGATCAGCCGTGCCTTGTTGGGCGATGATGTCTGCACGGTGCTGTTCATGGGCAATCTCGCAACGGTTTACAGATCCCAAGGCCGGTACAGTGAGGCTGAGCAGCTCTACGTCAGGGCGATGGAACAATCGGAACGGCTGTTGGGTGAGGAGCACCCGGACACGTTGTACTGCATGAATGGTCTAGCTATGCTGTGGATCGACCAAAGCCGATACAATGAGGCCGAGTCGCTCCTGCTCAAGGTGTTGGATATCGAGTATCTCGTACTTGGTGAGGAGCACTTAGACACACTTTATTCCTTGAACGGCTTAGCTGCACTCTACACTACTCAAGGACGTTATGAGGAGGCCGAAAAACTCTTGATGAATGTATTGAAAATTGGGCAGCTTACTCTGGGCGAAGAGCATCCTACCACTTTAACCTCGGTGAACTGTCTGGGGTGGCTGTACTATCAGATGTCTCGTTACGGTGATTCAGAATTGTTATTAGTCAATGCCCTACAGAGCAGACAGTTTGTGCTAGGTGACAATCACCCGGACACATTGGAAACCAAGAACGACCTGGCGATGCTATACAAAGAGCAAGCCCGATATGAAGAAGCAGAGACATTGCTACTCGCGGCGGTCGAAGGCCGACGCCTTAAACTTGGTGACACCCATCCACACACTTTAGAGTCCTTCAACAACCTAATCAAGTTGTACGAAGCTTGGAGCAAGCCGGAAAAAGTCTATGAGTGGCGAGCAAAACTGCCTCAAACAGAAGGTAAAATAGAGTGACACAGCAACACCAGAATGGCCCAATTTTCACTCGCAAAACCACTATATTAACTACAATAAATATCCTCTCTTGAATATCCATATTCTGGTGTTATAATCCATTGCATATGTTGAAATCATATTTCATATTAGTCATCAGTTCTTTCCTTGCTGGAAAGCATTAATCGAGATTTTTTAGGACGGAGATGAGAATGCTTCTCTTGGGAGGTATATATGACCGAGTGTAATATAAATAACGGTATCACTGAATGCAAAGCGATGGTCTCAATCGGTACGATTAGCTTTATCCTAGGAGTGCATATCTTAGGAGTTTTTGCACGTGAGGCCCCGATGTCTTCAAAGGAACGCATCTCAGACATCAAAGTAACTTGCTATGCCACTGCTCAATTGCTGAGTTCGCTTGCGAATCTGGAAGAAGGGGCATTGGTAGAGACGGCAGGTTTCTATGTTCCGGGAGATGGGGGCAACGCGCTATACCGGATCCAGAAGCTCAACGATGGACTGCAGCCCAATGGGGCCGATGTCATCGCTCTGATGAATGGGCAGGTTGCCATCCTCTTGGAAAGTAAATCCGTGAACTACAAGATGTTCGGTGCAGTCGGAGACGGTTACAGTGATGACGGTATTCAGATTAAGCTAACCCATGAATACGCCAATAGGCATCGGATCCCGGTGATCAATCTGAGCGGTGAGTTCTGGATTAAACAGGTTAACAATATTAAAATTAAGACTAATGTTCACTGGGGAAATACAACTTTTCACATCGACGAAACATTCAACCATAGACGATTTCCACGTTTTGTGGTCATCAATGATGAACCGACGAAGACTCTGAAACTGGACAAAGAAACGAAGGCAATCTTACTCAAGAAGATCCGGCCCGGCGTACAGATCATTAATGAGTTAGCGCCCTATGCAGGCCACTTGATCACTGTCGAGGATGCAAAGGATCGCATCGGAATTCGGGCGGGCAACTATTCCAAACGAGGATGGGCGCGTGAGGAATTGTTCTATGTGGAAGAAGAAGGCCGCATTATCGGCGATATCGCCTGGATGTTCAAGGACTTCACTTCGGTAAAAGCTACCCCATGTAACGACGTCTATCTCATCATAGAAGGGGGTCGATTCTATTTCTCAGGAGATACACCGGCTGGTGGCTCCAAGGGCTATCACCACCATGGGATCTCTATACAGCGCAGCCGCACTATTGTGCGTGAGCAATGGATGGGTTTGGAGAAGGGCCGTCGGGATGTCTCTATGGAGCCTCGGTGTGGATTCTATGTGCTAAGTGGCGTCTATGACGTCACGTTAGAGAACATCCGGGCCATGCCTTGGGAGAAGAATCGTCCAGACCGTTCCAAAGTTGTCGCCCACGGTACATATGGTATAGGTGGCGCGCGCATGCTGAACTGCACATTTCGCAATCTCACTGCTGAAGGTGGCTGGGTGGCTTGGGGTGTCTTTGGTACGAATCTTAATAAGAACTTCCGGGTAGAGAACTGCCGACTCAATCGCATTGACGTCCATTTCCACTGCTGGAACCTATACATCAGTGACTGCACCATCGGCTTCAAGGGTATTTCCGTGACCGGTGGCGGAGATCTCTTCGTGGAGGATACTACACGCCACGGCAATAGCTTCATCAACTTCCGTCGTGACTACGGTGCCAAGTGGGATGGTCGCATTCGGCTTCATGGATGTACACTCAAGCCAACTGGTAATGGTACGGTCTCAGTTCTAAGCCACCACATGGCTGACTTCAACTATCAGTATCCCATCGGCTTTGCTCGTAGTGTCATGGTCACCGACATGCTAATTGACTACAGTGCAGCACCTGAATCCACATCTCCATGCT
>Ga0209636_10005885_pt1 | contig 12520 bp, 9 predicted proteins | sample DeeMarSWOR152_54_FD_187464 | JGI IMG/M metagenome (GOLD analysis project Ga0209636, IMG submission 187464) | Marine sediment microbial communities from White Oak River estuary, North Carolina - WOR-1-52-54 (SPAdes) (version 2) | ecosystem: Environmental > Aquatic > Marine > Intertidal zone >...
TGGATGATGTGAGTAAACATGTGGCTGATCCGAATCAGGTGGAAGAGTTCGTTGAGAAAAGCGGCTGCGATTCGTTGGCGGTGGCCTGCGGAACAAGTCACGGTGCTTACAAGTTCAAGAGTGAGCCGAAGCTGGCCTTCGATGTGATACAGGAAATCCAGAACAGGCTGCCCGGATTTCCGCTGGTGATGCACGGCTCAAGCAGTGTGTTGAGTGAGTTTGTGGACCTTATTAACAAATACGGCGGCAATATGCCCAACGCGATGGGTGTTCCGGAAGAGTCTGTGAGCAAAGCGGCGAAGATGGGGATATGCAAGGTCAATATTGATACTGATTTGCGACTGGCACTGACGGCTAAAATCAGGCAGGTCTTTGCAGAAAAGCCTGGTGAATTTGACCCTCGTAAGTACCTTGGCCCGGGTCGGGAAGCTATTAAAGAGATGGTCAGACATAAGCTGCAGGTTCTGGGTTGCGCCGGAAAAGCGGCGGAGTGCCTGTAAGTCCGTCCTCCGTCGCTCGTTGCTCGTTTGGCATACAGGATACGAGAACGGGACACGAGATGTGAGAAAGGAGATACGAAATTTGCGGTCTAAAAATATATATTTGATTGGCTTAAGCTTTTTTGTGGCGTTTTTTTTATCGGCAGCCGGTGCGTTTGCAGCCCGGCCAGTCCCGTTAGAAGTTCCTACCGTTGGCGAGGAAGATGGCTCAGGCGTCTTACTTCTAACGTGGCCGGCGGTAGTGGATCCCTGCGAGGGACCCAGCCTTGCGGGAACACAAAGCAGTGGTGAAGTTCCTGAATCCACCTCGGCCGAGCCAAGCCTTGTTGAGAAAGTTTGTGAGCTAATTTACGAAGGCAAATTTGACTCTGCCGGTGAGATGATAGAAGAGGCCGGCCCGGATGCACAAAGTCAGTTTCTGTCTTTATCAAGATTAGCAGAGATTGTCCGGGAATACAAGGCTATAAGTCAACGGCGTCAACTGGCTCGAGAAGCTGCGTACAAAGAGCAATTAGCTGAGCTCGAAAAGTTTCAGGCAGGAACAGATATCAATGATGTAAACGATGTAAACAATGTAAATCTAAATGATGTAAATGATATTGTTGAGGTGCTTTCGGTTATTGCCAAGGCATCCGAGTTTGCGGATGATGCACAGAAAGAGCAGCTTTTGTCTGATGTTTTCGTCAAAGAGGTTTTGCAAAAAGCAGTAGACAAAGCCACTGGGTTCGAGGTGGACGGTAAATGGCTTGAGGCATACACAAATTGCTACTACTGGCTGCACGCAATCGATCCGGAAAATGAGGCGTATTCGGATTACGCTGAGCAGATCGTGGATAAGGCCACTATTGCAATGTCTTTTGAGGACAGCCCCTGTGAGACCCGCGAGGAACGTTTCCAAGGTGTGGAGAAAAGGATGTTTATTCGGGCGATTAATGCCCTGAGTTTGGATTACGTCAGCGTTATCGATTACGACCAAATGGCGACCAAAGCTATCGAGCGCTGCGAATTATTGGGAGAGGTGATTTCTTCGTCGCCTGTCGCTCGCGACTCGTTGCTCGAAAAAGGATTAACCGGAGACGGCGCCAAGAACGCAGAGAAAAAAGCAAATTCGAAATTGATTGCGGCGGCCTCTGGGGACTCGACGGAGAAAGAAAGTGAACGCAGTGTGCAATACGATAAAGAGCTTGCGGCCTGGTCGGCGGCCCTGACAGCACTGCTGGATGAAGTTAAGTCCGCCGCAGACGGACCCAAAGGGTTCGGTAAGGATAAGTTTATAGATGTTTTTGAGAAGGTCCTGAAGCTGAACGAAGCAATTGTGGATTTACCGGAGCCGGTGCTAATTGCACATTTTACAGAAGCGGCGCTGTCTGCACTTGACCCTTATACGGTAATGGTTTGGCCCAGGCAGGTGCAGGATTTTGAAAAGATGATGACCAATGAGTTTACGGGCATTGGCATAGAGATTTCGAAGCGAAAAGGGCTATTGACGGTAGCCAGTCTGCTGCTTGATACGCCGGCGTTCAACTCCGGCCTTATTGATGCTGGTGACGTGATAGAAGCGGTGGATGGGGCCGAGACAAAAGATATGACTCTCATTTGTGCGGTTCATAAGATTACCGGTCCAGCGGGGACAAAAGTAAAATTGACAATAAGACGGCCGAGCGGGGATAAAAATGTTGAGGATAAGATATTTGATATTACCCTAACCAGGGCCAAGATAATTGTTCCGACAATTCGCGGCTGGCAAAGGACCGAAACAGGCAAATGGCTGTATATGGTCGATGACGAGGAAAAAATCGGTTATGTCCGCATTATCAGCTTTTCTGCAGAAACGTCTTCGGGGCTTGAAAAAGTATTGCTTGAGCTTGAGGCAGCGGGTTTAAGGGGATTGATTTTGGATTTGCGCTCCAATAGCGGGGGGCTTTTAAAGAGTGCCGTTGCTGTAACTGACAAGTTCCTCGAAGAAGGATTGATAGTCAGAAGACAACCCGGGTTTGGGAGGGATGCGATCTATGAAGAGGCGCACAGGAAGAAAACACATCCGAATTATCCTCTCGTTATATTGATAAATTCCGGTTCGGCCAGTGCTTCGGAGATTGTGGCCGGTGCATTGGCAGACAAAAAGTATAAGCGGGCGATTTTGGTGGGGACCAGGACTCACGGTAAAGGCAGCGTGCAAGGAATAACGGCCCATCCCGGTGGAGGTGCACAGCTTAAATATACCATGGCACATTATCATTTACCCTCCGGCCAAAGAGTTGAAAGCAAAGAAGCAATGAAAAAGCAGGGCGGGAATGATTGGGGTGTTGGGCCAAATGTTGAAGTTGAATTAAGAAGGAGTGATGAGCTTGACAAACTGATTAGTGTACAGAGGGACAACGACGTGCTGGTAAGAGCCGGCCACGATAATGCCAGAGACGAATTGAAAAAACATACGATCGAAGAAACCCTCGCGGCTGACCCACAGTTAGCGATTGGTGTTTTGGTGGTTAAGAGCAAATTGATAGAATTACAAGATGCAAAAAGTAAAATTTAAAAATGATGCTGGATGCTCGATGCCCGATACTCGTACTCGTGTAAAACCAGAACGAGTATCGAAAATCGATTATCAAGAATCAAGTTTTAGATATTTGATTTGTTATGATAAACGTGGAAGATAAAGGAAGGGATTCTTCGCTTCGATCGGAACGGCAAGGCCGGTTTGAACGGCAAAGGCAAAAGAAACTGTCCCTCATTAAACAGTTGGGTATTGACCCTTACGGCAGCAGATATGAGGGGGCTGAGCAGGCGGCAGATATCAAGCGCAGATTTAAAGACGGCGACCAGAGTCAACAGGCCAAATGTGCCGGCAGGATTGTGCTGTTTAGAGACATTGGGAAGCTAATTTTTCTTACTTTGCGCGATTGGAGCGGGACTATCCAGGTCGGTCTATCGAAAAAGCTTCTGGGCGAGCAGTGGCAACTTGCTAAACTGCTTGAGCTTGGCGATATAATCGGCGCCGCCGGTCAATTAGGTAAAACCGAAACCGGTGAGATAACGATATGGGTTGCCAAAGACGGTCTTTGCATCTTAAGCAAATGCCTTTTTCAGCCGCCAGAGAAATTTCACGGCTTATCAGATATTGACCAGCGTTTCAGGCAAAGGTTTGTGGATTTGTGGGCAAATCCCGATGTTATGGAGCGGTTTAAGAATCGCAGTGCCATCATCGCTTCGATTCGCGAATTTCTCAAATCGAAGGGCTTTCTCGAGGTTGAGACACCAATGATGCAAACCATAGCTGGCGGAGCTGCTGCAAAGCCGTTTGTGACACATCATAACAGTCTGGATTTGGATTTGTTTTTGCGGATTTCGCCGGAGCTGTTTCTAAAAAGACTGCTCGTGGGCGGAATGGAAAAGGTCTTCGAGATAAACCGAAATTTCCGCAACGAAGGGCTAAGCAGACAGCACAATCCGGAATTCACAATGCTGGAAGTTTACCAGGCTTACGGCGATTATAACCTGATGATGGACTTGACCGAGGAGATTATCTGGTTCTGCGTGGAAAAATACTGCGCGGATAAGCAGGTTCAGTTCGGCGAATTCACGGTAGATTTTACCCGGCCCTGGCGGCGGGCTAAATACGGAGAGCTGCTCAAAGAGCACAGCGGCTGCGATATTGATGATGTAGAAGCTGTCAGAGCAAAAGCACGGGAGCTTGAGCTCGATGAGGCTCAGATGGATGATGCGGTCGTTATTGATGAGGTGTTCAAGGCCACAGTTGAGGACAATCTCATTGCACCGACCTTTGTGGTAGATTATCCGGCGGCGCTGTGTCCGTTGACCAGACGCAAAAAAGACGACCCAAAATATGCCGAGCGGTTTGAATTGTACATCGCCCAAATGGAATTGGCTAATGCGTATACCGAGCTGAACGACCCGGCCGAACAATACGAGAATTTTCTTGTTCAGCTTCGCGGCCAGGAAGAGTCGATGGCAAAAATGGACGATGATTTCATAACTGCATTAAAGTACGGTATGCCTCCGGCTGGTGGGCTGGGGATTGGAATTGACCGATTGGTGATGGTGCTGACCGGTGCTTTAAGTATTCGCGAAGTAATATTATTTCCACTTTTGAAGCGGAAATAACATGATGCGTATTGCGGGATGCGTATTGCGCAAAACGGTATACGCAATACGAGATATGAAAAAATGTTGAAATTATTCTTGTGGCTGCGTTACCTGCGTAAGAAAAAAATCGTATTTTTGAGCATTGCCGCAGTTGCTCTTTCCGTGTTGTTGTTGATAGTTGTTGCCAGCCTGTTCAACGGCTTTATCAAGGTGTTTGAACAAAGCGCAGTTGAAATTGTGGGGGATATTGTTCTTTACCCGCCGATGAAATTTGCAAAATACCCGCTGCTTATCGAGCGGCTGGAGCAAACAAGTGCAGTGGAAGCGGCAACAGCGATTCTATCGGCTGAGGGTCTTTTACACCTGGGCAAAGGTAATATGCGTAAAGTGCATATTTGGGGGATTGAGCCCGGGCGGCGAGTGAAGGTGACCGGTTACAAGCGGTCTTTACTTAAACAAAAAGACTCACCTGATGAGCCATCTTTTGAGGTACCTGGGTTTCCAGAAAGAATAGGTGGATTTGTGGGAATTGCCGTGTTGGCGGAGCCAGACGAAAAGACGGATGAGTATGATTTTGATGCGGTTGAAAAGATGATCGGCCAGCAGGTTGTCCTTACCACAGGGACGGTAACAGAAGCAAAGGCCGCGACGGATTCGTTTAAGAGAGAGGTTGTACCGTTTTTAATTGCAGATATCGTTTTCACGGGAGTCTATGACCTTGATAAAGAATTTGTGTATCTGCCCATAGAAGAGCTGCAAAAAGAATTATACCCGAGCGAAGAGGGCCAAATTGCCATCCAAATTCAAATCAAACTCGCAGATAATATCGACACTAATGTTGCATTGGCGGTGATTCGTGGGGTATGGCAGGCTTTTGCTTCCGAGCAGCTTGGTTGGACCCCACACCTTATAGGATATACTGAAATCGAGACGGCCAGACAAATGCAGAGCCGGTATATTGCTGCATATCGAAAACAAATGGGAGTTTTGTTATTGATATTTGGTGTCGTAAGTTTTGGTGTGGTTCTGCTTATATTCTGCATATTTTATATGATTGTTAGACTGAAGCAGAAGGATATCGCAATAATAAAAAGCTGCGGGGCGGCGAGCGGTTCGGTAGCTTTGATTTTTGTTGGGTTTGGCGCTTGTGTTGGAGTAATCGGCTCGGGCTTAGGAGCCATCCTGGGATACGTTGTTACGAAAAACGTAAATACGATTGAGAATTGGATAAGGATAATTTTTGGGCTCAAATTGTGGAAAAGCAGCGTGTATATGTTTAGCAGGATTCCCAACGAGGTTGATTGGGGTTCGGCTTTGCCTATTGTATTATCGGCGATTTTAGCGGCGGCTATCGGAACGTTGATACCTGCAATTGTCGCGGCGAGAACAAAGCCGGTGGAGATTCTGCGGTATGAATAACGACGTAAAAGATAAACACAAAATTCGATATTCGAATTTTTCATAATCTCCCTATGTATAAAGTTATTTTAGCGACAAGATATTTGTTGAAACGGCGCATAACATATTTTGCAGTGCTGGCGGTTGCGCTTTGCGTCTTTATTGTTGTTGTAGTGATGACCGTGATGACGGGGCTGGTTAGCGATTTCAAACAGAAGAACCATAGTTTTGTGGGAGACTGTGTTGTCGGCACGAAATCATTAGTGGGCTTTGCGTATTATGAAGATTTTGTAAAGATACTGGATTCGAAGGATTTTGTCGAAGGCGTTTCACCCGTGATACAAAGCTACGCGGTGCTAAGTACCCGGGGCGGTGACTTTAAGAAGGGTGTTGAGATTCTGGGCATCGATCCGGTCAGGCATAGCCAGGCCACTGGTTTTGGAAAAACGCTGTATTACCGTAAAGACGATGTATCAAAGGCATTTGAGCCGGTTTATGACCCGAATCTTTTGGGTTGTGTTATAGGTATTGACCTGGTGCTGTTGCGTGACGCTAAGAGCGCGTATCTTTATGAGCCCAGACCGAGCGAGACGGCTATTTCAATAAGCTGCTTTCCCCTGACAGCGAAAGGAGCTTTGGCCAAGGCGGGTGCGGGGCTGGTTAACGCACAAACTTTCTACTTTAGCGACCATTCGCACAGTGGGTTGGCCAGGGTAGACAACTCGCTGGTTTATTTGCCGTTTGAGCAGGGGCAGTTGCTTTGCATGTCCGGGGCGATCAAAAGAGCCAGCGCCATTCATATCAAGTTCAAGCCGAATACCAAACTGCAAGACGGGTGTGAAAAAGTCGGTGAACTATGGCAGAAATTCAAGCAGGAAAAGGCCGGCGAGCAACAAGCAAATCTGTTGGATACGGTAACTGTGCAAAGCTGGAAAGGTTATCGGCGCGCGTATATCGCAGCGATGGAAATGGAACAAATGGTAATGTCTGCTATGTTTGCTTTTGAGGGAATTACGACCTTTTTCATTGTCTTTGTTGTTTTTTATATGATTATCAGCCATAAGAGTAAAGACATAGGGATATTGAAAAGCATAGGCGTTTCGAACGTAGATATTATCGAATTATTTTCTGGTTTTGCTTTTTTAGTGGGTCTTTTAGGCTCTGGTGTCGGCTTATTTGTCGGCTGGCTGTTTTTGTTGAAAATAAACCGGATAGAGGACTGGCTTTTTGAGCATTTTAATTTTCAGCTATGGGACAGGACAATTTATACCATAGGAGATATTCCGAGCCGGATGGAACTTAGGGTTTTGATTGTAATTGTTCTTTCGGCGATTGCGGCTTGTTTGGTCGGTGCGCTGGTGCCCAGTTGGCAGGCAGCGAGATCGAGGCCCGTTGAAACATTGCAAGTGAGCCAGTTATAATTGATAATTGATTATTGGTAAACGCTCTGTCATTGCGAGCAGGTCCTGTAACGGGAGCATTGATTAGTGATAATATGAACAAGGATGATTTTATATTAAAAACTGAAGGGGTTTATAAATCTTATCGGATGGGTGCGACAAAGGTCGAGGTGCTCAAAGGTGTCGATTTGGCTGTGAAGAAGGGCGAATTTGTGGCAATAGTCGGGGCCTCCGGCAGCGGCAAAAGTACACTTTTACATATATTGGGTGCGTTGGATAAGCCGAATAAGGGCGTTGTGGCGTTCGCGGGGCGGGATTTGAGCGGGTTCAGCGCCGGTGAATTGAATAGATTCCGCAACAAAATGGTCGGATTTGTTTTTCAGTTTTATCATTTATTGGACGAATTAAGTGTATTGGAAAATGTTTTCCTGCCGATGATGGCTTCGAAGAGCTTGGTCGGTTGGTTTGCGTGTCGAAGAAGGGCTAAAAGCCGAGCCGGAGAATTGCTTGCTCAGCTTGGTTTGCGTGACAGGGCCAATCATAAGCCTTATCAGTTGTCCGGCGGAGAAAGGCAAAGGGTAGCTATCGGCAGGGCCTTGATGAATGAGCCGGAAGTGCTTTTGGCCGATGAGCCGACAGGAAATCTTGACTCTGCGACGGGAAATGGTATTTTAGACGTCCTTGAAAAATTGAATAAGGTCGGCCAGACGATTTTGATGGTAACCCATGATGAAAGGATTGCAGAAAGGGCTGGGCGGATAATAACGTTGGCCGATGGTAAGATAACCTAAAACGCGAAGTCAAATGGTTAATTGGTCCTTTCTCACTCACCAATTAACCGACTATTTGAATTATGGCTTTTCGCCTTTAGCTTTGGAGTTTTTATGGCACTAAAAATTTGGCTTGACGGCAAACTTGTTGATGAGGCAGAGGCTAAAATATCTGTTTTTGACCATGGTTTGCTCTATGGCGATGGTGTCTTTGAAGGCATTCGTGTTTACAACAGCAAAATATTTGAGCTGGAGGCTCACATAAAGAGGCTTTATGAATCAGCCACAGCGATTCGCCTTGTGGTCCCCATGAGCCAAAGCAAGCTTATTAATGCAGTTGAAAAAACCGTTGAGGCTAATGGAGTTATTGATGGCTATATTCGACTGGTGGTTACCCGCGGAGTGGGCACTTTGGGACTAAATCCCTTCATCTGCGAAGGTGGCAGAGTATTTATCATAGCTGATAATATTCAGCTTTATCCGGAAGAGCTTTATGAAAAAGGGATGAAGGTAATCAGTGCTACGACAGTTCGCAATCATCCTCTGGCGATTCCACCTCAGGTCAAGAGCTTGAATTATCTCAATAATATTCTGGCCAAGATTGAAGCGCTGGACAATAATGTGCCTGAGTCGATTATGTATAACCACGAAGGATATGTGGCCGAAGCGACGGGTGACAATGTTTTTATTGTTAAAAACGGTGTGATTTATACCCCACCGGTTGAAGCCGGTGCGCTGGAAGGAATAACGCGAGGTGTCGTTATCAGGCTGGCTAAGGAAGAGAACCTTGAGGTGGTTGAGAAGAATCTGACGAGATTTGATTTATATATATGCGACGAATTTTTCCTCACCGGCACGGCTGCCGAGGTCATCGGAATTGTCGAGATTGACGGCAGGGTTATCGGTGACGGCAAGCCCGGGCCTATTACACGTCTGCTGAGAAAAAAGTTCTTCAAATACGCCCACGGTAAAAAGTTATGAGTTTTGAGTTTTCGGTTTTTAGTTATAATTCAAAACTCAAAGCTTAAAACTCAAAACTATGAGCACACATACTGACATAAGTGGTAGTATCCCATACAGTCCAGTGCCTGCTTTCGGTCTTATCGATGATCAGCTAAGCCAGGTAAAAGAGTTGATCAATGAGCAGTTGACTGCGTCTGCGAAGGCAGAGGATATTAACCGATTGCTCGAATATGTGAGTGGCCGTAGCGGCAAGATGATTCGTCCCGGGCTGGTTTTATTATCGTATCGCGTCGTGCGTGATGCATCGTGCGAAAAAAAGACGCAATACGATGCTGATAAGTCCGCTTCTGTCCGGCGGATACGCAATACGCAATACGAGGCTATTCGCGTTGCAGCAATTGTTGAGATGATTCACAATGCCACGCTGTTGCACGATGATGTTATAGACGAAGGGCAAGAACGACGGGGGCTGCCTACGGTAAATAGTCTTTGGGGTAACGAATCCGCTGTGTTGTTAGGCGATTTTTTATTAAGCCGGATTTTCAAGATGTGTGCTGAGCTGAAACCGCAGACTGCCAAGGTAATTGCTGATGCTACGATTCGGATCTGCGAAGGTGAGCTGAGGCAGATAGTTCAAAGGCGGAATTGGCAGTTAAGCGAATCGGAATATATTGACATAATCACCGAGAAAAGTGCTGCCTTTTTTAGCGGTTGCTGCCGGCTTGGGGCCCTTTTGGCGCAAGGGAACGAAACACAGATTCAGTCGTTAGCTGAATTTGGTTTGAATGCCGGGATTGCGTTTCAAATTACAGACGATTTACTTGACATCATCGGTGATGAAAGCAAAACCGGCAAAACACTCGGCAGTGACGCTGATAAAAACAAGCTGACATTGGCTGTAATACATTTGCTAAGAGCGATGGACGAAAAAGAAAAAAGTGCGGTTATAAAATCTTTATCCGGGCAGCGTGATACGTATCTCAAGAGAAAAAACACACAATACGATAGAGATGCTCTGGTAGAGGTGCTGAGGCGTTATGGCAGTTTGGAATATGCACGCAATCGGGCGCAGGAGTTTATCGCCGGAGCGGTCCGGGCCTTGTCCGGCTTGAAAGATAATGATGCTAAAAAAGCCTTGATTGAAACGGCAAAATTTATGGCCAGCAGAACGATTTAGTGTCGATTTGTCTGGTGAGTTAACTCCGTTATAAATTCTGCGGTGAGCAATAGGACACAAAAAGGAGGAGATTTCCCGAAAAATGCGGAGAAGGACTCCGCTTCGCGGAAAGCCTAACAGACGTCCGGCAACGACACCGAAGTTTTCTAACGGCGTTGAAGTGATGAGTCAATAAAAAAGGCCGGTTTTTGAAAAGACCGACCTTTTTCCTGACATCGTAAAAGACTACGTAGTCACTTCAGGGGCTCCTAAACGCGAAAAGATGCATTTAGGTTCCCGCAAGGCGGGGGCCCGTTTGGAAACTCTCAGAATTTGTACGACAGACCCAGGCTTAACCAGAATTCGTCCTCATCATTAACCGAGTCATCCATTGATAACTGATAGTAAAGACCCGGGGTAAAGGTGACTTTTTCGGCGAGCTTAAATCCTGTTGAGACTCCAAGGACAGCATGTGACCAATCGTGGTCCACAATTGCAGGGCCGACAGAGCCGGGAGCAGCTCCATCATTGTAGACAAGTTCCAGTGAACAATGAAGAATCTGCTCCGGTGTTTCCGGTACAAAGCCCGGTATCGTCCAGTCATAACCAAGTCCAAAGATATGTATCCAGCCGCCATTAGTTCTAACCAAGGAACCACCTTTTGCCGGCCACATACAGGCCATGGTGTAGCTTGGAACAATACCTGCTGGGCACATTTCCGGCCAGGAAAGTGATACAAAGAATTCCTGCATATGAGCAGCTTTTACAGGTTCGTCCGGGTAGTTATAATAAACCCAGCCAAGCTTGTAGTCAGTGGCGTATTTTTGGCCTTCAAAAATATTGTTGCCGTAATACAAGGTGAAGAACAGCCCCTCGTCATTTTCGTGTTTATCGCCAAAGGGCCTTGAAAAGAAAAGTTTTGTACCAAGGCCGGTGTCGTAAAGATTTAGGTCAATGCTGGGCTGAAGTGCGGGATGGTTCTCTGAGTATATATCAAACCCGCGCCAAATATAGCTGCTCAAAAAGGTTAGATCGGCAGTTCCACTCAACTCGCCTTCCTGGGCCTGGGCGAAGCCCGCTGCACTCAACAAGATTGCAGCAGCTAACAAAATTCCTTTCTTCATGTTCATCTCCTTTAAAAACCTTTACATAAAACTTGTTTCCCACGCTACACAACAACTTCTATCTGAATATAATCTTAAACCACCCGCCTGCCACCTGAAAAGTTTATCGGTATATAGGTGCAAATCAAATGAAAAAAAGTTTTTTTTGGGGATTTTTTTTGCGTGGGCTGTGATGGGAAATCAAGGCAAAAACGTTTCTGGACGAGAGAATCTGAGTGCAAAAAGACTCCCAGAACCTGCTACCGCTATATCTATAGCATAGTTTTGGCAAACGAATGACTTATGCAAACTGCTGCTTTAGCAGTCTTATCCTAATTAAAACTTGAACCCAATACCGGCAAGTAAAGCGTGTTGTTCGTCAAGAACATCGCCTATATCTCCCTCATATATAAGGTAATTGTATTCGAGAAACAGAAATACATTGTCTGATTGGGTTACGAAAAACTTTGCACCAATAACTGGACCCCAAACAAAACCATCTCCGTAGTCGGCGTCAACGAAACCGATATTAGCTCCCACATATGGTACTATTTGGCCTTGTGTGTTAAAGTGATATTTAGCATTTGCGCCTATAGAATATTCATCATAGCCTTCAGACCATAAACCACCTACTGCAATGCCTAGTTGCCAGTTATCAGTGACAAAATGCCCAAATCCGATTTCTAATGCAGTGGTATCAGTCGAACCGGCGGCCGCGTAGTCTGTATAGAGATAGGAAGCAGAGAAGCTGATTTCGTTATCACTTTTTTCAACACCGGCACTTGTTGTTCCAGCCAAGGCAAATGCCAGAACAAGAAGCGGGACTAAGAAGCGTTTCATAGTGGACTCCTTTCAAATTTCCAGTATGGATGAAACTTGTTCTTAAATCTTAAAACATGAGAAGTCGAAGCTAACGTGGCTGGTCTCTTATTCGCATTTTTAACTCCCTATGGCTTTATACGATTCATGACCTGTGAAATTTATAAGCTAAGGTTTAACGCCTTGTATAGGTTTTTCAAAATACAGTTTTTGGCCTGAAAACAAGGTTGTTTTTTTACCTTAAGCCCCAACATTCTGATAAGTTCTGCAAAAAAAATTCTTTGAAAGGCCAAAAAATCAAGGT
>Ga0209636_10005886_pt1 | contig 12520 bp, 15 predicted proteins | sample DeeMarSWOR152_54_FD_187464 | JGI IMG/M metagenome (GOLD analysis project Ga0209636, IMG submission 187464) | Marine sediment microbial communities from White Oak River estuary, North Carolina - WOR-1-52-54 (SPAdes) (version 2) | ecosystem: Environmental > Aquatic > Marine > Intertidal zone >...
AAGGTCTGTGCAGAAAGCGTGGCAGTCCGGCATTGTGAATGCTCGTAGTCGCCTTAAACCGACAACCTCGCCTCTTTGTTCACGTCTGAAACTGTAGTGTGCCAATTCATAGACTTTCAGTGGCATGTGCTTATAGGAGAATTGAGTGTCGTGAACTATGAGAAACTGTCCGAAACATGCGGCAAACCGCAGAAACAGCTCTTTATCCTCTGATTTCACCAGATATTGTCTTGCTGGAAAACGGTTTAGGTAATCTGCTAAGCTCGGGTGTTGAAAATCGTACATGACTGGAGTTTCAACTTCCATTGCTCCATACTCTGCCATTTTTGCATTGACGAACCGCTCAAGGAGGGACTTGACTAACCGACCTTTTGGGTACCAGCGTATGTTTCCAGGGTCACTCCCAGGCTCGTAATCAGCTATTTCCAGTCTTTTCATCAACAGAACATGCGGGGGGATTTGCTGGCTCGCCCTAACCTTTGAGATCTCATATCTCGCAAACTTCTCCAGATTCTGATGCCCTTGGAAGCCAAACTCATCAACTGGCACCATTTTTCCGTCTGGCTGAAGGATATACCAGAGAGATTTTATTTTCTCTTCAGCTTTAACCGCCTCGGAGACCTTTTCTTCTTTCTTCTCTTCTACTTCGAATGGCAGTATGACACGGGATTGTTCTGCAAGTGGATGACCCTTTATTGAAATTGTGAACTGTTTGTTCCACCCGAATGGTGCACGATATGTTTCTAGGCCTTTCTCTTTCGCGTAGGCTTCCATTGCTTTAACTACTTTCAGTGCTTCTGCGGGTTTTGCCAAGTCGCTGCTTAGGTGCGCGTAGGGATAGATTAAAATTCGGTTCACTTTCAGCTTTTCAAGGAAAGTTTGGACTTCATCCACGGCTTTTTTGGCTACCTCTACGTTGTCGCCTTCTTCAACTGCAGTGAACAAAACAACGAGTTCTTCCAGTCTATTCTCTTTTTTCTCGGCTTCTTCAGCCATGACTATCTCTTTCTGAACAGGCTCATATTCAATGAAGTTGGAGTGCAACTGTAATATTCGCATAAAATCGCCTCGCTTCTCAGTGTCTATACAGCTTTATATCGCCATTGTTCAACTTGTTTCTCCTTTTTTGTCCTCTTCTTGTATTCTTTATAATGCTCCTTGCACAGATAAGCACGTCTTCCACTGACGGTGATGTTTAGGCCTGCGGACTTAACCTTTGCAGCTGAGAGTGAGCGTATAGCATCTTTACCGCAACCAGAAACGCTACAGTTCACACCTTTAGCAACACGTCCCAAGATCAAACGCCTCTTTCAACTCTTCTACTGTCTAGCGCATTACAATACGCATCATTGCTTAATTTCTTTTTCATAAAGCATACGTGCTCTTCGATAAATCTCTGCCTTATCACCAAAAAACGTTGGCCCAACTGCCTCAACAACAAGCGAAGCAGCCGCAGAACCAACACATGCACACCACGCAGAGCTTTCACCACGGATGTATTCAGCCAGAAAACCACCAACAAAAACGTCTCCAGCCCCGGTTGGGTCAACAATTCTTTTCGACTTGTAAGCTGGAATATCATAAATGGTTTCTTCGACAGAAAGCACCGCACCCTTCACGCCCAAAGTGACAATAACCGTTTCAACACCGTAGCTGTGAACCGTTTTTAATGCCGAGTCAAGCCTTGACATCCCAGTTGCAGCCTTAATCTCGTTCAAAGACGACTTGTAAACGTCAACGAGTTCCAGTATCCGTTTGTTCTTAACGGATCGGAGAGTCATGTTCCCTTTCTCGTCAAATTTTCGCACTAGTCCTTGCGGGTCAAGGGACAACAAATCAGCACAATTCTTCAGTTTTTTGACAACCTTATATGAAACTTCGCCAGCTACTGGAGCCACATGAATGGCTTTTGCCCTTAGACATTTGGGCAAATTATTGACTGTAATGGTTGGCGCCTTATTTTTCAGCCGCAATTTTCTGTTCGACAAGTCGCTACTGTATTCTAATTCGAAACGCGTGGTGGATGCACTCTCAACTTTGACGACTCCAGATAAATCGATGCCCTCTTGCTCAAGCCACCATAAATAAGCGCTTGGAAAGTCGCCGCCAACCTTGGAAACAACGGAAACCGTTGCGTTCAATTGTCTAGCCGCAAAAGAAAAATAGGCTACGGAACCGCCTAAAACAACAAAAGGCATATGTCTATTTGGCAGAAAAATAGAATCTATAGCGAAATGTCCAACTGAAATAACATCAAACACTTATGAATTGAAACCCCCGCCAAAATATTGTATTAAGCTGAACTTAAAATCAACGGAACACCGCCTCACATTCTAGGTCTAAGCTGGTTTCCGTTAAGTTTTTATTATCGAATTGAAGAATTGTTCAACGCCCCTTTGGGGGGCGTTCAAAATGAAAATCTGATAGTTACCGCACCTTTGCAATTCAGGCTGGCCGGAGTTATTGGCGAGTTTCTTTCTCAGACAATCAAGTTTTGAAATTTATAGGAGGTGATGATTTATGCTTAAGACTCGTAATATGACAGTTGAAGATGTAGAAACAGTGGCGAAAATGGTGGCTTTAGACCATGATGATGACCCAGAGAAGGGTTATAGAGAAGCCAGAGAGCACACGTTGGACCATTTAAAGATTGGACCTCAACATTGCTTCGTGGTGGAAAACGACGATAGACAAATTGTCGCAGCCATGGTTTTGCATCCGCAAGACAAGATTTTTGAAATCGAAGATCTTCACGTAAAACAAATTCAGCGAAACAAGGAGGCTCTAGCCTTACTTAAAGCAAAGCTCCTGGAATATTTGAAAAACGTTCAAACAGAAGTCCTATGCTGTCCCTATGCTTTAAGAAGACTTATGGCGGCACGTTAAAGCGCTCATGATTGAAGCACAAGAATAGCCTTGGCAAGATCCCCTTCGCATTCTTCCAGTGCTTTTCTGGCTTCCTCTAGGCTTTTGCCAGTTTGGTCAGCTACAAGCCTAACATCTTCTTCCGGTATTGCTGGTTTGAGTTCTGCTACTTTCTCGGTGATTTTGCCACCAGTTATCTGAAAGATTTTCTGTCCTTGAACTTCCATTATTGCAACTTCAGGTTCTTCAATGGTTATTTCTTTGCCGCCTGTTTTGATAACCACCTGTTCAACATCGGGGATCGCGCCCATGCTTAGACCCATGCGTTGCATCATGCGTTTAGCTTCTCTAGGGCTTACGCGACGTCTCCTCATAAAACCACCTTTTCACTTAACAATTACTCAAATCTCATACTTAACTTTCTTCCATACACCCACGCCTAACCTTGACAGCAGCACCCCTTGCGAAAACTTCCATTTCTTCACCCGACAGAACAGCACGCCCAACAGCCAAAACCTCACCGTTTTGATTAACCACTATAACCTCGTCTTTTGGGCGGATGTCACTGTCAGCTTCTACAACGTGTTTTGCGAAAACGTCGCCTCCTTCAGCGATAAAATTTGAAACATCATCCTGAACAGTAACGAGACAACTAACTGAAACTGCATTCTCAACAATTCGTTTTGCACCTGCAATGCTTAAGGAGAACAAGCCGTCAGTTGGGCGAAGGGTTGCAAGCCTTTTGCCACTCAAATAGACGTAGCGGATTCGACCCGTTCTTTTAGACCGAACTATCTCCACGTTTTCTGGAAAAAGCTTAGTGCCTACATTTTTTCCAAATTGGTAGTCTGCCACGCTTCTAATTCGACCAAGCGCATCCTCCAATCCAACCACACCGTCAACTAAGCCTTTATGATTCGACAACTATAAAGACAACCAAGCAATAAAAACAATGTAGGTGCACCAATTGCGATGCGAGGTCTGCGGACGCAAAATCTACGGCAAATCTTACAAAGTCATGATTGAAGGAGCAAAACTAACAGTTTGTGGCAAATGTGCAAAGCATGGAACAATTGTTTGGCAAGAGAAAAAACCGAAACCAGTAGTGCCAAGAACAAAAGCTCCAACAAGGCGTTCACCATTAAGAACTAAGAGCAAAAAGCCACCACAAGTGACTGTGGAGAGCACCCTAGAACTAATAGAAGATTTTGATGCAAAAATAAGGCAGGCTAGGGAAAAGCTGGGACTTTCCCATGAAGAATTGGGTACAAAGATCAACGAGAAGGTGTCAGTTCTTAAGAAAATTGAAACTGGAAAAATGACCCCAGACAATAAGCTAGCAATAAAATTGGAGCATGCATTAAGAATTAAGTTACTCGTTCCGACTTCAGAAGAAAAAGTTCCACAAGCAAAAATTTCTAAACCTGTAAGCCGTGAACTGACATTAGGGGACCTAATTCAAATGAACAAGAAGAAAGCGGAGGAGAAAACGTAACGAAGACCATTCTAGTTCAACGCCGACGATCTTTTGAACCTTCAACCCTTGAAGAACTCAAAAGCCTAGCGGAGACTGCAGGATACACAGCAATAGGCAAAATAGAACAAGTTAGAGACCCAGATTCACGTTTCCAGATAGGCGCTGGAAAAGTGGAAGAACTCGTTCAACTCGTCAAAGAAACCGAGGCAAAAAAACTAATCTTTGACAATCCATTGAAACCCGTCCAAGCCTACAACTTGTCAAAAGCTACAGGCGTGGAAGCCATCGACCGCTTCCAGCTGATCCTCGAAATTTTCGCCAGAAGAGCTACAACAAGGGAAGCAAACCTGCAAATCCAACTGGCTAAACTGAGATACGAGTTAACTCGTGCAAAGGAAAAAGTGAGACTGGCAAGAATGGAGGAACAACCAGGATTCATGGGACTTGGGGCATACGAGGTGGATGTTTACTATGAAACTGTTAAGAGACAGATACAGACCATACGTGAAAAACTGAGGAAAATAAGGAAGAAAAGGGTTCTACATCGTCAAAGGAGAACGGAGTTAGGTTTTTCGTCGATTTCTTTAGCAGGATATACAAACGCTGGAAAAAGCTCATTGTTTAACACTCTCACAGAAGAAGAAGTTCCGGTGGACAGCGCATTATTCACAACACTTTCAACAAAAACAAGACTTGTAGAATTCTCAAAGAAAAAGTTCTTGCTAACAGACACTGTCGGTTTTATAGACCGTCTCCCACTGACTTTGATAGAAGCGTTTCATTCAACCCTAGAGGAAACCATCTATTCAGACTTAATACTCTTGGTGGTAGATGTAAGCGAGTCAATAGGCACCATTGAAAAGAAGCTTTCATGCTGCTTAGAAACAATTGAACGAATAGGAGCATCCGGCATCCCAATAATAACTGCCCTGAACAAAATTGACTTGCTAACAGAAACAGAGAAAGAACAAAAAATTGAAAGCCTAAGACAAATAACTCCAAATTCAGTGTCCATATCAGCGTTATACAATATTAACTTTGATTTGCTAAAACAAAAAATATTGAAAATGCTGAAAAACTATGTTCAAGCCTCATTCTCCATTCCGTTAACAAGCGAATCCATGTCCTTTATCTCATGGCTCTTCAACCGTGCAGACGTGCAAACAATAAAGTACAATGGTGACTTGGGTCATGTAATTTTTGAAGCAATCCCATGGTTCGCGGAAAAAGTGAGAAAACGTGTAGAAGAAGAATTCAATGGGAAATTCGAGAAAAACAGGGCAACAAAAGCCTAGCAAGGGAACAAGCATGCCAGAAATCATGGTTTTGAGGTGGGGCCATAGACCGCAAAGGGACGCAAGACTTACAACACATGTTGCATTAACTGCACGGGCATTAGGAGCCTCTGGATTCATACTAACGGACTTAGAAGACCGAATAATCAAGGAGACTGTTGAAAAAGTTGTGGAGAAATGGGGAGGATCGTTCTCTTTCGAGACTGGTACACCTTGGAAAAAAGCTGTAAAAGACTGGAAAGCTAAAGGGGGAATAGTTGTCCATCTGACAGCCTATGGAGAAAACATTGAAAAAAGTGATGCGTTGCAGAGGATTAAAGCTCGCGGAAAAGACGTCTTGGTCATCGTTGGAAGCCAAAAGGTTCCAAGGGAATTCTTCTCACAGACTATTTCTGACTTTAATGTGGCAATCGGGAATCAACCCCACTCAGAATGTGCAAGCCTAGCCGTTTTCCTAGACCGCTTTTTCGAGGGAAGAGAACTTATGAAAAGTTTTGAGAAAGCAAAAGTGAAGATAAGTCCTCAGAAAAGAGGGAAGAAAACAGTTAGAAACTGTTGATTCTGACTCAAAGCGTGTAAAGAGATTTAAATTGAAGTTTATGCATATACATTGTGAAAAGAAACAAGTGTCCAACAGTTGAGCAGCAAAGGAGTCGCCATGTTATCAACGATAAATGACGCGGCATTAACTAAGGTTGCAGAAGCTTTAGGTGAAGAAGAAGCAGTTAAACTAATCGAGATTCTAAAAAACTCAGAAGAAACAACAGACGATGTAATAGCAAACAAAACAGGAATAAGGCTCAACACAGTCCGCAAAATCCTTTACAAACTTTATGACCACTCACTTGTAGGTTTAAGAAGAACACGAGACCCGAAAACAGGATGGTTCATATTCCACTGGAAGCTTCAGCCAGACCAGTTGGATGGTTTCATATTAAGCCAAAAACGACGTGTACTTGAAAAACTTAATATCCGACTGGAATACGAGAAAAACCATGATTTCTATTACTGCTACACACCTGGGTGCAGGCAAATACCATTCGAAGACGCCGTGGAACTTGTTTTCAGATGTCCAACATGCGGCAAGCCATTAATGCATTACGAAAACGACAAAATGATTCAAGCATTAACAAAGAAAGTCGAACAGCTCAGGAAGGAACTCGGTGAGTGAAGAGCTTCCATCAAAGGAACAAGCACTACTATTTCTCCGCCAGAGTCAGTGCTCAAAAAACGTGATAAAACATTCCAAAGCCGTAGCTGGACTCGCCGTAGAAATCGCAAAAGCCTGCAGAGAAACAGGAATAAATGTTAACGTAGAGCTTGTAGAAATTGGAGCCCTTCTACACGACATAGGACGCTCAAAAACCCACACCGTCCACCACGCAATCATAGGAGCAAAAATCGCAGAATCTTTAGGCTTACCAGAAAAAGTCATCTCGATAATTAAGAGACATGTTGGCGGCGGAATAACAGCAGAAGAAGCAAAAAAACTAAGATGGCCAAGAGATATTTACACTCCACAAACGCTTGAGGAGAAGATTGTCTCATACGCAGACAAGTTAATTGAAGGGTCAAGAAGAGTGCCAATAGAAAGGACAATAAGGAAGTTCTCTCATGAGAAAGAATTGCCGCCGTCAGCTATTGATGGGATGTGGCGATTACACGAGGAAATGTTGGCTTTAATCGGCGACTGCAAATGCCTACCATAACATTATCTACAAAAGTCTACAATGATCTTCAACTCAAACTGATTCACAAAATTTTAGAATCCATGCTTAAAGACCTAAGAGTTGACACAGAAATACACAGAGTTACCCCTCGCCGATGGGTTCAAATAACGGTTTCCAACGAAGATGAAAAGGTGGCGTTACGCTACTTAGCCGACGAAATAGGATTATGCCCAACACTTTTGAAAAAAGTGGAAAAATTCTCTACAATAAGGGGATACATATTATCCATCGACAAAAAAGAACTTCACATAGATTTAGGCGTTTCTTCACCAAGCATTATCGATGCAACAGTTCCTCTACAACATCTACAAGCCCAGTTAGCTGATGGAAGGAAGATAGCCCTCAAAAAGCTAGCTGAACTATTCGGTTTCTGCCAGAATCTACCATTAATAGTCAAAGTCCTCAGTGTGGACAAAGAAAACAACTACATTGGAGCTGTGCTATCAGAAAGACAGGTCGAATTATATAAAAGTTGGACAAAAACTTTGCTAGACAGACTGGTAATTCTAGGTGCATCTTCCAATGAAGTAATATTAGCTTTGAAGCAAGCAAGGTGCAACCGAGACGTAGTAGACGTTGAACCCTTGGGGTTATTTGAACATGCAATTGTATGCAAACTTGGAACAGATGCTAAGGGGCTGATTCCAAGAATCGGTAAAAAACTGCGAAGCGCAAACTTCACCATCTTTAGCCCAAGAAGAATTCTAAAGTTTCTTGGAGACTACGCGATATTGTAACCGCCCTTTTCTCACGTTCTCTCCAAAAAATCTGCGGAAAAGCTATTGGCTCCAAACATTGTTTCTAAGCAGAGAATTATAGAGTCTCTATTTTCGACATTCTACACTGGAATTCTTCAACAAACCTTCTATTTTTGACAAAAGAAAACAGCTTTTGATGTTCACGAATCAAAATTGTTTCAGTATATGTAACTTTTTGTTGGTAATTTAACCGTATTTACTTCATGGTGACGAGACAGACCCCTATACAGATTAGAAGACCGCCCGCGAGAATAGATAAGCCTACCTTCTCTCCGACAAAGACAACTGCAAATAGTACGGTGATTAACGGCTCCGCAAATAGGAATGAACTAGTCACTGTTGCTCCCACTTGTTTTAGCACGTAGAACCAGATGTAGTATCCTAGAACCGAACATGTAAGAGATAGGAAGAGAATTGCCAACCAAGCATGGAGGCTCATTGTGAATATATGATGAAGAGAGTTCTCAGCTAAAGAAAAAGGAATTAGACATAAAGCCCCCAGCACAGTGACGCACGCTACAACGATGAATGGATCATACTTCTCCATTATCTTTTTTCCTAGAAGGCTGTATGTAGCCCAGAGAACCGGAGTAGCAAGCAAGATCAAGCTTCCCAGAACGTATTCCGTGTTGTGTGAGAAACTCAAAGTACCACCTGTAACAACAATGAAAGTGCCTGCTGCAGCGATTCCAATTCCAGAAATCTGCTGTTTCGTAAGATTTTCCTTGAACATTTTTGAGGAAAGAACGGCGATGATGACTGGGGAAAGGAGACAGACGAGGATTGCGGCGACGGATGCTCCAGCCATCTGAATGCCTGTGTACTGAGCAGAGAAGAAAAAAGTGACACCTGTTAGAGCAAGAATCAGCAGCGTTGGAATGTCTTTTCTTTCAACCAGAAACCTCCAATTTCGTTTCCTATTTTTCTTGAATAGAATAGCGGCAAGAAAGAGTCCACCTGCGATCAGAAATCTGAAAGTTGCGATCGCAATTGGAGTTAAGCCTTCATTTAACGCTATCTTAACGACTACGAATGAGCCTCCCCAAAAGATGATCAGAGCCAACATTAGAAAAGTGTGAAAGAGACTGATTGATCTAGTCATAGTGTCAAAGTATTTCCGTGTAACATTTAATAAAGGATTTAGTGGGCCGGGCCGGACTTGAACCGGCGACCTCAGCCTCGTAAGGGCTGCTTAAGGTTCGCCTGTTGCGAATGTCCTAACCAGGCTAGACGACCGGCCCTCTTCTGATTTAGAGAAGCCTGTTTTATTAAAGTTTGATTGCTTGAAACAGATATAAAGCTGTTATTTCTTATATTGCGGGTCGAAAATTATAAAACGAAGAAAACAAAGCGACGTATGAAGAGGATGAGAGTTGTTTCCAAAAGTCCCGGATAGACATAAACCTGGAAAACATGTCCCAAACGGTCTAGGTGTTTTCTACGTTTTGATTTCAGCAATCTATCTTTTCACACTGCACAGTTTTCAAAGTGTCAACTCCACCACGAGTCAAAGTTTTCCCGCCCTGGATCTGGCTGTTTGCATATTGTTTGGCGGTTTTATGGGTTTACTGGATGATTGGATGAACTTAAGGTGGCGTTACAAGGCTTTCCTTCCCATCTTCGCTGCTTTGCCTTTAGGTGTTTTGAGGCAAGGAACACCAATAATGGCAACATATTTCTGGGGAAAAATAAATTTCAGTGAGATCACGTTTTGGGTTATACCCGGAGAAATAATCTTCTATCTTGGTATTATCCCTTTGATCGCCACAGTCACCACCAACGCTGTCAACCAGCTCGGAGGCTTAAACGGGCTTGAAACTGTATGCCCTTCAATGGTTTTGATCGCCCTGATGCTTGTTTCAAGTCCAGACTGCAGAGTTCTGCTTTATGTTCCGCTAGCTGCCTATCTTGTTTTAGCCCTCTTCAACTTTCACGGAAAAATCTTTGTCGGAAACACCGGTTCCTTTGCCATAGGAATGACACTTGCATCCTACGCAATCATCGCCAACATTGAACAAGCCTTGTTGATCTCAATTTTACCCTACCTCTTCAATTCTTTATTGAAGTTGTTGAACATTCTCTTCTTCAAGAGACTTCCAGCCTTGAGGTTAAAGAGTAACATGTTATTTGCAGACCATAGAAGGAGTCTTTTAACGCTGATAGCTTATTACAAGCCTTTGTCTGAACGCCAACTTGTTTTGGTAGTTTCGTTCATCTTCGCAATTTTTTCGGGGTTAGCAGTTCTTGCCAGCTGAACACTTTGATGAAAAACAGGCTACTTGGAAAGGTATATTTTCAGAGCCAAATGATTGAATTTTAATAAACTTAAAATGCTTAAAATGTAATATTCCCCGTCTTTCACATTGAAGAGACGAATGCACGTTCACAGGGGTGACTGAGATGAAAATTTGGTACGACGCTTCCACAGGGAAGCATATCCGTTACGGAGCTGCTATAGCTCAACGCTTAAGGAAACTTGGCCATGAAGTAATACTGACTACTCGAAAACATCCGGACACTCTACCATTGGCAGAGTTTCTAAACGAAAAACCTGTCGTTGTTGGAGAATATGCACCGGCCTCAAAATTGACAAGACTGAGAGAAAGCGCAAAAAGACAGCTGCTGTTCTGTAAAATGTTCGAGAAAGACCCACCTGACATCGCCATTATGCACGTTTCAATCGAATGTGCCAGAGTAGCTTTTGGTTTAGGAATTCCTTTAATCGCAACCTTCGATACTCCGCATGCAGAGGCTCAATGCAGATTGACAGTTCCCCTAACAGACACGACCATAGTTTCTAAAGCCATTCCTCTTTCGTCCGTTTACGGTTATGGAGCCAAAAAAATAGTGCAGTTCGAAGGCGTGGATGAAGTGGCGTGGATTAAAGGCTTCAAACCCGAGATGAAGTTTGATTTTGAGAAGCCATTCATTGTTGTGAGGCAAGCAGAAGTTAAGGCCGCATACGCTGAGGGGATAAGCGACATAACTGAACAGATAGCAAGAAAGCTCAGTTCCTTGGCTAGAGTTGTATTCTTAACTCGGTATGGTAAAAAGGCGAAGAAAGGTTTGGTTGTTCCTCAAAGTTTTGTGGACTCGACCAGCCTTGCCGCCCAAGCAGACCTAGTGGTTAGTATCGGAGGAACAATAGCGAGAGAAGCTGCATTAACTGGGACTCCGAGCATAGTAATTCAATTATTTAACAATCTATACGTTAATGAGTACTTAGCAAGAAAGGGCTTCCCACTCCTCACCATTGAAACCCAGAGAATAATAGAGCTTGCCAAAAAACATCTAGGGAAAAAATGGGACGTAAAAAAGTTGCTGGAAAAGTTTGAAAATCCTGTGGATGTTGTTCAAAGAGTTGTAGAGGAGAAGTTGAATCACTTAAAAGGATGAAGGAACTCCTTCAAGGGAGCTTTCAGAGTCGTGTTAAAAATCGTTTCTTCCTCTTTTCATACTCTTCTCTTGTCATCATTCTTTTGGCTGGAACTCCCTTAACCACAATTCCTGATGGAACATTTTTTGTTACGACACTTCCGGCTGCGATGACTGAGTTCTCGTTTACTGTTATGTTTGGGAGTATTGTGACGCATCCGCCGATGACCACGTTGTCCTTTATTATGGGTGGTGTTAGGCATCTGCTCTGTGGGAACTTGTCGTTTAGTAAGCTGCTGTTTGGAGCTATGAAGACGTTGTCGCCGATTTTACACTCGTTTGAGATTGTTACGTGTGCTTGTATGTTGCAGTTTTTACCTATGACGACGTTTTTACCTATGTCACAGAAACTTCCTATGCGTGTTCCATCGCCGATTTTGGTATTGTCGCCTATAACCACGTAGTTCCACACAACAATGTTTTTTCCAAATTGGACGTTTTTTCCTATTATTACTCCTTTTCCTTTTTTGGGTCCCTGCATAGGTGTTCCCTTTCGCTTACAGTTTTGTTTATGTGGGAAGTTTAAATAGTTTGGCGGTTTATTTGTTGTTTCTGTTGGAGGCTGCGGTAGGTTGGTTGAAGAGAAGGTTTTGGTTGTGGGTTTGGGTGAGGTTGGACGTCCGCTTCATGAGTTGTTGAATGAGTGTGGTAAGTTTTTGGTTTATGGTTTCGACGTTGATGAAGCGAAGATGAGTAGTATCCCACAGAAAAGTATACCGGAGGAAGTGGGCGTTATGCATATTTGCATTCCGTGTCGTAGTCAAGATGAGTTTGTAAATGTCGTAATGGGTTATGTCAAGCGGTTTAAGCCAAAACTTGTGATAGTCAATAGTACAGTTCCGCCTGGGACTACAGGGAAAATTCACGCGCGATGCGGCTGTCTCGTTGCGCATTCCCCTATTCGTGGAGTTCACAAAAGCTTTGAGCACATGAAATGGGAATTGAAACGCTGGACAAAGT
>Ga0209636_10005887_pt1 | contig 12513 bp, 12 predicted proteins | sample DeeMarSWOR152_54_FD_187464 | JGI IMG/M metagenome (GOLD analysis project Ga0209636, IMG submission 187464) | Marine sediment microbial communities from White Oak River estuary, North Carolina - WOR-1-52-54 (SPAdes) (version 2) | ecosystem: Environmental > Aquatic > Marine > Intertidal zone >...
TCCCCTGGGAGAGGGTATTCATGGCTGGCGAATATGAATTTAGCAACGAACTTGTAGAGACATTTGCCGGATACCACAGGAGCAACTACGGGGGGTGCAAGGTGGGCCTGGCTGACGTGGTGATAGGCGGATCAAACTGGATAGCCGAGGCACACGGCATTGAGAGAGCGTCTCACATCGTTGATAAATTGACGGAGATGATTGCAATGGCTGAGACATGCTGGTCCTGTACTCTAGCGTGCTCATATGAGGGGTATAGGACTCCTTCCGGTGCGTATCACATAAATCCGCTTCTGGCAAACGTGACCAAGCTGAATATAACCAGGATGGTGTATGAATGGATGAGACTGGCTCAGGATATAGCAGGAGGCAAGATCATAACATTGCCCTCGGAGAAAGATATTGAAAACCCTGAAACAATGGAGATGCTCACCGAGTGTTTCGCGGGAAAGGAAGGCTTCCCGCCAATGGATATCATCAAGATGTTGAGGCTGATAGAGAACATGTCTGTGGGGGCTGGGCTCCCTGAGGCAATGCACGGGGCTGGTTCTCCTGCCGCCCAGAAGATCATGATTGCACGGAGGAGCGGGATCGATAGAAAGATGGAGCTTGCCAAGACCGTGGCAGGGATAAACCAGGATATACGCTTTGAAGGTATCATCGGTAAGGATGAAAAGGCACACTGGGACGAGGTAAAGAAAAAGATAAGGGGAAAAAGCGTACAGATATACTAAGCACGCTTTTCTCTATCAGGGCTTCTCCATTCATGTACTCAATCGGACTCAGGTATTGCGGTGGATGTAATCCCCAAATAGATAGATCAAGTGTAGTGAGAAGCCTGAAACAGGGTCTCACGAAGATGGATATGGAGGTAGACTTCACCACCGTGAGGCAGCGCGGAGTTGATATTGTTCTGCTGATAAATGGGTGCATGCACGCCTGCCTCGATGAAAAACACCCGAGGGAAACTGGCAGTCCTCAATTCATATCTGTAAAGGGTGAGATGGTTGACAGTCAGTATGTTAGAGAAGATCATATTCCCGAGATCTTGATTGAGAAGATTGTCGATGCACTCGATTCCGCATCTGATTGAACAAGCATCCAGTTATCAATAGCCAAAATTCTGTTGACTGCTTTCCTTTTTTTGCCTAAGTTCTTCGAATTGTTTGAGTTTCCTGAGAATCTCGAGGACTGAAAGACCTCGCATCCACCCATCGTACTTTCTTAGCGGAGCACGCATTCATTGCATCTATTTCCACTAAGTCAATGAATCTAGCCGGGGACGTCTCTTCGAGGTGGGGGAGCCGAAATGCAAAGGTTGAATAAGTAGGATTCCATGTTCTGCCCTGATTCCAGAAATCTTAGTTACCTGCCCGGATATTATCTCCGTGTCCGCGCGGGGAAAGGAGAATAACGATATGGGGCGTAAGCGTTTTGTTGATCTCAGCATAGGCATAGAGCCAGATCTCCCAAGTGACCCACCTATGATGATTCCTAAGATAGACTACGTGGACCACAACCAAGGGGCTGAGCAAATGAAGGATTTTTTCCCAGGTGTTAGCAAGGAGCAGCTGCCGGAAGGTTTAGGCTGGGCGCTGGAAGTTTTGACACTCACAACTCATAGCGGCACGCATCTGGATGCACCTTACCACTATCACCCCACCATGGATAAGGGGAAACCTGCTTTAACGATCGATAATGTTCCCCTCGAGTGGTGCTTCAATAACGGTGTAGTTCTAGACTTCCGCCTGAAGGAGGATGGTGAACGGATCACCGTTTGGGATTTAGAGAAAGAACTAGATCGGATCGGTTATGAAATCAAGCCCTTGGACATTGTGCTCATCCAGACCGGCGCTGATGAGTTTTGGGGCACAGAGGAATATCTGGTAAAGGGCGCGGGGATGGACCGAGAGAGCACCCTTTACCTTACCGAGAAAGGGGTGAAAGTCGTCGGAATCGATGCCTGGAGTTGGGATCGTCCACTCCCGTTTCTGGCAGAGGAATTCAAGGAAACAGGAGATCCTAAGGTGATTTGGGAGGCCCATTTTGCCGGGATTGAGATTGGTTACTGTCACATGGAGAAGATGTCCAACCTTTCAGGTATTGGTCGTCCCTATGGATTCACCGTATGTTGCTTCCCGGTCAAAATCAAAAACGCAAGTGCCGGTTGGGTTCGACCGGTAGCCATTGTGGACGAAGATTAACCTGTCTTATCGATGGCACAGACACCACATTCTCCTCATTTCCAATATCAAGACATCACCCATCAGGTTGGCAAAAAGCAATGCGGAGCTAGTAGAAAAAGTCGTCCACTTAGCGGAAGCGCTCAACCGCGAAGTTGAAAGCCCTGATGGTGCAAGGGCGATCTTAGGCCTCAAGGGGAGGCACAAGGCCAACTATTAATAGTCACAACCCCTCATAGGGGGTTATAGATCAAATGAGGAAACCAGTACCTGAGACGACCATGGCGGCTGGTTTGGGATGGGGCTTAAGGTTTGCAGATATGATTTGTAGTCGCTCTCTAGTTGGTTTAGAATAGGCGAGGTGCTTTTCGATTGGATAGCTCAAGCGAGGTAGCCGAGAGGCCACCTCTGAAAGAGGACGGGTGGAAGGGAAGTTCACTGACAACCTCGCAAAAGTAGCCCGGTCAGCACTTTTCGGGTTTCTGGGCGGGACCGCAATCATCCACATCACGCCGCTTGTGAAGTACATCATCAGGGATTTTGAGAATAGGTATCTCAGTGAAACCCACCCTGAATTTGAAACGGCAACCCTGCTGATTGTTGGCTTTCTAACCATGGTTACAGAACCGGTAATCTATATCGTAAACCTCGCTCGATCTCTCGAAAAACATGGATTAATCGGTCTTCTTTGGATTGCCCCACCTGCGATTACCCAATCCTACGCAGCAATCCGCTCGTTGCTTACGAGGTGAAGCCCTCGAGCGTTGCTTTAACTCTTGAGACGAGCGCTGAGCTTTAGAGGCCGTGCATCTGCGTCAGCAGAACCCTTATTGAGCCTCTTTGACCAACCAAGTCATGCTGTGCGTGCTGTGCTGTGTGTAGGCCGTATAGGGACAGTCCAGAAGGGGAGGGGATTTTAATCTTTGCTGGGGTCTTTTTTCACCCATTCCCTTACCCGCTCCGCCTGCTCCTTTGCGCTTCTCATGACATCTTCCACATCCAGCGTGACTAGTCTCCTATCCTCCATAACGATATTCCCATTAATGATCGAGTGTTTCACATCATGACTGCCCACCGCATAGACCAGATGGGAGTAAGGGTTATACATGGGAGTAAGGTGGGGTTTTTGGATGTCAATTACTATCAAATCAGCCCTCTTGCCGACCTCCAATGATCCGGTTATTGTACCCATTCCAAGCGCATTGGCACCTTCTCTCGTAGCCATGCTGAGAAGAGTCTGTGCGTCCATGACGGTAGGGTCTAGCGCGTTCACCTTATGCAGTTTTGCCGCAACATCCATTTCGGCGAAAAGATCGAGGTTGTTATTGGATGCGCATCCATCAGTACCCAAGGCAACGGTTACCCCTTGCGCGATCATTTCAGGAATGGGAGCAATACCAGATGCGAGTTTCATGTTGCTCTCTGGATTGTGAACGACGCTAACCTGGTGTTCGGCAAGTAATTGTATTTCTGACTGATCGACGTATACACAGTGATCGGCAATGACATGCGGGCCTAAGAGACCGAGATCCCTCAGATGCTGAACGGGGCACTTACCGTATCGGCCTTGAATTTCCTCCACCTCCGTTCTCGTCTCACCCACGTGAATAATAAGGGGAACGCCGTTGCTTAGCGCTATGTCGTTGGCCCTTTGAAGGAGATCTACCCCGCAGGTGAACAGCGAATGCGGTTCAACGGCAATACTGACGAGAGGATCCCCCTTCCATCTTTCAATCAATGCCTCCGTATAGGCAAACCCTTTCTCCAGTGACCCGTAATTGGGTGAGGGGAAATCGTAAAGGACCTCTCCGACGACACATCTCATTCCAGACTCTCTGGCAGCCCGGGCTACCTCTTCCTCAAACAGATACATATCGCAGAAGGTCGTCGTTCCCGACAGTATCATCTCGGCGCATGCCAAAAGGGTTCCTACCCTTACAAAATCCCCATCCATTTTCCCCTCCACGGGAAAGACGTAATTATTCAACCACTCCATGAGGGGAAGATCATCGGCAAGGCCCCTGAAAAGGGTCATGGCTGCATGGGTATGGCTATTGATGAGACCGGGGAGTATCAGGCCGCCTTGAGCGTCAATCCGTTTGTGTGAATCTATACAATTTCCCTCCTTTTTTCCCAGGGAACTAATCTTACTGCCCGTTATGGCCACAAATCCCTCAGGGATCATCGTTTTTTGATCATCCATGGTAAGGATGGTTCCATTATAAACAAGAATGTCTGCCGTGCTCATTTTGCCAGACCGTCAACTATTAGTGTCAGTAACCTTGCCAACGATGGAGACGCCTTCTCAGCATTGGCGATCACCTCTTCGATAGAGGTAGCGCTCATGCAATCAGGCAGATTAATGTTGGTGATAGCCACGATTGCTAATACCTTGAGCCCGGAATGAACAGCTGCGATGACCTCATTAACAGTTGACATTCCTACCGCATCGCATCCAATCATCCGAAGGAATCTTGTCTCAGCAGGTGTCTCAAGGCTCGGCCCCATTATACCTGCATAGACACCCTGATTAATGAAAATTCCGGCCTCCACCGCCTTCTCACGGGCGAGCGCGATCAAATCTCTATCATAGGCAGAGGTCATATCCGGAAAGCTGGACCCGAACTCCTCCAGATCCCGCCCTATGAGGGGGTTGTTGCCGGTGAGATTTATGTGGTCAGTAACGAGCATCAACTCTCCAGGCTTGAAACGGGGATTCAATCCACCGGCTGCGCTGGAGATGAAAAGAAACTTAGCCCCTAGAAGCGCCATGACCCTTACCGGAAACGTTATTTCCTTAGCGGTATATCCCTCGTAGAGATGAAATCTTCCTTGCATCGCCAGGGTTGGCTTTCCCGCAATCCGTCCACAGACCAAAACTCCAGCATGACCAGGAACCGTTGCCTTGGGAAAATGAGGTATTTCTGAGTAGGGAATCCTTTCATCGATTTCCATGGCATCGGTAATAGACGTAAGCCCAGTGCCAGCAATCATCCCAACAAGGGGCTCCGTGCTAATGGTTTTTTTGATGAACTCGGCTGCCTCAACTATTTTTGGATACATCCCACTCCCACCAACGGGTTTGTACCTTATTAGATGAGATCAAAAGTAAAGTCAACCGGCTTTGCCATTTTGTTCTTGACCCCTATTTCGCACCTCTTTAGTATGCTCACGGCAGCTCACTGCGTACGCTCGGTGGCACCGATGTCTTCCGTAATAGATGACCTTGCAAATCCAGCTTCTCTACCAGATGAGACAGACAGGGTCTCCGTTATTCAGACCCACATCTCCATCGTTTTCCTGGCAGATGAATACGTCTATAAGGTCAAGAAGCCAGTCAACTTTGGGTTTCTGGACTTTTCGACTCTAGAGAAGAGACACTACTATTGCAAGCAGGAGATGGTGCTCAACAGGCGTTTAGCAAAAGACGTATATGTCGATGTACTGCCCGTTATCTATGATGGCGAAGTGCACAGAATCTCAAAGGGGAAGGGCAAGGTCATTGATTACGCGGTCAAGATGAAAAGGCTCCCTGATGAGATGCTCATGAAATCGTTGTTTGTTCGGGGAGAGCTCAATAATGAGCATCTGAAAAAACTTGCCAAAAAACTTGCAGAATTTCACTTAACTTCCCAAAATAGTTCAGATATTGATAATTATGGTGAACCAGAAATTGTTGCCATCAGCACGGATGAGAATTTCTCCCAGACCGAGAAGTATGTGGGAATAACGATTCAGGAAAATGATTTCAAGGCCCTGAAGAACTGGACGGCTGATTTTTACGGCAGGTTCGCGGATCTGTTCGATCAAAGGATTGGGTCCAAAAGGATTCGAGACTGTCATGGGGATCTTCACATGGAACATATCTGTCTTACAGAAGACCTCCCCATATTCGATTGCATTGAATTTAACGACCGATTCAGGTATACTGATACTCTCGCTGACATTGCCTTTCTCCTGATGGACCTGGAATATCACGGGGGTCACGCTTTCTCTCAGGTACTGTGGGACTTCTATAAAGAGGCTGCTGGTGAAGCCGAGGTGGATTTTCTGCTCACCTTTTATAAGGTGTATCGCGCCTATGTGAGAGGGAAGGTGAATAGCTTCCAGCTTGATGATGAAAGCATAGCACCAGAGGAAAGAGAACAGGCGGCACGGATAGCTGGGACGTATTTTCAGCTTGCAAGATCGTATATAGAATAAAGCAGTTATGAGAGAGCCCTTCATAGCATTTATGGAAAGGGAATTGGTACCCGAAACAGTGCTCATTGCGTGCGGGCTTCCCGCCTCATACAAAACGGAAACAACAGAGGTGATAGCAGAGCTTAAGGGATATAAGATCCTGAGAACAGACCTTATTAGGCTTGACGTACTAAAGGGCGAGGATATTTTTGACGAGAAGGTGGCATCAAATATGAAGAAGAGGGAACTCGTTTACGATACGATGTTCTCTAGTGCAGATGAGTTCGCACGTAGGGGCGAGGGGGTTATTTTGGACGCCACCTTTATCACGCAAACGCTCCGAAGGAGGGCTGCCGATGTGGCGGCTCAGCATAACTCGGCTTTTGTTATTCAACAAACTCAGTGTCCCCAGGCGGTTTCCCTTAGACGCATATCGGAAAGGACCAGGGAGAATTATGAATCGAATGCCCTGACTGAACAGGCCTACTTCAACAACAAGAGCAAATTCGAGCCCGTGGATCTCGATGACCTCAAAAGCCTGTATCCCAATCTAACTATTATGCACCTTTTGGTCGATACTACCTCAGACTTGGTTGATGAATGGAGGGTAATAGGGAAAACCGTGCGATGACCAGGGCAAAGAAATCAAGATCCGTAGGGATAATTTTCAAGCACGATTTCGAACCTGCACTCAAGGAGTGTGAACGCCTGAGGGATTGGTTTCTGGCGAGAGGAATAACCGTTTTCACGGAGGAAATGGCCTCCCGTGCCCGTGTGACCGAATGCCTTGAGGAGGAAACGACCATTCCGGACACCGTGGATCTGGTCGTGGTCTTGGGTGGAGATGGAACCTTGCTGGGGGCTGCCCGAAAGGTTGGTGGATATGGAATGCCTATTTTGGGCATTAACCTTGGGGGGCTCGGATTCCTGACCGAGATCCCCGTTGAGATGCTTTACCAGGATATGGAGAAGATTATTAGCGGGGAAGTGGCGATCGAGCCGAGACTCATGTTGCAGGCCATGGTACTGAGAGATGGTGAGCGGAAGTGTCGGTTCACCGTACTTAATGATGTCGTAATCAACAAGGGGGCCTTGGCGAGGATCATTGACCTCAGGGTATCGATCGATGCTCACTTTCTGACAACCTTTCGAGCGGACGGACTGATAGTATCTACACCCACTGGCTCGACGAGCTATAATCTTTCGGCCGGAGGTCCGATACTGTACCCGGACCTCGAGGCATTGATCCTGACCCCAATATGTGCGTTCACCCTGACACAGCGGCCTATCATTGTTCCGGATACCTCAGTTGTTGAGGTTCAAATGGAAAAGAGCAACGAGGAGGTTGTTCTAACCTTTGATGGTCAGGTTGGTTTTGACCTTAGGGAGAATGACCGGGTCATAATCTCCAAGTCGGAAAAGAAACTAAAGCTCATCAAATCACCCCATCAGGACTACTATGATATTCTCAGGACAAAACTCAAGTGGGGTGAACCCACCTACAACAGGACAAGTGAGTAAGTACCGACTTTTTATCAAGAAAAGGGAAATATGTCTCTTGCAATGGTTCGTGGAGGCGTATGACGGAATGGCGTCCATGAGAACCGTTAACCCGGCAGAGGGCGAAATTGAGATCACCATAGCTCCGGGATGCGAAGCTGAAGTTTTCGGGCTCATTAACCATCTCGAAGATGAGGGGACAATCCATGTTCAAGTAACCAAACTCAGGTGACAAAACGGTAAAGGCCGCTTTCGTCATAAAGATGTTGTCTTTTATGGCCAACTGGCCTGTGGAGTTTAGGCCATGATGGAGAACCAAAAGAATATTATCGTCAGGGGTATGAGCAAACAGGAGAGATAACGTGCCCCAGCTATTTCACATAAAGACCTTCGGCTGCCAAATGAACAAGCATGATTCCGATTCCGTGGGCCAGATCCTTATCAACAAAGGATACACGGAATCAAGGAGTATGGAAGATGCTGACGTTATCCTGGTCAATACGTGTGCGGTCAGAAAAAAGGCTGAGGATAAGGCATTGACGCTTCTTGGACGCTTGGCGAGAGTGAAGCACAAGAATCCAGATATGATTACCGGCGTGCTTGGCTGTGTTGCCCAAAATCAGGGACAGGATCTCCTGAGACGTTTTCCCCATCTCGATTTGGCCCTGGGCCCAAGGAATATTTACCAGATCGATCGAGTCATCACTCGGATCAGGGAGGAAAGGCAACGGATATCCTGCTTCGATTTGACGAACCAAATTGCGCCATTTCCTAAATCTAACGGCTACTTGAAGGGGAGGGCCACGTGTTTCCTTAAGATTATGGAGGGATGTGATAATTTTTGCTCTTACTGCATCGTTCCTTACGTCAGGGGCAGAGAAACAAGCCTACCTGCCGATATGATCATTGATGAAGCCAATCGCCTGGTTCGGGAAGGGATAAGGGAGATAACCCTCATCGGGCAGAATGTGAATTCCTACAATGTAAAAAGCCGGACCAAACTGACATTCCCCGGGCTACTAAGGGCCCTTGATGGGATTTCAGGGCTGGATAGAGTCCGATTCACCACGTCTCATCCCAAGGATCTCTCAGATGAGGTTATCGAGCTTTTTGCGAACTCGGAAAGCCTGTGTCCGCATATTCACCTTCCGGTTCAATCGGGATCAGATGGGGTGCTTGAGCTCATGAATCGGGGATACACCAGGCACAACTACATCAGCCTTGTAGAGCGCCTTAGAGAGGTCAGGCCCGATATTGCCATTACGAGCGATATGATTGTGGGGTTTCCAGGGGAAAGCGAAGATGACTTTCAGGACACTTTACGATTGATCGAGGGGGTAAAATTTGATAATGTGTATTCCTTTAAGTATTCGGAACGCCCGGGCACAAGGGCAACGGAAATACCAGGGAAGATAGGAGACACGGAAAAACAAAGGCGCCTTTCTCTCTTACAACAAAAGCAGAGCGAAATAACCCTATCGAAGCATAAATCCCTGGAGGGAACTATTCAGGAAATCCTGGTAGAAGGTCCTGCGAAAAGGGGGAAGGACCAGCTTAGCGGAAGAACTCCAGGAAACAAGGTTGTCAATTTTCCCTGCGTGGCTGATCTAACGGGACAGTTGATGAACGTACGTATTACCGAGGGCTTCCAAAATTCATTGCTCGGAGATTTGGTCGGTGTGAATTATTAAACAATTCCAGGCTGATACCATATGGGCCAACAGTTCGAATATCATAGAGAAAATCTGCTGATCGTCGACGACGAAGTCGAGATAGGGAAGATTATCCAGGATTTGCTCTCAAAACTGGGATTTAACACCGGTTTTGCCACAGACGGCGAGGGCGCCTTGAAAAAACTGCGCAGTGATGACTATACCTTCTTGATCACTGACATAAATATGCCAAAGCTGAACGGGATTGACCTCATAAAGATCGCCAAGAAGGAAAATCCCCGCATCAATGTCATCGCCATGACTGGCTACGATAAGGATTATACCTATATGGACGTCATTAACGCTGGCGCCAGCGACTTCATCAGTAAGCCCTTTAAGGTTGATGAAATGGAGGCCAAAATTAGGCGAATTCTCATTGAAACGAGGACTCGCGATGAATTGGCAAGGCTTTCGATAACCGATAATCTGACGGGTCTTTACAACCAGCGGCACTTTTACAACAGATTAAAGGAGGAGATTGACCGTGCCCATCGTCAGAAACATCCGCTGTCCCTGATTCTTCTTGACTTGGATAACTTCAAGTACTTTAACGACAAGTACGGTCATCTCGCCGGCGATCAAGTGCTTGCCGCAGCGGGCAAGGTTATTCTCTCAAATATCAGGGATAGCGTGGATACCGCCTTTCGCTATGGTGGAGACGAGTTCGCCGTGATCTTGGTCGAAACGGACGAGAAGATCGCAGAAACCATAGGCGAACGCTTGCAAGGGGGGTTTGAGAAGGATAGTGTTGTTACCGCCAGTATCGGCTTGGCAACATACGAAAAGGGAATGGACCTGACTGATTTAATTAATCGAGCTGACAAGGAGCTGTTTCAGGGGAAGAGCTCAAAGCTTAAGGAAGAGGGAAAGAGTCCGGGTTCACGTTGAGTCTGATAATATATATTATGTAAACTATCCACTCAACCAACCCATTTTCCACCACTATGGCACTAATCTCCCCTATTCAAAACTTTGGAGGGTCTCATCTAGATGAGTAGCGTTGTAAAGAAGAGAAAAAAAAAGATCCGAAAACACAAATACCGGAAGCTGAAAAAGTCGATGCGTCACAAGAATAAGTAGCAATTATTTTTGTAGACAAACAAAGGGAGACTTTTCTGCAAAGCCTCCCTTTGTTTCGACACACGTGTTGCTAGTACCAGCCTTTTCCCGTTTTCTTGCCTAAGTTGCCTGCCCTTATCATTGTCTTCATCAGGTTGGGCGCAACCCATTTACTCTCCTTGTTCAGTTCTTTGTAGAAATACTCGGTCACAAAGTATGCTATATCAATCCCCGTCAAATCCATCAGTTCGAATGGGCCCATGGGATAATTGAGTCCATTTTTTACAGCCTTATCCACATCCTCGATTGACGCTATTCCCTCCTCAACAATCCTGATTGCCTCTAAGAGATGCGGGATCATGATCCGGTTAACGATAAAGCCAGGAGAATCTTTTTTCACCTCAACGGTTACTTTGCCCATTTTTTCCGCTAGTTCAGTGGTGGTCTTGATCGTTTCATCGCTCGTTGCGTAACCCCTAATTATCTCCACGAGCCTCATCAATGGCACGGGGTTAAAGAAATGCATGCCACACACCTTATCTGGTCTTTGAGTGCTCGCCGCTATTTCCGTGATAGACATAGATGATGTGTTGGTTGCCAAAATCACCCCCGGCCTACAGAGCTCATCTAACTGCTTAAAGACGCTCTTTTTTAGATCTAAATTCTCAATAACCGCCTCTATGACGAAGTCAGAGTCCCTTAGGTCCTTTATGTCCACCGTCCCCTTTATGCGAGCCAGCACGGCGTCTTTCTCCTTGGCATCGATCTTTCCCTTTTCAACACTTTTATTGAGAAAGCCCTCTATCTTTTTCATACCTCCTTCAACAAATCGCATCTCAATGTCATTCATGACAACATCGCAGCCTATCTGGGCTGCCACTTGAGCAATGCCATTTCCCATGGTTCCCGCTCCCACAACGCCTATTTTCTTGATTGCCATAGCTCCTCCTCCCAAATAAGTCTTAACCTTGCTAAATATAACATAGCGCCTTATATTATTGCTATAACTACCTCAATTTACTAATTATTTTTTCTAAACATAAGAATCCCATTTGGCGGATCCGGATACAAGCGGTGTCCTTGTAGCACATTTAAGGAGAGATAACAAGGCCTTTAGGTTACCGAGCTAGCGTATACGCTTTTTGACCCTATCATCGAGGTATGCGGAAAGCTCAGCAGAGGTTTGTGGCGACCATCCGAGTGATTGTTTCCATACATCATTGCTTTCCATACAGAGATAAATCCCCAAATCCTCATGCCATTTTTTTAATCTTTCCGATAGCTTAGAGTACATCTCTATCCTAATTGGCTTGAAATACCTCTGTTTCCCATCTAAACCTGGGACGAACTCGCCATCAAAAATCCTTGTGTGGGGGAACCGTATCTTTATTGCCAATTTGAGCGACGGCATATACCTGAAGGACCCCATGCTCACCCATATGATCGATTGCGGATCGATGTATCTCTCCAGGAGCTCGACGGTCTCCTCCAAACCATCCTGCCAGCCCGGGTAGTGAAGCAAGGGATCAAAGTGGAAGGCCACTACGAACCCGGCTTTTTGACATTCTCGGGCAGCGAGAATCCGCTTCTTGAGTGGCGCTGTCTTGGGTTCTTCATTACTTACCACACGAGGTGTATTAAGGGACCAGGCCACAACGATGCCTTCACGGTGGCTGCCTTTTAGAAGTGGTTCAACCGATGCAGTCTTCGTCTTGAGCTCCACGATACAGTTCTTCCTGCGAGAGAAGAAAGGAAGAAGAAAGTCAGTCCAATGGGTGAGATAGTTGAGGGCAAGGCTGTCCGTGAACTCACCGGTTCCGATCCTGAATATTGTTTCAGGAGACCCATCAATAAGCTTACCTATTGCATCAAGTCTG
>Ga0209636_10005888_pt1 | contig 12512 bp, 13 predicted proteins | sample DeeMarSWOR152_54_FD_187464 | JGI IMG/M metagenome (GOLD analysis project Ga0209636, IMG submission 187464) | Marine sediment microbial communities from White Oak River estuary, North Carolina - WOR-1-52-54 (SPAdes) (version 2) | ecosystem: Environmental > Aquatic > Marine > Intertidal zone >...
CTTTATCGCATCAATACGTTCCTTTCTCACCTGATTCTGAGTAGGCACAATATCTCTTAAATGGACTTGATCTTTCTTCAGATAGAAGTGGACTTCGTATATAGCTTCATAGTGTTTCAAAATGCTAAATATCCGTTGCCAAGCCTTCAAGATGAGATCATCTATGGTACCGACATTTTTGATCGGAAGGTCTTCAATGGAGCGTTTAGGAACAGCTCTATAACTGGTGCCCTCTGGAAACTTCAACACGTAAGACTTGATGGAATTGTCCATTAGTTTCTTATTAACATATGAACGATGATGACCGTCAAGTACAAAATACTTCTCACCACAATCTACAGTTATCACAGGTACATCATAGCCTTCTTTGACAACTTTCATAAGAATTAGTGCAAGCTTGTCATTCTCCAAAAAATCTTCAGTCGGATAAAGCTGTTCAAGAGGAACATCATCAAAATCATGATGAAGCCTAACCTTGTAAATGATTTCGAGACTTCTCTTTATGCTATCAACCCTATTTGGAACATTTTCCCAACTTGCCAACTCTATGTTTCTCATTGATTAGTTAATGTAAAGCCCCCGCCGTATAGCAGTTACTTTTCTAACTTCTATATTCTAAATACAACATGAGAAATAGCGCGCGCTTTAGAATCTTGGTTTTTCTTTGCAGATTGACAGTAGAAATTGTCTAGACTCTCTGCTGAATCGTTGTCTCTTTTCGAATTCTTCGTCAGTCATCAATATGAGGTCAGCATAATGTTTCACCATCTCTAAAGTCATGAAGTCCATGTCTTTCTCGATTGTTATGATGGCATCCGTCAGTTTTTTTGTACCCTTGTGCTTCATCATCTTTGTTTCCAAATCAACTAGTTTGGATGCAATCTCATCGCTAATTTCTATTCTAAAGCCAATTTTCTTCAGTCCTTTAAGGACATCTAGCATATCGACTTTTATTGTCTCTTTGCTGAGAGATCCAATGCTGCAGATGAAGGTTTCAGCTGTTGCTTGATAGTAGCTTTCAATGAGGTGCCCGCAGCGTTCTTCTCGTGTAGCTTCTACCAAACCTGCCTTTTCAAGTTTCTTAATGTGATGGTATATAGATTGTGGTGTTACATCGAGTTCAGTCGAGATCTGGCTTACCGTCAATTCCTTCACTCTTAACAGAAAGATTATTTTTCTTCTCGTTTCGTCACCAAGTAGTTTAAAGGCTTCAGGCCCAACTTCCTTTATGCGTTTCAACAATTTCACCTTTCAAAGAAGAGCAAATTCGATAGTGTTTTCTACAATAGTCTTCGCAATTGTCTGACTTTGTGATGGTCATTGGTAGCAGTTCTGCTTTTTTGGCTTCTGCTTTGTAGAAACACATTGTTTCACTATCTAAAATAGGTGTATTACAAGTATATTAATTTCGTGTTATTAATATGGGTGTGTCATACTCATATGAGCCCTTGGCTATGAAAACAAAAGCTTTATATTAGGCGCTTTCATAGTATAAAAATGCGTGTTTGAATATAGCACGATAGAGGAAGTGATTAAGATGAGGATGAAAGGAATAAACTCACGCAAAAAAGACTCTACAACAGAAACAACGCTTCAAATATCGAGAACAAATCGATGTGGGGAGACGTCTTCAATCGGCAAAGAAGAAATCGCTTCAAACATACGTCCCTTTGGAATCAAAGCCTACACTTCATCGAAAGAACGTATGTATGAGATTGAAACTCAAAAGGCTATCATAATTTCACTATCACGTCATGACAAATGGAAGGCAGGAGGACCCCTTTAGACAAGCAACAAATGAGGATCGTCTCTCATATTCCCCTTTTTTAAAGTGGCAATTTAAGCGGACACCGTCACGCAAGGAAGAATTGGGACGCAGCGATATTTTCTCCAGGTCAGATCTTTCTTTTGCTTAGGACGGCTCTGAAAGTTCCGCAACAGTCGAAGAGTCCGATGGTAAGTTCCGTTCTCTTTCCACTTTTATCTGGTCTACCAGCCATCTTCCAAGTCTTTCTGGGAGTAGTAACTTCTTTTCCACATTCGGGACATTTGGGCATGAAATTCCCTTCTTCTACATTTATCTGACAAGGATAAAAGTTTTGTTGCTAGGGGGATCGTATGAAGGAAAAAAAATACCACCTACTCTAGGTTTGTTAATCTATAGACACATAGATGAATTCGCTAATCTGGGTATCGCTGACTGGACGAACTCGGCTGAATGGGTTGCAGCGTTTCAAGCAAGCTTATCCGACATGAATGCTCTTTTCACTTTAATCGGAGGAATCATCTTGGCCTTCGTTGTCCTCTTTATGTCCTCTTTATATTGCTAGTCATCGCAGCCATCTTTTACAGGAAGTCGCTGAACATGCTTTCTTCAAAGTCTGGAGTGGGCATGTTTTCCACTGCAGGGCTGTTATTGCTAATCGGCGCTGTCTTGACTATAATCGTGATAGGTGTCATTGTTGTTTGGATTGCTATGATACTGCTGGCTGTCGCCTTCTTCTCGATCAAGCCAGCGACCGCCCAAGCAACGCAATCAACATCGCCACCGCCCTCAATAAAATCTCTTTCTTCTCTATTTTTTATCGGTCAGATAACGCGCGCCAGTGACAAAAAGGCTTGGTCGGTGGTGGGAGGGCGATAGCAAGGCGAAACGCATGTTTTAGGTTAGACGGGTTAGGGTAAACGACCTTAACTCGTATCGGCGGGAGTTTGGCTGAAAGCAAAACGGCTCTATCTTCATAATTTTATGGTTCATTTACCGTGTGCGTTGGCATCTTCGCCAGTAATAAAACAAAAGTCCATAACTTGTTATAAAATAATGTTGAAGTTTAAACGTGTTTAAACAATCCATACAGAATTCTTATCTTAGCCTTTTCCTCGAACTTGAATGTTCAGGCGGCGAATATGAAAGAGGCTAGGGCTTTCTCACCATGCCACATTACAGGCTTCTTCCAAATACTTGATCACCCAGCAAACTCTTTATATGCGGGTTCGCGGGGTGCTGGCGTTTCACTGGGCCAAGGAGTGGAAACTGTTGTGAAGGTGAGTGAAGCCGTGAAAAGCTCTCTACAAGTTAAGATCAATGGTTCCGATTCAAATTTTGCAGAAGTCTCTGAACATGTTGTAGACTATTTTCTTTCACGGTTTGAAGAAATGGAAAACTTCGAGATTATTGTTGAACATCATCTTGAAGTTCCAACAGGTGCTGGATTCGGCACTAGCGGAGCTGCAGCATTAGGCTTGGCCTTAGCTCTAAATAACGTTTTTGGCTTGGGCATGTCTAAAATAGAGGCTGCTCAAGTTGCACACATAGCTGAAGTTGAATGTAGAACGGGACTCGGCACGGTGATTGCTGAAACTTTCGGCGGTGTGGAAATAAGGGTTAAGCCTGGAGCGCCGGGGATTGGAGAAATAAAACATGTGCCAGTTCCAAAAAACTATGTATTGTCTTCCCTAACCTTCGGATCGTTGTCCACAAAAAAGTTTCTAACAGACGAGGAGATCCGAAGGCGCATAAACAAGTTTGGCGGAAAACTCGTTGACAGATTGATTGAAGAGACGAATGTTACCAATTTCATGAAGTTTTCCCGTCAATTCGCAGACCATCTAGGATTAATAACTGAGAGAATAAGGAGAATCCTATATGCAGCTGACAAGACTAAGTTTGTTTGCAGCATGCAGATGTTCGGAGAATCCGTATTCACTTTAGTTGAGAAAGACTCCCTTGAAGAACTTCTCAGAATTTTCCGTAACTATTGTTCAGACGGAAGAATCATTGTCAGTGGAATCGACTTTAGAGGAGCACGACTACTTAAATGAAAAATATCGGGATTCCGCCAGAGCATCCGAGAGCAGAATCTCTTCGAATACGAGAAAGATTAATTGAACACTTCAGTGAGAGTGTAGTGGCAACTGCTGGTCTTATAGCCCACGGTCGAGGAGAAGCCTTCGACTACCTGATAGGCGAGAAAACAACCAAACCGACCTTAAAAGCCATAAAGGCGGCTGCGTCGGCGCTTTTGACAGCTGATAAAGCAGTTATCTCTGTTAACGGCAACACAGCAGCCTTGGTAGCTGAAGAGATAGTAGAGCTAGCTGTTGTTACGAAAGCAGGAATTGAGGTCAATCTGTTTTATAGATCGCTTGAGAGAGAATTGTCAATTAAAAAATTGCTGGAAAAGGCTGGTGCCCATCAGGTTTTGGGGGCAGGTGAGGATGCTTCTGCAAAGATTCCGGAGTTGGGAAGCGAAAGGAGACGTGTAGATCCCCGGGGTATACTTTTGGCTGATGTGGTTTTAGTGCCGTTGGAGGATGGGGACAGAACAGAAGCCCTCGTCAACATGGGTAAAAGAGTGATTGCGATAGATCTGAATCCGCTTTCTCGAACAGCACAGAAAGCAACAATCACCATAGTTGACAACGTTGTAAGAGCGATACCGAAACTTGTGGAAGTAGCAAAAAAAATGAAGCAAGACACAAAGAAGTGCCATAAAATCCTGATCAACTTTGACAACCAAAAAAACCTAGCTGAATCCATGACTTTAATAAAAGAAAGACTTTCAAAAATTTCTGAAAAAGGCGATTACCTTATCTTGGAGAATGAAAAACATTGAACTTTAACAAAATCCTTGTTTTAGGCGCTGGTGCCATCGGAAGCGTCTATGGAGCTTTCCTCACTAAAGGAAATATCGTAGCGTTGATTGGAAACAAAGCCCATGTGAAGGCTGTGAATTCGAAGGGCTTAGCACTTTCCGGAGACGTAAACGAAACTTTCCATCTTAAGGCTTACACCGAAATTCATGAAATCCCCGAAAAGACGCTAATCATTCTAACAACAAAGGCACATGACTTGGCAAAAACCGTTGAAAAAACCAAGAACATGCTCAAAAAAGATACGATTATTCTGATCTTGCAGAACGGGCTTGGAAACGAAGAAATCGTCAAACGTGCAGCTGGCGGCGAAGCCAAAATTTTAAGGGGTGTGACAACAATGGCAGCTGAATTCTTTGAACCGGGAAAAATAAGATTTTGGAACGGACAAACAACAATTGAGCAGAATGAGGTTGCAGAGAAAATAGCCAAGATTTTCAACGAATGCACACTGAAGACAAGACTTTCTAACGACATCAAAAAGGAAGTATGGAACAAACTGATTGTCAACTGCGTAGCAAATCCGTTATCCGCCATTTTCCATGTTAGAAATCATGAAATTGTTGCCGATTCACTAAAAACTGTTCGCCACAGAATTGTCAAGGAATGCGTTGAAGTTGGAAAAGCTGAAGGAATCACCTTCCCGGAGCATTTAGAGGAAAGAATTGACGACAAAATCTCCACGTATACGAATTTTTCTTCCATGTATCAAGATATAGTTAAGGGTAAGAGAACTGAGATTGATTTTCTAAACGGAAAGGTGGTTGAGCTGGGTAAAAAACATCACATTACAGCACCTGTAGACGAAATGCTTGTATGCTTAATAAAATTCATGGAGGAGAAAAATGGAATTCCAAGAAAGGATTAAGGGAAAAAAAGGTAAAGAAAAAATCATAATGTTAACGGCTTACGACTATCAAATAGCAAAAATACTTGACGAGATAGACATCGATCTAATCCTCGTCGGCGACAGTCTAGGAATGGTCGTGCAAGGTCACAGCAACACCAAAAACGTGACCATGATGAATATGATTTATCACATAAAAGCTGTGGCAAGGGGAGCCAAGAACACATCAATAATAGGAGACATGCCGATAAACAGCTGCAACACCATAAAAGACGGCTTAAAAAATGCTGAAAAGTTTATAGAGGCTGGAGCTCACGGAGTCAAAATTGAAGGGAACAGACCACAAATTGTAAGAACTCTTATAGAGGCTGGAATTTCTGTGATGGGGCATGTTGGAATGCTGCCTCAAATTGCTGAAACTTACCGCGTGAAAGGGAAAACGCCTGAAGAGGCTGAAGAGATCTTTCGGGATGCTTTGGATTTGGACCAGTTAGGCGTGTTTTCCATAGTATTAGAGTGTATACCCAAAAGTCTAGCGGAAAAAATAACCGAGAATGTGAAAGCTCCAACAATTGGCATAGGAGCTGGAAAGTGCTGCGATGGACAAGTTTTGGTAATAAACGACATGTTGGGATTGGATGAGAGTTTCAAACCAAAATATGTGAAGAGATACGCTGCTCTGAACAAAGTGATTAAAGATGCCGTGGCTAGATTTGTAAAAGAGGTTTCCACTGGCAAGTACCCAGACGAGGAGCATACATACCATTAGGTTTGAGGGGAGTTATGAGAATGGAAAATGAAGGTTTGCCCCAAAATTTGGTTCTCGATGAACTTGAATCAAGGCTTAGAAATGACTTTACGTATGGTTCTGGAAGAGTCATCGGGTCCATGTGCACTTGTCCACATCCTTTGGCTAGAAAAACGTTCACTCGTTTTCTCGATAGAAATCTGGGTGATTCCGGGCTTTTTCCAGCAGTGGTTGAGCTAGAGAAGGAAACGATAAGCATGCTTGGCAGGTTGCTTTCGAACCCAAAGGCTTCAGGTCACATAGTTACTGGAGGAACAGAAGCTAATACTTTAGCTTTGTGGGCTGCTAGAAAGCTTTCAAAAAAGAAGAACTGTGAAGTTATCATTCCTGCTTCTGCACATTACTCCTTCGAGAAAGCTGGAGACTTATTGGGCCTGAAAATTGTTAAGGTCGGGCTGAATAGCAGATTTCAAGTTGACACAGAAGCCCTCAAGAAGAGGGTAAATTCGAATACTGTAGCAATTGTTGGCATCGCCGGAACAACTGGTTTAGGCGTAGTTGACACCATATCGGAACTCTCTGAAATCGCTTCAGAAAACGGTTTATACCTTCATGTGGACGCAGCCTTCGGAGGATTCATTCTTCCATTTCTGAAGGAAATTGGGTTCAGCGTTCCAGATTTTGATTTCTCGTTACGGAGGGTCTGTTCCATAACGATTGATCCACATAAGATGGGTTTGGCTCCCATCCCAGCTGGGGGAATATTATTTCGGAATGAAAAGCTCAGAGAAACTGTTGCTTGGAATGTTTCTTATATGGCTGGAGGTGACACAGAGCAAGCCACTCTTGTGGGGACGCGTTCCGGAGCTTCAGTTATTGCCGTCTGGAGTTTACTAAAGCATTTGGGAAAAGAAGGCTACAAAAAAATTGTTACGCGATGTATGCGTTTGACATGGAAACTTGCGAAGGAAATCAGGGAGATTAAAGGTCTAGATATAGCTACAGAACCAACCATGAACATTGTTGGAATAGAATCCAAAGTATTCAACATTGGACAAATAGCAAAGGAATTGAGACTTAGAAAATGGGCTGTTTCCCTCTTCCCAAACCATATTCGAATAGTCGTTATGCCCCATGTTCAAAAACAACATATTGAGAAATTCCTATATGACTTGGAGGATATATCCCATAGGTTAAGAAGTTGAAAAGGAGGATTACTGTTGTTTACCCATCCATCTAAGGATATTACTGGAGCGAAAGGAGAGGAATTGAAAGGCAAACATGTTGCCTTATGTATAACCGGGAGCGTAGCGGCGGTTCAGAGTCCAGAAATCGCCAGAACTCTCATGCGGAACGGAGCAGAAGTCTTCGCGGTGATGTCAGCCATGGCTCAAAAGATAATTCATCCATATCTTATGGAATGGGCAACTGGAAACGCTGTCATAACGGAGCTAACAGGGAAAATTGAGCACGTGACTTTGGTTGGAGAACATTCTAAGAAGTCTGATTTGGTACTTGTTGCCCCAGCCACAGCGAACACCATAAGCAAGATTGCTTGCGGAATAGATGACACAACGGTGACTTCTGTTGTTTCAACGGCTTTTGGCTCAAACATACCCATAATTATTGTTCCGGCTATGCACCAATCCATGTATAACCATCCCATATTGACTGAGAATATCAAGAAGCTAAAAGCGTTGGGGGTAGAATTTATCGGTCCGAGAATTGAGGAGGGGAAGGCAAAAATTGCTGAAACAGAAGATATTCTTGATGCAGTTATTCACAGACTTGAGGTCAAGGGGGATTTCTCTGAATTGAAGGTCTTAGTTACCGCGGGATCAACCGTCGAGTACATAGACCCTGTGCGTGTTATCACAAGCAAAAGTTCGGGAAGAATGGGCGTTGCAATAGTAGAAGAAGCCTTAAGTCGAGGGGCAGACGTGACACTGGTCTACGGATCGGGAACAGCGGTTCCTCCGTTTCGATCTCTTATGATTTCTGTTGAAACAACCGAGCAAATGCTTGAAGCAGTTGTTTCAGAGTTAGAATCGAAGGAATATGACGTAGTCATAGCTGTGGCTGCAGCAGCTGATTGGACAGTTGAAAAACCGTATTCTCACAAGGTTTCAACGCACAAGCTTCGTTCGCTCAATTTGAGATTGAAGCCTACCAGAAAAATTATTAACCACTTGAAAAAGATTAGCCCCAAGACTTTTCTTGTGGCATTTCGTGCAGAATACAAGCTTTCTCAGAAGGATTTGATTGAGAGTGGGTATAAGAGGCTATCTGAAGCCAATGCTGACCTGATTGTTGTGAACGATGTTGATAAGAAAGGTGTAGGATTTCGAACCGAGACGAACGAAGTTTTCATCGTAGACAAAGAGAAAAAAGTGGTTCATGTTCCCCTAGCCCCTAAACGGGAAGTTGCAAGTAAAATTCTCGATGTTATAATTGAAAAAATCAAACCAAAATAGCATTACCCACTTATTGTTGGTTTTTCTGAAAACAACACATAGATGATATTGACGTGCGCACGCCTTAATATTATACTTAGGTACTAATCTTCCTTATTTTGAAAAGAATGGATATAGTTAGAGAGCGAAGTTGGTTTTTCAGAATTGGTTAAATTTTATGAAGCTGAGGTCGCATCAAATGCGCGCGCGTTGAGGAGGGAACAGCCAAGATCCCTGAAGTGAAGGACATTGTGGAAGCGGTTGTTCACAGGCTCACCGTTAAGAAGGATCTAGCCAAAAAAAGGGTTTTGGTCACAGCCGGCCCCACGTTAGAGTATCTAGACCCCATTAGAGTGATAACAAACAAGAGTTCTGGGAAGACAGGGGTAACTATCGTCGAGGAAGTCTTGTCACGAGGAGCTGAAGTGACTTTTGTGTATGGTCCTGGAACGGTTATGCCTCCCCCAAGGGCCAAGACGATATCTGTTGAAACTAGTCAGGAAATGTACGAAGCTGTGATTTCTGAACTGAAGTCGAAGAAATACGACATCTTAATTGCTGCAGCAGCAGTGGCGGATTGGACGCCCGAAAAAAAATATGAATACAAAATTCCGACAAGCACCGAAACCGAACTTATAGTAAAACTGAGACCAACACCAAAGATTATTGATGCTGTTAAGAAGGTCAGTCCAGACACTTTCCTTGCCGCGTTCCGGGCTGAGTCTAACCTGTCTGATGAAGAACTCATTGAGAGTGCATACAAGAGACTTAAGAAAGCGAAAGCCGACCTCATCACTGCAAACGATATAGGAAGAAAAGGTGTTGGTTTTGATTACGAAACCAATGAGGTTCTCATCGTTGATGCAAACAAAAAGGTTGTTCATGTTCCCCTTTCCACAAAACGAGAAGTTGCGAAACGTCTCTTAGATGTAATCATCAATAAAACAGAATGCGCAGCACATCAAGAACAGGAGAAACTACAAACTATCGGTAGATAGGTTTATAAAATTTCTATCAGCAAATATATCACTATGAGAAAAGGAGTTTATGCTGGAAGTTTTGATCCACCAACAAATGGTCATTTGTGGATGATAGAACAGGGAGCACAAATATTTGATGAGTTAATTGTTGCTATAGGCATAAATCCTGCCAAAGAATATGCTTTTTCTTTTGATGAACGAGTTGAAATGCTAAGAAAACTTACAAAGCAATATCATAATGTAACTGTGGATTCTTTTGAAAATGAATTTCTTGTCAATTATGCAAAATCGGTTGGCGCAGATTATGTTCTGAGAGGCATTAGATCTCAAGGTGATTATGAATATGAACGCGTAATGAGGAATATCAACAGTGATCTAAATCCTAATATTATGACGGTGTTTTTGATGCCTCCTAGAGAAATTGCAGAGGTAAGTTCGAGTTTTGTTAAAGGTCTGATTGGTCCAAAAGGTTGGGAAAAAACGATCATGAAATATGTTCCTGAGCCAGTTTACGCGAGATTTTTGAAGAAATTCAGAAGCAAGACGTCTTGTTGACGCGTGCGTGGGATTAGTCGTATCAACTGTGAAGCACTGTAGAGCTCCTTCTTTTCATTGAACAGAGACCTATCTGGTTCCGTTAGAACCCTTCCTTAAGACGGGCAAAGACTCCCAAGGCTCCGCCTACCCTGCCCATCTTTTACACAAAATGGGGTCTGCAGGAATAGCTTTTAATTCTTTTCAACTTAAGTCTATTGGAAGGATTACTTGTGCAAAGAACAGGGGTTGCTAGGCTTCCGCTCCATTATGGCAAAGCGCCGAGATGGCTAGTTGTCCGCATGCAAAAACTCGCTAAAGAAATAGTGACGATTATTGTGGATGAGTATGGTGCAGATGATTTTCTGAAACGAATTTCAGATCCCTTCTGGTTCCAGGCTTTAGGTTGCGTTTTAGGTTACGATTGGCACTCATCGGGCGTAACGACGGTTGTTACGGGAGTCTTAAAACGGGCTATTGTGCCAGAAGATCACGGAATCGTCGTCTGCGGCGGCAAAGGCAAGGTTTCTCGGCAGGCACCCCTAGAAATCGGAAATGCTGGCGAAAAATTTGGCTTCTCAAGCGATAAAACTGAAGTTTTGCAGTACGCAAGCAAAATGAGCGCTAAAGTCGATAATACAGCTATTCAAGCTGGCTACCAGCTTTATCATCACGCCTTCTTCTTCACTGAAGATGGAAAATGGACAGTCATCCAACAGGGCATGTGCACAGAAGACCGCACAGCCAGACGTTATCATTGGCTTTCACAGAACACGGAAAACTTTATTGTTGAACCGCACAACGCCATAGTTGGCAATGTTAAACGTGAGATCGCCTTGGATATGACAGCTAAACAAAGCGAGGGCTGCAGAAAAATTTCAGTGGACACAGCTAAAGAGTCGCCTAAAAAGATTAGACGTATGATTCTGTCCATTAGGCCGGCTTATCAGAAGTCACTGCAGGAATGGATTCCCACGACAGCAAACACGGCATGGACAGAGTATCCGATTGATGTTTTGTCTATGCCGAGGAGCATAAACTGGAAGGCACTACGAGAAGTCTACGAATTTCACCCTAGCAATTATGAAGAGCTGTTAGGCTTTAAAGGCATAGGCCCGGCAACTATACGAGGCTTAGCCTTGATCGCGGAGCTTATTTACGGTGAAAAGCCAAGTTGGAAAGATCCGGTGAAATACTCTTTTGCTTATGGAGGAAAGGATGGTGTTCCTTACCCCGTGGATCGCAAGGCTATGGATAAGTCAATTCAGATGCTTAAGCAGGCAATACAAGAATCCAGAATAGGAAACCAAGAAAGGATGCGGTCTCTGCAGAGGCTTAGGCGGTTCGTCCCGGACAATATTATTCATTAAAGAAATTTCACTTTCAACCGTTATAGCTTCCGTTGGGCATTATGCCATGTACGTGTGCAATCGTTTTCCCGCACAGAGAGAGAACGTCAAAGATGAAACTAGGATTCTTCACGTTCACATCCGCCATTGTTGCAGCGATTGTCTGGAAGATTCCATTCGACAAAGGCTTCGCTGTTCGCGAAGGGGCTTGAAATTGCTGAAAGAAGATTTCCACCTGAACAATTAGTGGGACAGTCTCATAAGTTCGTGAAAACCTGTCAGGTGCTTTTACTTCGGGATGCTTCGAAAACTGCAAATGCTTTCTTAGCCTTTACCTCTGATCCAGCCAGATATGCCTAGTTCGTTGACCGTGATGGTGACGGGTTCCGGTTCATACGACTTGTGCTTACCAGTTTCGTCCAGATAGAGGATTTTCGGGTTTAGAGGAAATACTCCTTTGGTCAAAGGTCGCAGGATCAATTTCACTTCTAGGGTTTTGAGTGGGCTGAGTCGTTTACCTTTCATGTTTAGGTGGCGGCCTTCCACACGGTAGACTTCTGGTTCCTTTACGAGTTTGAATCTCTCAGGAATTAGGTTTTCGACTTTGGTCAGTAGGGCAGGCATCCCACCAGCGTTGGTCATTTCTAGTTCTAAACTGAAGTCTTCGCCAACGTTTACCTCTTTTGCTTTAAGAATCAGGTTTGTATGTATGTCTGCAGGCGCGACTTCTGGCTTTTCGACGATGTGTTCCGTTGTTTTCAGTTGAGCAGCGATCTTTAAAGGCTCTTCGTACAATCCCAAACCCATCCTCGTAAGCCGTAGAGGAGCCGCTAACCCTTCGTATTCAGGCTTCTCAAGAATCAGTTCTTCAAGAGCGGCTAGGCGCTTCATTATCCAGTCTAGTTTTCTGCTCATCTCTTCAGCGATTGTGGTTGATTCAGAGAGTGG
>Ga0209636_10005889_pt1 | contig 12511 bp, 9 predicted proteins | sample DeeMarSWOR152_54_FD_187464 | JGI IMG/M metagenome (GOLD analysis project Ga0209636, IMG submission 187464) | Marine sediment microbial communities from White Oak River estuary, North Carolina - WOR-1-52-54 (SPAdes) (version 2) | ecosystem: Environmental > Aquatic > Marine > Intertidal zone >...
ACCCTTAGCATGAGGCCTTCCATGTGCTCGAGTTCTTGGAATTCATCCGGCGTTACCTCCAGCCAGGCGGAGACATGTGTAGGCATCTGCTTCATCTTCATGCCTTGATCCTCTTCGGGTTGAGGAGCTTGCCATCTCGTCCTCCAAGTTTGATCTCGAACCCTCCGGTCTTCACAGAAACGTGTCTTTTTATGGCCTCGACCAACTCCCTGGTCTCAGCCATATGCTGTCCTTCCTTCGTGTAGGCGAAGGCCCAGGCCCAACCATCCTCGGCGGTGGCGGGCTGACCCTCCCTAGTCCTCCAGTTGATTACGTCGAGGTTGAAGTCCGGCTCCACGGGGTCAAGACTCCATCCCCAGCGTCCTCGCCACATCCTGCAGGACGCTATTGTGGAAGGCGGAGAAGTGCTTCTCAAGGGCCCCGGCGAGGGCGTCGATGACCTTTGGGTCGTATCTGTCCTGGCTCATTCGTTGTCCTCCGTTCGCCTGATCTTGACCTCCAGCATCTTCCCCCTCCGCAGCTTCAGGACCTCCACCACCTCGTTCGGGACGGTGAAGCGCCCTCCTTTTTGAAACCTGACGTAGAAGGCCCGACGATCGTAGCCGACGCGTGGATTCACCTCGATGCGGAGGAGTTCACCGGCCTCCAGCCTGAGCGTCCATCGCACCTCGACGGGCACCTGCACCCTGTTCGAGGCCTGGAGGCGGGCCAGGAAGCTGACGGTGGAAGTCAATGGAGTACCTCCCCCGTCAAAGGTTTACATCCGAATACTTTGGTGTACTCAAGATAAGCCGTTTTCAGACTCCTTTTCAGTGAAGGCTTTGGAAACAAACGTTTCCACGATGCGTGGGCATAAATGGATGATGTAAAATGTGGCAGATGCGGACTAAACGAATGTCTATTCATCGTCGACTCCTCTCAGGTCACGTCCCCTGTCTGCCTCCAACTTGGCCTTGAGGGCCCTGGCCTTCCTGTAGATATCGGAGAGGGCATTCGCCTTCCCTGACGCCTCGGAGTCAGAGGCCTTTCTGAGGCGTGGCCTAGGGTCTCCCCGTCCCAGTGCGCGCATCTTCTTCATTGCCAAGATGAATAGCTCTATGTCGTCCCTGAGCGTGGGCCAGTTTTTTCTTATGCGGCTAAGAAGCATCCTCGTACTGTTGTCCTCCTCGCCGGTCTTCAGCCACGCCAGGAGGCGCTCGACCTCACGTTCGGTGAAGATGTACCTGCGCAATTTTTGCCACCTCATTGTGTGCATCCAAGGGCCTTTTTCATATTCTCTGAGAGAAAACTGAGCTCAGCCAGCTCCTTGTAGACTGCTCTCCTAATGAAGTCGCTGAGATCTTCTCCCCTCGCTTCTGCTACTTGCTTCAGTAACTTGTGAAGTTCAGGAGTGAACCTCACGCCCACCTGTTTATTGAGGTTTTTCACGGTTTATCTGCGATAGACTAAAATTGCGAAAATATTTTCAGTTTATTGTTGCAAGGCTGCTAAACATTTATAAAGGAGAACTGAAAAGTTGCGAAAAATTAAGACAGATCTTTTATCGCACAAGAAGAAGCTGCCCTCAGAGACCAGAATAGTTCTGGCTTTAATGAATAAGCAACCTAGAACAGTTGATGATATCTGTAAGAGCGCAGGAATAGATAGATCTACGTTTTATAGAGTCCGACCCCTTCTCCTTGAAGAGGGGGTTATAAAGAGACATGAAGAAGGTTATGTCCTCTATACTTTCAGTGAATTGGACGATCTAGTAGACGAGGCCCTTAAAAAGTTCAAGAACGAGGGTTATACCACCATTTCTCTGGATGATATAGCTGTCGAAGTGGGAAGGCCCCCTGAGTCTATACGTGAGTCGGTCTACAAGCTCCTGAAGAAATACAATCTAAGTTTAGGGGAGCAAAGCAAACTCCATCCTAATCCTCCTATGGCAAAAGTTGCCAGAGAGTAAACTATATACTAATACAATTTTTGAGAATGATACCTAAAGAAAATAAGCTGTATTAAGTAACGAAAAACGATAGACCTGGAAAAAAGGTCGGTTGAAAACCGCTAAAAATCGTTATTCCGTCATTACGGAATAAGGAGTTTCTAGGATGAGGACTGTTTACACTTACAGGGAGTAAAATTAGCGTGCAGTGAGCTTTAAAGGGGTCTAGCATGCGCTTGAAAGTTTGGTATTGAACCATCATAAGCAAATTTCATTACAAATTTATTTTCGTCGGATGCTCATTCAGATCGATTAACGCGCGCAATTGTGCTCATAATAATTTTACGAATAAATTGAATACATGTGTATTTTTAAGGTTATAAAAATAGAATTTGAAACGGTCTTAAGTTATGTCCTTGGAAAAAGTTAGAGTGTTAAATACAATTATTGAAAGAGATGCAACAGATACTACTTATAAATATGCTCTTCTTCGAGGCGTTTCAGAGATATGTCAACACTACACACACTTCATGGAAAAGCAAAATGGAAGAGTCTGGTTCCCAATTGGATTATTAATAGAAAAATGGTTGCTTTACTATTACCCAATATTCGATCAACCAAGTTTCATCCCTCAGAAACCAAGTGAACAAGATCTCGATAAGCCAGGTAAAAAACTCTCATTTAGAAGGCAATTCAAAAAAATTACATCCTATTACGAAGATAAAGGAGGGCTATCCTCTTTTTACAATGATTATCGAAGGGGACATATTCCTCGTGATATTAATTACGAGCTCCTTGATTTACTGAAAAAACTACGATACACTATCACACGATATCCTATGAAACATCTTGGATACTCAATGACAAAAGAACATTATACGATCTTCAATTTCACTAAAGGAGATAGAATTCGAAAACAACCAGTAACTTCAGAACTAGTTATCAATAAATTTGGTAAATTTAGTATTAGTCAAGACTTTTTTGAGATATTTAATTTATTTGGCGGGTTTATTTCAGGTGAACATTCTATAATAAAAAAATGGGCTGAATTCACTGTTATTTCAGATAAATCTAGAAGCTTAACAATTGAAGAAATGTTGGAAATTTTGACAAGACAGCCAGTAACGGATAGAGATGTGAAAGACATTGCCCATTATTTCGAATTTTTATTGGATAAACAGGGTTATTCAGAATGCGTCTGGACTGGCATGAAGATAAGGTCTACATCGGAGTTGCATATTGATCATGTAATCCCATTTTCTGTGTGGAGGAACAATGACCTCTGGAATCTACTACCAACACATCGAGACACCAATTTAAGCAAACGAGACGACATACCTTCGTCAAAATTACTCAAGAAAAGACATACTAGTATCTTAAAATACTGGATTGAAATCAGGTCACAATTCCCTGAGAGATTCGACTCTGAGATAAAATTCTCTCTGACTGGCACATCGGGAGATGAAAATGATCTGTTGAAAATGGCATTTACGAGACTGGTAGAAAAAGTTGAGTACTTAATTAAACAATATGGATACAAAGAATGGAATAAGTGAGGGAACATACATGATAACGATATATAACAAGGCCATTCGGGATAAAATTCCCGAAATCATTAAAAAATCTGGAAAAACAGGCATATTTCGACAGCTAACTAACGAGGAATTTCTTTCGGAACTTGAAAAAAAACTCAATGAAGAAATTCAAGAATATTTCTTAAACAGATCAATAGAAGAATTTGCAGACATGATTGAAATTATATACCGAATAATAGAACTAAGAAATATTGATAAAGAAGAATTTGAAAAAATAAGAATCGAAAAAATGAGGAAAAATGGAGGGTTTACAAAAAATCTATTTCTACTTGAAGTCAAGGCATGCTAATGCGCACGCTCGCGCGCGCTTCCAGCCTTTGTGCTCAGCCACCTTTTGGTAGAATCTGGTAACCAGAGTATCGTACTATAGGTGAACCATCGCCGCCTCCATCATCGCCCCATTCTAGTCACCTGCATCTTTTAATGGTGATCCTACATGAATCTATACGTTGTCGCTGCTCCTTGTGCTGGTGATTGGATCGGCGTAGCTCGCCAGGTGATCACAGCTGTTGAACCGGTTCACGTTCTTATCTCCGCCTTAATTAGCAGAGCGATGTAATGGCTAAAACCTGGGACGGTAGCTCTCATGTCTAATTCATTTGCATATCTATTTTTGGTAATTTTAATTTTCTTTCAAAATATATTGAGTTATTATATGATGATAGCTCAATATAGTTTTTTAATCTTTTTTCTATTATAGTTTTATTTAATTCTTTCTTTAAATATTTTATATCTACATTTTTAATTTCCAATTTTGCAATATCATAATTTAATTTTAAAAAAGAATATAATATATCTTTATAATTAATTACGTCTTTAAGTTTTCGATTTTCAATTATTTTGTATTTTACTGGAGTTATTTTAAATTGAATATCTTTTTTAACATTATTATTTAATTTATTCCAGTTTATAAAATTATTTTTTTTCACTTTACCTTTATGTAACTCTAATATTTTTTCTATTTTTATGCCTTTATTACTTGGAGTATGAGTAATATATTTTTTATTATTAGGAATGTTATCTACAATAATTTTTTTTACATTAAATCCTACTGATTCACAAATATATGCAAGTTTTTCTGCAGACTTAATATATTTATCATTTATAATTGCATCACCAATAACTATAAAACAAGCAGAATTATTATTTAATATATCATACATATATTGAATATATTTTTCGCTATTTTTAAAATATGTTTCTACAGAACCGGTTTGATATAATTTTTCTCTAATATTTTTATAATCATATCCAAGAAACCACAATCGTAGCCAGTTATCCCATGCATATGTTTGTTTATCATAATAAGGTGGTGAAGTTATTATTAAATCTACTCCCTTTTTTAATAATATTTTTGAAGCATCATAACTATAGGCAAAACCTTTAACACTAGGATAACCATCTGATAATACAATTCTTGCTTTTTCCAATAAGCAACATAATACATCTCGTTTAGGTTTTTCCATCTTATTTTTTTTTGCATATTTTCTAACATATTTTGGAGACATAGAATATGAATGGGAGCAAGGTAGTGAAAGAGAAATTGATGAGCTACCATGAAGAATTCCACACATAAGACCTTTAATAAAAATACCAACATCCGTATAATCATAATTTAAAATTTCTTTTAATAATAATATCTGTCCAAGAGTGTTTTCATTATAAAAAACTCCAACATCATCGTCGTTCGTTTTATAACTCAATGCTTCATCATAAAAACCATAATTTTTAATTTCTCTTATATAAGAGGCGATCCTATAAAAGGGAACAGGTTTTACAAGTGAATGTGTTACTGTGAATGCTTCAGGAGATACATCGTTACCTATACCGATCCGTCCTGCTAAACAAGCTTCTAGTGGAACCGTACCTTTACCTGAAAAAGGATCAAGAACTCTTTGATTAGGTAGAGAATAGTATTCTATGAAATATCGAGCTAAAGATGGAGGAAATGAACCAATTCGGGAACACATACTATGAAGACTGTGATAAGTATTTTTATTTACCCTTTTCCAAGAGCCATCAAGTTCAATACTACGAATGTATTTAAATTTCAATACCTGTTCTCCCAGACATTTTTATATATTTTATCATACACTATATCTTTTTTTTGTTCGCCTACTTGAGTCACATAATCACCATTTCTAAATGTATGTTTTATATCATTACTCTTTGAATTATAGTCGCCAGATTTCACGTTCAAAAAACGAAGAAAAATTTTTAATAATATTATATATTAACTTTTGATTTATATTTCTATTAAGAAATCTCGTATAATATTTTTGATTTATATCTATTAATTCATCTTTTATCATATTATAGTTTTTATTATCATAATATTTTTCAAATATTTTTTTTAGTAGAAAATTTAGTTTTTTATTATCTATATCTCCATTTTTTTGAATATCTAAATAATAACCTGATTCTTTAGTAATATATTTATATATATGATTAGTTTTTCTTGGAAGCGCATTTAATCTGCTCATTAATGCTGAAGATCTAGATTCCCCTCTAGATGGAGATTTCAATATCGCTTTATCGATTATTAGTTTATGTTTTTTAAAACAATTAATTACTTTTAAAAAAACTTCTTCTAATGTTTCTTTATTTGATACATTATTTAGTCTTAAAGCTGAATTTTCAGAGGTACAAGCCATTAATAATAATGTAACAGTAGCTATTTTTTCCTTCCAATTTAATGGAGATGGATCAATAACTCTAGTAAATTCCAAATCACTTAAATCAAGAAAATTTAAAAATTGTTCTTCAAAAGATTTTTTATATTTCAAATTAATACAATATGCAATACCATTAAATGTGAGAGAATATTTTTCATTACCTATATTGCTAATTTTTTGCACATATCTTTTATTCAATAAATAATTACTTATTTCATCATTTAAATATTTTGAGCTTGAAGAAAATATCTGTGATTTTCTATTTTTCGTCAAGTTATATATATTGAATAAAATCTTTTTTTCATCATAATCTTTTTTAATTATTTTATTTTTAACTATTGATTTTATTAATAAATCATAAAGATTTAACAATTCTTCATCAAATAAAACAGCTTGCATTTTTACCATCCCACAATTTTAACTGGTACATCTGTAAATTCATGTAATGGTCTAACTAATACAGCGAGAATTATTAAACCTTTATTATAAGCATCTTTTAACATGTGTTTTACATTTTGTAAATTTTGTGGATCCAAATCTGATATTTCATCTATCAATACAATACCTTTTCTATCTTTATTTAATCTTTTTAAGCTTGCATTAAGTGAAGCAATTTTATTTTGGCCTTTAGACAAATCAATTACAGATATTTTTCTATCTTCTTTCGTAATAAATGTTTTATTTTCTATATCAAAAAATTTAATAAAGTGGGATCTACCTCCAAAATCGAAAGGTTCAAATTGATTTCCTAAAAATTCACCAATTGCTTGGATGAATTCTTCATATTCAGATTTACCAAAACCTCTTTGTTTTTTATTTTGGTAATATATATTTTTTGCTCTATCAGGATTATTAATAATTTCCATCCAATGTGTTAAATTTTCTCTCAATATTCTTATTTTATTATCAAATTCTTCTAATTTATTTGATACATTTAAGTATTTTGGTTTTTTTATTATATTTTCTTTTATGACTTTTAATCTATGTTCACATCCTGACAAATATTTTGCTTCCATTCCTATATCTATTTCTATTTGTCTAATTTCTTTAGAAATAGAATCTTCATTGCCTTTTATTTTTTTTAATTTACTCCATTCAGATAATAATTCTGTTTTATTATAACTTTGGGCTACTTGTAATTTGTGATATTTTTTTTCAATTTCTAAAAAAGATAATTTTAATTTTTCATAATCTCCTTTATCTCTAAATTTTAAATCCGTTTTTATGCTTGTTATCCTTTTTTCGACATCTTTTAACTTTTTTACAATTTTTTGTTTTTTATTTATTTCATCATATAATTTTTCTAATAAAAAATAAGCTCTATCAAAATTTAATTTTTCTTTTAAATCATTTAACTCATTTAAAGTATCATAAACAGACTTATTTATTACTGGTATTTCATTATCCATAGAAAATTGAGAAAATAAATGAATCATACCTTCAACCATTTCTAATTTATTAATGTTTTTTTTAGATTCTTCAGTAATTAATTCTTTATTAATTTTTTCTAATTCTTCTTTATTACCTTCTAATATTTTATCTTCATTAACATATATTTTATAATATTTTAAAGTTTTACATATGTCTTTTAAATTAAAATTATGTACATAATTAATTTGATATTCTAATTTATTATATTGTTTTTCTTCCTTTATTAATTTACTATATAGATCATCATATTGATTATCTTTTAAATTTTCTAATTGATTTTTTAATTTTTTATATTCTAATTCAATTGATTTTTCTTCATTTAATAATAATAAATATTCTTCTACTTCATCTCTTCGTTTTACTTCTTCTAAATTTTCTAAATTATTTTGTTTTGTTTGATTTAAATTTTTAAGATGATTATTTCTTGTATCTATTTCTGACATTAGATCTATTTTTTCTTTTTCATATTCATTATATGTATCTATTTCAATTTTATTGTTTAATATTAAACTTGAAATTGAAGTTAATTTTTTTTCCATTTTATCAAAAAAAACATTTATTTTACCAAGAGTTAAATTTACTACCTTTTCAGGATCATCTTCTGTTAGAAATACTATATCAAAATTTTTAAAAATAGTTGAATCTACTTGTTTATTATTATAAAATATTTTTTCTTTTTGATTTTTATATCTTTCAAGTTTAAGATTCAATGAATATGGTTTACTACAAATGATATTAAATTTATACGATAAATTAGGGTTTTCATTTAATCTACGTAATTTTTCTTTTAATATTGGTTTAGATTCCAAATCTTTATCTTGTTCAAGATATCCCATTGATAAAGCTAACACATTTAATAAAGTAGTCTTACCAGTACCATTTTTTCCTAATATCTCAATTAAATTCGAGTCTATTTTTGATATAGTTTCATTAGGGGGAAATTCATAGGGAGGATCTCCTTTTTTGTGAAAATTAGGATCAATATATTTTAAATTAAATTCAAACATTTTCTTTCTCCTCAAGCATCAAATCAATTTTTTTCTTTTCGCTTAAATTTTCATCAGCTACTATTTCGAATATAAATAACTCCTCATCAGACAACAATTTTTTCAGTAATTCTAGGGCATATAAAGAAGGTTTCAAGAAATCACCCCCATTCTCGGCATAGGAAATTTTACAAACCTAATTTGTGGTACAGATACATTTGAAACTATCGCATAACCTGCATCAAGTGAGGTGAGTTCTACTGATGACGCTTTAATATCATATTTACTACTTACATTTCCTAAGGATCTGAAGAATATCCTTGTATTTACAATGGCAGTTAAACCTCTGGGTAGGTCATCTGGATTTTGAGAGGCAAATATTACACCAATTTTTTCTGAACGCCCCATTCGAGCAATTGCATTTAATTCCTCTAACGCAAGTGCTGAAGCTGTTGATCGATAAAATTGATGCACTTCATCTATTACTATTAGAATAGGTAATTCAGGGTATTGCCCTTCTACTGCTTTAGATTCATATATTTTAGATAATAAGTGTCGTAGTAATACTGCCCCAAAAACTACAGTATCCTTACTAGATAAATCAATTACAGAAAGTTTACCCGGTATCATTATATTATTTTCTCGTATAGCCACACATTCATCTGATGGACTATCAAAGAAAGTACTTGCGCTTTCTAAAGATCTTAAAATTGCTCTGCAAGTTCCTGGATGCATGTATAATTCGCTCTCTTCATCAACTTGCGAAAGTGTAGGAAATACATAGTTATTTTCTTTTGTCGCTCTTTCTCGAAACCACGTAATAAAATTTCTAAACCTTTTTGTTGGTTCTGAGACATGTTCTTTCCAATATCTAAAAATATTTGGCAAGGCTTCGGCTGCTCTATCAGTCACATTTTGTAAAACGCCCAATAGAGAATTTGGTTCTAAATCACTAGTTCTTAGAGTTATATAGAAAATCTTGTCCTGATTTACACCTTCTTTGTACTTTTGTTTTTGATATGGTATGTATATACTATATTCATTATCATTATCTTGGATTAATCCTATAGTATCCCATTCTTCTTCAATTTTGAGTTTTAAATTTTCATCAGTTATACTCGTATGTTGATCCATTGTTAAAAGATCAATAGATTTTACATTAATGGCAAGTACAGCACCTTTTTCATGTTGAAGAAATCTCTCAATAAGATATTTCATCGCTACAGTTTTTCCTGAACCAGTTTGACCACAAATCATCGTTTGAAGATATAAAGAGTCAAAAGGGATTTTAACAGAAATTAATTTACCTACATCATCTCGTAAGAGAGAATTCTGCCTTAAATAGTTGGTAGCTAAAAATACAGGATAACCTTCCTTTGAACGAAATATCTCATTAATCTCTTCTTGTGTAGTTCTTTGCGCCTTTTCATTTGGTTTAATATAACTAAACATACCATCTGGCCTTAAAGGGAACTGTTTGATTTCTCGAGCAAGTAGAATATTTTTACATTCCTGATCTTGTGAAAAAAGTGGTAACCCAGTATCCACAATAAGTGGAGATGGCTCAAATAAAGACATTTGGTATGATTCTTCAACGATCAGTATGTGTTTTACATTAATGTCGTCTACGACTGTTAGATATGAACCAATAGGAAGTAATGCATCAACATCTTTTGATGAGACAAGTCGTATTCGCCCTTTTTCAGAACCAGTTACTATCCACATCTTTCTCACCCAAATCTAACTTGATTAATTGTAGGATGGAATCCTAGTTTTCCTAATAGGACAGGAATGTTAAGAATTCTCAAACCCTCACGAGCATATTTTTCAGCTATTGCTATGGGTCTAACCTGAGGATTTGAATAATCCCCTTGAACTATGAAAAAATATGCAAGTAAATTCATCAAAGAAGGTATAATCTTTTTATATTTAGTATATGTATCTGTATGCATCTCCACTCTTTCAGGAAATCCAGGTAATGCTTTCAAATATGAAAATACTTTTGATTTTTCCTTACTATACATGTCTGTGTATTTAAAGAAAGATGACCTACTACAAGTTTTTAATTTATGTACCGCCCAGTGAAAATCATTGTTAAATTCTTTTGACAAATTAGGATCATTGTCAATTATAAGTCTACTATCTGAGTTTTTAACTAAATATAAAGGTATGCAATCTCTATTTCTGAGAGCAACATCCATTTTAACCATATAAGTAGAAGCATTTCCCCCCACAAGAGGCCCATCAATTAAAATGATAGAATGAGGCGTTACTGTTTCTAAGATAGAATTCGTTTTATTTATGATCATGGTCAAATTACGTGCTTCAGAGAGATTATCTGCATAAAGTATTGATTCATCATTAGAACTTTGGAATTTTTTCATGGAAGTAAAGAAAAATGGAAGCACAGTTAGGTTGAATAAATATTTTTTTTCAATTTTAATGGTTGAAGAGCTACAAAAAAATAAGTCTCCTTCTAAAGACCTAAAATTACGGACACTTTCATCATATGCGAATATATCCCAATCAGATAATAATTGAATATCATCAGGATAAAGATCATATTTTGAATTAATATCTTCTAAACAACTCATTGTTGGACTTAAATAAAATTCCTGCATCATTATTGTAATATCAGAAGGAGTAAAGGAGACATTTTTAGTAACTTTTTTATTAATATTATTTAATCGTATTTTTACTTTACTTATGTCAACATTACTATACACTTACTTTGTCACACCCTAAATAATTAATATTCTATTATTTGCATATAAAGATTTCAATTAAATAAAAGTTATGGTTTTAAAGGCTATCTTTGTGTGTACACAAAACGATAAATGTTAAAAATTTTTACAATACGCGTACAAGGGTATGATCCGCGAGGACGTTCTGAATATTATCGGAGCAGTTAAGCGAGTTAGATTGATTCGCGCAATGCATGAAGTACCCCAAAAAATATAGCTTATTGTTAGATCACGAGCGAAGTGTCCTAAGTGATGCAACAAGTCACAACCTACGGAGAAGGGGTGGAAAAAAAGCGTTTTCAATGTCAAATCATATTTTTGCGATCTATACAACAAAGAGTTCAATGTATTTACCGAAACAATGAACTCGCCTTACCACTCTAAAATATAAAAAACGACGACCCATAAAGCAGCGAACTTTCGTAGCATAAATAAAATATTAACTACATACGATTAAGATCGACTTAAAAGCAGGATGGCCTCAACGCCCATCAGCCACCAACTCAAAAAAGCCGGAGAAACCCTCCGCAGGAATGTCTCCTCCCAGGTAACAAACTACTCCCAGAGATTCAAATCCCTCTCCGACCTCCACCGCCAACTCCTCAAAGACCTCATCACAACAGACTTCAGCCCGGCAAAGACAGAATCCACAGCCGAGAATCTACAAGGCTCCAGCGCGCGCGACACTCAGGATCTAATCTAAATTCTGCTAAGATACCATAGCACATTCTCTATTTGTTCGTCTCTAAGTTCGAAATAAGTTTTAACTTGCATAACCAAAGAATTAAAACCGCAGTAGCTATGACCATCATTTGCCTCTTTTGCCTCAGGGAAAACTTTTCGAAGACCTTCAACAATATGCGGATTATAGATGTTGTATTCTCCACTGTTGGCTATAAAAAGCATTGAAGAAACAAAACCTAATGCACCACCCATTAGTTTCTCTTCTCCAAAAACTAACCGGTTGATTCTCTCTTCAAGAGGTATTCTCTCATCTAGTAAAACTTGGAGACTCTTATTTATCCGTCCAATATTGTTGTTTAAAAGATATTGAAAGTTTGGTCGACCAATTGCACCTGTTTCGTCTTGAACAAGATTCAATATCTCTTCAAAGTCTCCGAGATTAAGATCGTTTTGTATAACTCTTAAGAGA
>Ga0209636_10005892_pt1 | contig 12506 bp, 12 predicted proteins | sample DeeMarSWOR152_54_FD_187464 | JGI IMG/M metagenome (GOLD analysis project Ga0209636, IMG submission 187464) | Marine sediment microbial communities from White Oak River estuary, North Carolina - WOR-1-52-54 (SPAdes) (version 2) | ecosystem: Environmental > Aquatic > Marine > Intertidal zone >...
GAACAACGCGGTTTATCTCACAGAAGAATTTCTGGAGAGCACCAAAGATCCCTATTACAGCGGCGAAGTGGATTATGGCGATCGAGCCGAACACTGCTGGAATGGCGATCACACCCAACCCAATGCCATCTCCCGCCTTCGCTACCATCAGATGTTCATTCCCAGATTCGTGGATCGGATGCTCAAGACTGCACCTGCGGGAGCAGATCTGTCGAGCTGGAGATACTGAAGCCTGGGTCTCACTGCTCCCAAACAGGAAAGTTCGCTTAAGATACCAGAGTAGCAGACCAGAGTATTCATAAAAGAGGAAGTTTATGGACAGGAGAAGAAAAGAAATGGATGACAGGAACGTGCAGGCCTGCATCGAGAGGTTGAGAAAAGGAAAGCTTGCTCCATGGAAAGTGGAGGAGGAGCTCGAGACGGTATATGGCATCGAGCTCCCGGCAAATTTCAGGATCGCTGCCTTGTGCCGCCGTCGTTTCATCGAAGAAACGACGGGGCAAGATTTCAAGTATATATTCGTTCCAGACCAGCCGTACAAGCTAAAATTCTTGTGTGAAAAAGACAATGTCATTTGGGAGTTCGATACCCGAGACGAGAATCATTCCTGTTCCCTTTGCGGCACAGAGCTTAAACCTCTGGATCAGTACGCTCCCTTGGTTGCCAATTATGTCGGGGGTAGCGAGGATTATTTCTCCTATGCGGGGCAGATTGTTGTCAAAGGCGATATAGAGAAAGAATTCACGAACTTGCTTGTATACGGGACAGGTTTAGGCCCCATAGGTGTCACTCGGGGAGCTTTCCTGGTCAACAAGTTTGGTGGAGCTGAGGTTGAGGTTGTAGATAGAGGCCAGGCTGTCCGTTGTTTGGGATTCATTTTCCAGACAGAGGAATTGCGCAGAAAGGCCAAAAACGTAATCGAAGCATTCCTACCAGAAGCCAAGACCGGGATGCAAAAGAAAATGTCAGAATTCGGTGGCCGAATCAGCTCTGTGGATTTTGACCAAGCTGAGATACAGAGGGGATATTTGCTTTATGTGGATTTTGTGGCAGAATTTTTGAATTTCCGCGGTCATGGAGATATATCCCGAGCGGTTGGATACATCAAAAAAAAAGTGGAGGAGAAACTCCAGACTCAGGGAGTCGGTTATGAATTGAGTGTAATCGCTCAGGGCCATGATGGAGACTTGAAGCCCAGCTCACGAAACAAGAGGGGACGGAAGGCCTCAGCCCAGGTGAGGATTCCATTGTCGGAATTTGAAGCATTCCTGAAGCTCGAACCTGAAAAATTGCTCGCCTTCGTAGAAGTCGATGCCGTTGGAGCCCAAAAGCTCGGATGTCCTTTTTATTCTGGAATGGGTGGTGAGATTATTCCTGCGGTTTATAAGGCGACCAAGGTCAATCCGCAGAGTCCGCTTGTCTCTTCATTTCAAAATATCTGTGCTGGGAAAGAAAAGGGAGATATAATCTATAGAATTGAGTTGCCCAACATCGAGGTGGGAGTTGTGTCCTCCAGAGAAGGCTTAGTCTCGCCCGTCGGAAGGGAGGCCATGCGTATTATGGGCATCCAGACGGCGAAAGAGTTCGCAGCTTCAGTGGCTGCCCAGGTGCTGGCAGGGGAATTCAATCTGGCCTTGGAAATATCACGAGAAAAATTGTACAGCTGATTTCTTTTAAGGATTTAGAATTCGGTGTAGATAGTCTTCCGAGATGCAGCTAAGTGATATTTCAGAGATAAATGATGAAGGACAACAAAGGAAAAGACAAGTTGGCAAACATATCCAAAAAACTGGAAGATTTAGGTCGGCTCAAACAGTTTCTGCAGGGGGAAATGTTATTCCATGCAGAGGATAAAGCGGATGGATTCTATTATGTCCGCTCGGGAGAGATCCGGGTATACAAGATGGATGAGCAGGGAAAGGAGGTGGAAGTGGTTCGTCTAGGTCCTGGGGAATTTTTAGGCGAAGCCATAGTGTTTGTCTCATCTGTATTTCCCGCTTTTGCTCAGGCTATAAAAGATGCATCTGTTCTTTTTTTCGAAAAGAGCGCCGTTACTAAAGAGATGGAGATAGACCCGGAGATCTCTCGCTTTTTCGTAGATCTGCTGGCCAGAAAGTGTGTGGTGCTGAGCACGAAAATCGAGTCGCTGGGTCTCCGCACTGTTCGTCAGCGTCTGATTCAGTACCTTCTTTCCAATTGTTCAGGAGATCAGAGATGCAGAGTAGATCTTAAAATTAAAAAAGGAGAGCTGGCCAAGATTTTAGGGACCATCAGCGAGACGCTGTCCCGCAACCTCAAACAGATGCAGGAAGAAGGCCTGATAGAGGTGAAAAGAAAATCGATCTTTATCAAAGACTGTCCTGCCCTAAGATCAGAACTCATGTATTGATTTCTTTCCTTTTTTGACTTAAGTCAAGGAAATCCATCACCTTGAATATTATGATTATCTTGAATGATCATTAAAAAGGAGAGAAAAAATGACAAAGAGGCAAATCATCGAGATCGATAGGGATAAATGCGACGGATGCGGACTGTGCACAGAAGCCTGTGCTGAGGGGGCATTGGTTTTGGATGAGGATAATAAGGTTGTTCTGGCCAGGGAAATCTATTGTGACGGGATGGGAGCTTGCCTGGATGTCTGTCCGACGGGAGCGCTGAGAATTGTTGAAAGAGAAAGTGAAGCATACGATCCGGATGCCACCTTTCAATATGTGATGAAGACCCGAGGTAAGGAAGCAGCAGCACGTGTGCATGGAATCCGTTCTGAAACAGGTTCTGGAGACGGGCAAAAGGAAGATTCTCCAGAGGCGTCTGTTCCTCCTTTGGCCTGTGGCTGTCCAGGAAGCATGGCGAGGGAGATCAAGAAATCCTCCTCTTCACAAGATGGAAGGGCAATCTCTGGAGCCTCAGAATTGAGCCAATGGCCTATCCAGCTCCATCTGGTCTCACCTCATGCTCCATACTTCGACCACAGCGATCTCCTGATCGCCGCTGATTGTACAGCCTTTACACTGGGAAACTTTCATCAAGACCTGCTGAAGGGCAAAAAATTGATCATCGCATGTCCGAAATTAGACGATACAACTGGATATATTGAAAAAATTGCTGAGATCCTCAAGAACAATACCATATATTCCCTGACCGTAGCCACCATGGTCGTTCCCTGCTGTTCCGGGTTGGTGCGGATCGTTGAAAAAGCCGCAGAGATGTCAGAAACCGATATCAACATCAAAAAGGTTGTCATCGGCATTGACGGTGAGATCATTCCTGAAAAAAGCGATCCGACCTACAGGCTAGCAGCGTAACTCCCTAGGCAGTATTAAGCTCAGTTCGAGTTCAACCGACAAAAAATTCTAGCACATACGAAACTTTTTCTATCCAAAAACGTATAATTCAATGACATTCTGAAAGGAGAAGTCTAAAAAAAGGAGATGCCCATGAAAAAAACATTATCCATTTTTGCTCTGTTAACTTTTTTCATGTCTTTATGTTTTGTTTTATCTTATGCAGCAGATGTTGACCTGACTGGAACATGGAAGGGATCCACAGAAGTCCCTGACCAAGGGGTCGATGAACTGACTCTGGTTATCAAAAAAGAAGCAGATGCATACACAGCCACGCTTTCAGACTCCTTAGGCATGCTTACCGATACTGAGTGTGAGGAGATCGAATTCAAAGAAGGAACCCTGACCTTCAACTTCACGATTTATCAGGGTTACGATTCAATGACTGTATGGATGAACCTGAACGTCGAGGGTGACAAGATGAACGGCTATTGGGAGACAGGAGACGGCAGCCAAGGTCAAGTAAATCTGGAAAGAGTGAAATAAGAGGCAGTCAGATAGGTGCATGTCCCGGATATCTGGTAGCCTGTTAGTTAATTCCTGGACATGAATGAATAATTCAGGTCAAATAGCTTCGCCGCTGTTTCCAGCATCAGAGGAAGCATTTTCAAACCCATGATGGAGTAACATTCAGGTAAGTCCATTCATCAGCCCGTGAATTTTCCCCAGCGAGCTTCGTCGTCCTAGCATTTATGTGTCATCGTGAGGAGTGAAACTGGGTAGCGATCTCTAAATATATGGAGAGTTTGGAGTATCAGTGCACCATGAATAAAAAAAGCATTGTGGCCTTTCTGCTCGTGTTTGTGTTCTCGAATCTTGGTCTTTTTTCAAGCCAAGAGAAGATCGAGCTTGAAATCGACAAAATTTTTGAATTGGGAAAAGAAGATCTCCTGTTCGGTTCGATCGCCTCGATCTGTGAGGATGAGAACAATAATTTTTACGTTCTCGACAGATTAGAGCATAAGGTCTTCAAATTTTCGCCTGAAGGGAAGTTGATTCTGACTTTTGGACAGAAAGGGCAGGGGCCTGGCGATTTTCAGAATCCCCATTCGATTACCTATTCTCTTGACGGCCATATCGTCGTGGCTGATGAACTGTACAATGTCTCCTTTCTGAATCCAGACGGAACTTTTATCGAACGCATTCATTTGGATGGCCGCCTGGGGGTGGGCTTCATCGGGAAAAACCGCTACTACGCCTGGGTCTGGCAGCCAGAGGACCAAAAACAGGTGATGGTTAACAGTCAAAACAATATTGCACAAAGCTTTTTTCGCATCCCCAGAGACTCCTTTTCTGTAGTTGCACCCGATGAAAGCGGCAGAATGGTCATGTTCAATTTCGCTCGGTACGGATACTCTCCTTCTTTGCTCTTTGCCCATTTTGGCCGCTATTCTGCCGTAGCAGTAGGGGATCGGTACAACATCCTGATCTTGGATGAGGAAGGGAGAATGCTGAAACGGATCCAGAGAGAGATCCAGCCTGAGAAGATCAGCAGTCGAGAAAAAAAGTATCTTATCAATAAAATAGAGAAGCATGCAAATCAAACGGGATGGCCAACCTCTGTTATACGGGCCATAATCAAAAAAGTACCCGAAGAAAAGGTTTATTTTGACCGGATTTTACTATCAGAAAAGCATGTGTTTGTCTTCCGAATCAAGGAAGATATCACAGAGGAAGCCAAGCTGATCCCGGTAGATATTTTTTCCATTCAAGGTGATTTTTTGGGTTCGGTTCAGATCCAGGGTAAGCCAATATTCCTCTCGGATGGATACATGTATTTCGACAGAAGCGATCCGGAGGGCAATATTTATTTGGAGAAATCGGCCTACAGGGTAATCATACAATAGGTGTTCCTACGGTATCGCCAAATATTTGACATTATTTTTTCGTCTGTGCTATAAGCAACATTGTGATAAAAACATTATTTCTCAATCTCGTTCTCTTCCTATCCATCGTATTGGTCACCCCTCTATCTGCCGAGACTGTCGTCTTGCTTCATTCCAACGACATTCATGGTATCTATAAGCCTTTCAAATTGAAGACCGATGGCTCGGATCGGTTCGTCGGAGGAATGGAAGCAGCCTCCCACTATATAGACTTCCTGCGTGAAAAAGAAAAAAACGTTCTTTTGATTGATTGCGGGGATTTGATGACAGGAACAATGGCCGCAGAGCTGGAATACGAAGGTGTGACAGGTGGAGTGATGATTGAGTTTTTGAATCGGCTTCAATGCGATATGTGGTGTATCGGCAATCATGACTTCGATTTAGGAAAAAAAAATGCGCTTGACCTTGTAGGATTGGCCAAGTTCCCAACAGTTATGGCCAATCTTGTGTACAAAGAGGACAGGAAGCCTTTTCTGTCGAATCCCTATCATGTCCTCGAAATCCAGGAAATAAGAATCGGTTTCATCGGTCTCATGGAGGAAAATTTTCTGGTTGAAGTCCAGAGGGAGAGCATCGATGGTCTGGACGTTCTTCCTATCATTCCTACCCTTCAATCCAGAATTCCAGAGCTCGATAAAGCTTCGGATTTGATCGTCGTGATTTATCATGGAAAGTTCCATGAAGCGCTCGACATCGCGAAGAGCGTGAAGGGAATCGACATCATACTCGTTGCGGCCGAGGATGGAAGATTCGAGGTGGTCGATGGTGTTCTGGTTCAATCGACCTTCGGCCATCTACGAACCCTTGGCTATATCAAAGTCGAAGTCAAGAACGATAGAGTCACAGACTTTGAGCACGATCATATCTGGCTTTGGGCAGATAAAAAGCTGAATCCATCACCAGAAATCGCCTCTTTGGTCAAAGACGTGGATGAGGCGATCGGTTCGGAATATGCCAAAGTTATCGGCAAGGCGGCTAAAGACCACACCTGCCTAGGGGAAACAGTCGAAAATGCCTTGGGGAATTGGATCACAGATGCGATGTGTTGGAAAACACATGCGGATATCGGGTTTCAAAATTCTGGGGGGATTAGGGCTGACATCAGAGAAGGCCCGATTAGCAAGAATGATATTTTTAAGGTCTCTCCCTTCCGCAACAGTATAGTGGTGTTCAAGCTCACAGGACAACAGATCAAAGATTTGCTCGAACATGACGTTGAGAAAGACTGGGATAGACTTCAGGTATCAGGGCTGAGCTACAGATATTATCCGAAGCAAAAAAAGCCATTGGGCGAGAGAGTCGATTTTGTCCAAATTAACGGTGAGACTCTGGTGCAGGAAGGAAGAGTCCTCCATCCAGATAAAGTCTTTACAGTTGCGAGTAATAACTACCTTGTTGGTCAGGCCAAAGATAAATATTTTGGTTTTGCCGTTAAAGAGCCCCGAAATACGGGTGCATTGATCAATCAGGTGTTGATTGCATGGCTAGAGAAGCACAAGATTCTTGATTATGAAGTGGAAGGAAGGATTACAGAGATCATAAATTAGTAGAAAGCATGATCCAAAGAAGGAGGCGAAGATGAACAGACATACAATCACGAAATTTTCCCTTCTATTGATGCTGACCGCCCTTACGTGCCAAATTTCTCTTTACTCTCAAAGGACGGGATATTCCAAAGAAGAAATGACCAGACGAAGAGCAGCATTGATGGATCAGTTGGAGGATGGCTTGGTGATACTGTTTGGAGAGTGCATGCCTCAACCAGGTGCTCACTTCAGACAAGATAATGACTTTTATTACTTCACAGGAATTGAGGATGCAGGTGCGATTCTGGTAATGGCTCCTCGAACCAACCAAGCATTTCTTTTCTTACCCAGTCAGACACAAAGGGAGATCCTGTTTGGAGGAGCGAACCTTTTAAACAATGAAGATGCAAAGAAAAGCACGGGACTTACTGAGATTTATCCGATCTCCTATTTTGATGAGTTTCTCGCCCGAAGCACCATAAGATACGGATCGGTTATTCATATACGCTTAAGTCCCCGCGATACTGTGGATAATGCCCGCTATGAAGGCCGCATTTTTGTGGCCAGAAAAAACAGGATTTTTTACAACGACCAAATAACTCTCGACAATTACCGCATAAAGAAACTCAAAGAGAGATATCCAGCTATCGCTTTCAATGATGTCACCCCCTTGATCGACGAGATGAGGGTGATCAAGTCCCAAGAAGAAAGAGAGATCATGAGGAGGAACGGAAAAATTTCCGCAGAGGCCGTGAAACAGGCAATGTTAGCTACCAAATCCGGGGTTTTCGAGTATGAGATCGAAGCTGCAGCCATGCACATCATACTCCAACAAGGAGCCAAAGGACCAGCCTATCCTCCAATCGTCGGATCCGGTCCCAACACCTGCATCATGCACTATGAGGAGAATTCAAGACAGTCAGAGGATGGTGACCTTGTGCTCATGGATTTTGGGGCTGATCTTGACTATCTCTGTATGGATATCACTCGTACCTGGCCCGTGTCAGGAAAATTTACTTCTGAGCAGAGGGAAATTTATCAGATCGTGTTAGAAGTTCAAAAGGCCTGCATCGAAGCCTATAAGCCAGGTGTGACCTCAGAGGATGTCCAAAAGCATGTTTCCGAAACGATGAAGAAGAAAGGATTAGATCCTCGAGGTCAAAGAGGTGGGATCGGACATTATGTTGGGATGTGTGTCCATGATGTGGGCCCGCGCGGACCTTTAAGAAAGGGGATGGTTTTTGCGATCGAGCCAGGACTCTATTACCCCGAAAAAAACATAGGAATCCGGATCGAAGACACCGTTCTTATCACTAAGGATGGATGTGAAGTCTTGACAAAAGATGTCCCCAAGGAGATCGATGACATCGAGAATTTAATGGCCGGAAGGAAAAAATAGAGGAAAGTATTAAATTTTAAAAATCCGAAGCAGAATGATTCCGACTATGGCGGCCATTATAAGATAATAAGTCATAGGGAGGAGAGTTTTTCGGATGATCTGGCCTTCTCTTCCTAAGAGTCCGACGACAGCAGAGGCAGCAACTACATTGTGAACACAGATCATGTTTCCTGCTGCTCCCCCCACAGCTTGGAGGGCAACGACCACGCCCGGCACTGCAGCCGTTTTTAGGGCTGTTGCGAATTGAAACAACGAGAACATCATATTTGAGAATGTATTGCTTCCCGCAATGAATGCTCCCATGGCTCCGATCACAGCAGCAAATCCTGTCCATGCCTTTCCTAATAGAACAGCAGCGCCTGATGCCAAAACCACGGGCATCTTGTCTAATCCCCCTGTAACACCGCTGTTTATGAACACCTTGACCATCGGGACCGCGAAACCAAGGGCAATGGAGGGACCGAGCAGCATATTTAAAGACCGCTTGAACGCTCTCTGAGCTTGGGGCTTCGATATATTCTGGATAAAGAGCGTTAAAAAGGCCACGATCAGGAAAAGGAATCCAGGCAAATAGAGGGGTTGAAAGCTAGTGCTGATAGATGTTTTAAAGATTTGACTCCAGCTCAGAGTCACAGAAGATAAAGCTTTCTTGAGAATAGGGAGGAGGCGGCTTGCAAGCAGAAACAACGCAATGAGAATATATGGAAGCCAGGCTCTGAAGATATTTGGCTGGATGTGGTTGTCTTTTTTTACTTCGAATTGCTGGCCAATCCATTCTTGAGGCCAAGTGTTTGGTGATGGAAAATCCCAAGTGTCACGGGGGATTAGAAAACCTATCTTGGCAAGTGGAATGATGACAAGAAGTCCCAGTAAGGACCCTACTAAGGTAGGAAATTCAGGCCCCAAGAACATTCCAGTTAGTGTATAGGGGATAGTGAAACACAATCCGGCAAACAAAGCAAAGGGGAAGATAGAAAGACCTTCTGTCCAGCTCCTTTTTCGGCCAAAAAAACGGCTCATCATAACCACCAAAATTAGAGGGATTAATGTCCCTACGATTCCATGGATTAGGGCCACTTTCCCCCCGATGGTATGTAGGTAAGCGGGAAAGTTCAAGTTGTGGTGGGCTAGATAGTTGGTGACTTCGGTCTGACCGTTTAATCCCCCGCTAACCCCGATCAGGATTGGGGTTCCAACTGCCCCAAAGGAAACCGGAGTGCTCTGGATGATCAAGGCGACCATAACCGCTGCCATAGCAGGGAAGCCAACAGCCACCAAAAGGGGGGCTGCAACCGCGGCAGGTGTCCCGAATCCGGCAGCTCCTTCGATAAAGGAGCCAAAAAAAAACGCCACAATAATGGCCTGGACACGGCGGTCTGGAGAGATCATAAACATACTTTTTTTTATAGTATTGATAGCCCCACTTTTCTGGATAAGGCTTAAAAGAAGAATGGCTCCCCAAACGATGTAGAGAATCGAAGCCGCTGTGACCAGGCCGTCGAGAGAGGCGGCCATGACCTGAAGAAAAGAGACCCTCCAGACAGTGAGAGAAAGGAGACAGGTGATGAGATAAGCCACCGGCATGGACCGAGTAGCAGGCCACCGGCAGAAAACAATCAGAACGAACACAGAAATAATAGGTAAAAGGGCAAGAAATGATAAAATTCCTTGACTCATGTTTCAATAGAACCAAAATTAGTCAGGAAATGAACGATCCAGAATTTTATAAAACAACAAGTGTCCAAAGTCAATTTCCAATCGCTGAAATGGATTTCGATGTATGTGTTCTATGGTTTTTAAGGTGAGCTTTAGATATACTTAAAGGGATCAGTTTTGTTGTGAACAAGAGGAGGAAGATAAAATGAGTTGGACTTTTTTTATCGTGGATGTTTTTGCCGAAGAAAAATATGCTGGAAATCAGTTGGGGGTATTCAGGAATGCAAAACAACTTACTGACACCCAGATGCAAAAGATCGCAAAAGAGATGAACTACTCAGAGACAACTTTTATCCTTACCGATGAAGAGAGAGAGGGGGGTTTTGATGTTCGCATTTTCACACCTGAGGAAGAGCTCCCATTTGCTGGACATCCAACCTTGGGAACAGCTTTTGTGATTCAGCAGGAAATTCTGAAAGAGCCTGTGAAAAACTCAAGCTAAACCTGGGGATCGGTCAAATCCCCGTGACATTTCAATATAAGGAGGGATTGCCCGATATCTTGTGGATGAAGCAGAAGCCTCCTGTTTTTGGAGAGATTATCGACAGAGAAGTCATGGCTCGATGCTTGAGCCTCGATGCAGATGCATTGGATGACAGGTTCCCTGTCCAGGAGGTCTCTACAGGAATTCCTTTTTTCATCGTTCCTTTCAAGAACTTGGAATATATGAAGAAGGCAAAGGTCGATTTTGAAAAATTTTTCGCCCTGGTAGAGAATACAGAAGGGAAAGCTCCCCTCATTTTTTGTCCTGAATCATATCATGAGGAAAATGATTTGAATGTACGCGTCTTTGTGGACTACTATGGTATCCCTGAAGATCCAGCCACAGGAAGTGCCAACGGATGCTTGGCTGGGTACTTGATAAAGCATCGTTATTTCGGTGAGGACCAGATAGAGGTCCGTGTTGAACAAGGTTATGAGATTGGGCGACCTTCGATCCTTTACCTCAAGGCTGTGGAGAAAGAAGAGGCGATCGATGTGTTTGTGGGTGGAAAGTCTGTTATGGTTGCTAAAGGAGAATTTGTCTAGCATTCCTCATCAGATGTCGCTCAACCCATTCCCCAATGTTCTTATGTCATCATGATTTTGGAAGTGCTTTTTTTTGTCCTGCAGACTTTGACAGCAGGGCGTTTCTTTGCTATATGATTTATCCATCCATTGTGAGGGTATTCGGATGAGAAATGTCCTAAAAATTCTGACCTGTCTCTTTTTGTGTGCTTTCTTTGCCTGCCAAAGCCGTTCAGGCTTCCTTCCCACTGCAAAGCCCGAATCAGTTGGGATGTCTTCAGCTCGGCTGCAAATCCTTGACAAAATCATCCAGGAAGCTGTCGATCACGAGGACTTTCCTGGCGCCGATATCCTGGTAGCGAGAAGAGGAAAGATCGTATGGCGCAAGGTATATGGACACAGTCAATGGATCCCCGAGTTCGCTCCGATGGAAATCTCGATGATATTTGATCTTGCCTCGATCACCAAGCCTGTAGCCACAGCGACTTCTCTCATGATTTTAGCGGAAGATGGACAACTGAGTTTATGGGACAGGGTAGTGGATTACATCCCTGAATTCGTCCCTTATCTCGATGAGGATGCTGAGCCCGGTGAGGATGCGTGCATATGGCATTTGCTTACCCATACGGCAGGCCTGCCGGATTATATCTGGGAATTAGAAGTCCTGGAAGAATATGGAAATCCGATATCGTTGGAGTCATTGGTAGAGTATATCGCACAATTGGATAAACTCTATCCTCCTGGTGAAGACTTCTTTTACAGTTGCCTGGACTTCATAACCCTATCCTACATAGTGAAAAAAGTTTCGGGGAAGAGTATCGCGGAGTTTGCAAAGGAGAACATATTCAGCCCATTGAATATGCGGCACACTTTTTATTCACCTCTAGAAGAATTCTATCCCCGTTGCGTCCCCACAGAAGTTATAGATGGAAGACCTCTGATCGGCGTTGTTCATGATCCCTTGGCGAGACTGCTGGGAGGTGTGTCCGGAAATGCCGGCCTCTTCTCCACGGCAGATGATCTGGGGATTTTTGCCCAGATGCTGCTGAATGAGGGAGAGTTCAACGGAGTGCGTATTTTGAGCCCTTTGGCGGTGGAGCGGATGAGTGAAATCTATCGCATCGTGGATTTTGCTGGCCGGGGATTGGGATGGGACCTGAATTCATCCTTTTCGACCAATCAGGGAAATCTTTTCGGACCGAGGACCTTTGGCCACACGGGATACACGGGAACATCTCTCATTATTGATCCAGAAACAGAAACGTTGGTCATCTTTCTGACTAACAGAGTCCATCCTTATGACGAGGGGGAAATCGTTTCCCTGCGAAGCCGCGTGGCAAATGTCGTTGCCAGCTCGATCATAAAAAAGTATTAGATCCATTGATGTACAAATCAGAAAAAAAACCGGGACCAGGCTCCAGAGAGTTTTCTGATTATTATGAAATGTTTGAAGAGAAAGACCGGCTTTTTTTCGGGTCCGGCCCCTTGGAGCTTGCTCGAGCCAAAGAGATTCTGGATCGGCATCTGCCCCAACCGCCTGCAGTGATAGTAGATGTGGGAGGAGGATCAGGTGTCTATTCCTGCTGGCTGTCTGAAAAAGGATATGAAGTGCATTTTATTGATCCGG
>Ga0209636_10005894_pt1 | contig 12502 bp, 12 predicted proteins | sample DeeMarSWOR152_54_FD_187464 | JGI IMG/M metagenome (GOLD analysis project Ga0209636, IMG submission 187464) | Marine sediment microbial communities from White Oak River estuary, North Carolina - WOR-1-52-54 (SPAdes) (version 2) | ecosystem: Environmental > Aquatic > Marine > Intertidal zone >...
TGGGGAGGTCACCGAATCGGAGACGATCAACTATCGGACCCACCGGGCCGAACGGGGCGGTCTATATGCCGAGGAGATCTTTGGCCCCGAGAATGACTACGAATGTGCCTGCGGAAAGTACAAGGGAAAAAAGTACGAGGGGATCACATGCGAGAAATGCCACGTCTTGGTCACCGACTCCTCAGTGCGACGAGTGAACATGGGCCATATCGCGCTTGCCAGCCCGGTAATCCACTTCTGGTACTTAAAAGGAGTCTCCAGCCTCTTAAGCCGCCTTTTGGGGATGAAGAAAAAGGAGCTTCAGAGAATCGCCTACTACGAGACCGAACCGATTGAGCAGGCGCTGTGTATCGTGACCTCCTCGGAGTGCAAGGAAGTTCGGCCAGGAGAAACGCTTTACCTCTCGGAATATGAGATCTTGGCAAGTGTGTTCTCCTTCTCGGTTGAGTTAGCGCACTACGTGGAGGAAGCCCCATCCGTCATTGCCGAAGAAGGAGGTCGGGTCACGGTTGAGGAACGCCGTCTTACCAACGGAGAGAAGGTCCAGGCGGTGGTGATCGGGCCGCAAGAATATCCGATCGTCGGAGACGTCGAGCTCATAGTCGACGACGGCGATGAAGTGGAAGCGGGTGCGGTAATCGCCGAGAGTCCCGTGGGGGAGCTCTGCTCCAAGACCGCATTCGAGATGCTCACTGACCGCTATGGCCCGGAGATCAAGGGAGAGGCGCTCGAACGCGAGTTTCTGGATAGTCTGATCTTCCTCGTGACTCGGGTAAAGGATCCGGGGATTCCACTCAATCTTGGGGACCGCTTGAACTACCTAGAGAAGCGCTCCTACGAACGGATCTATCCCGGTGGGTTCGAGGCGTTGACTGGCGCAGCAGGGATCAAGGGGCTGCTCGAGGCCCTCGACTTGCACGAACTCCACCGGACTCTGGCTGAGGAGCTCCATCATGAAACAGCCGTCGGGAATCAACGTCGATTGATCAAGCGGCTTGAGGTAGTCGATCAGTTACGTGCCTCGGGCAACAACCCCCAGGATATGATCCTCGACGTGATTCCGGTCCTGCCGCCAGCGCTCCGTCCGATGATTCAGCTGGAAGGGGGAAAGTTCGCTACCACGGACCTAAACGATCTCTACCGGCGGATCATCAACCGAAACAACCGCCTGAAGAAGCTCATCGACATGGGGGCACCGGAAGTTATCTTGCGCAATGAGCGCCGGATGCTGCAAGAGGCGGTCGACGCCCTGATCCACAATGAAAAAAGAGAAAACCCAATCCGCGGCCGCGACAACCGACCACTGAAGTCGCTCTCGGAGCGGATCCATGGAAAACATGGACGCCTGCGACGCAATCTCCTCGGCCGTCGTGTCGATTACTCAGGGCGAGCGGTGATCGTGGTCGATCCAAAACTCAAGCTTAGCCAGTGCGGTATTCCGAAGAAGATGGCCCTCGAGCTGTTCAAGCCATTCATCCTTCATCACCTTGAGTCGACGACCTTTTCCGATTTCGACGAGATCAAGAATAAGGCCCTTCGCGGAGAAATGCCGGAGGTGTGGGACATCCTAGAGAAGCTCGTTAGAGACCATCCGGTGCTGCTCAATCGCGCACCGACCCTTCACCGCCTTTCGGTGCAAGCGTTCGAGCCCGTCCTTGTTGACGGAGAAGCCATCCACATTCATCCCTTGGTCTGCCCTCCTTATAACGCTGACTTCGACGGAGACCAGATGGCCGTCCATCTGCCTCTCTCCAACGAGGCCATAGAAGAGGCGCGCGAACTGATGGCTGCCCCTCGGAACATTCTATCCCCGGCAAACGGGGAGCCACTTAGCGTCCCGACCCAAGACCCGATTTTCGCCTATTATTACCTGACTTTGGCCGATCCAGAAGGCAAGGGAGTCGGTAAGTCCTTCCGGGATATCTTCGAAGCAAGACGGGCTGAGGAGGAGGGACTCCTCGACCTTCACAGCCCTGTGAAGATCCGGATTGACGGGAACCTTGTGGAAACGACGCTTGGGCGGACGGAGTTGAACTTGATCCTTCCATTGGAGATTCGTGATTTCCAGCGGGTGATGGATCGCCGCGCGATCAAAAGCCTCATTATGGAGTGTTTTCACCGTTTCGGTTGGGAGAAGACGGCAGAGATGCTCGACCACCTGAAGGAGCTTGGCTTCAAGTACGCGACCCGGGCAGGGCTGACGATATCGATCAAAGATTGCCTCATCCCACCAGAGAAAGAAGACATCATAAGGCGATCTCTCGCGGTCGTCTCCCGGGTCAACAAATTGTATGAACTCGGAATGGCCAGCGAAGAAGAACGCTCACAGGCGGTGATTCGCGTCTGGAGACGGGCGGTCGACGAGGTGGAGAAAGCAACGATGGAGAACCTTCGTCAACACCGGTTCAACCCGGTTTACGGAATCGTCACCTCGGGAGCGCGAGGGGGACCAGACCAAGTCAAGCAGTTGTCAGGTATGCGAGGACCAATGACCGGGCCATCTGGGGAGATCATCGAGATGCCTGTGATCTCTAACTTCCGCGAGGGTTTGGACATCATGGAGTACTTCATCTCCACTCACGGCGGTCGAAAAGGGGCAGCAGATACCGCGTTGAAGACAGCGGACTCTGGATATTTAACTCGCCGACTTGTGGATGCCTCCTCGGACACGATTATTCGGGAGATAGACTGCGAGACCACCCAAGGGATAGAGATTAATCCCTTTCGGTTCTCCAAGACGGAGATCATGGAATCGATTGAGGAGCGCATCTACGGTCGCGTCACCAGTCGGCCGATCACCGATCCGAGCACCGGCGAGGTGATCGTGGAGGCGAATCAGTGGATCACGCGTGAGATGGCCCCACAAATCGGCAAAATGGAAGTTGACCAGCCCATTGGCAGTAAGAAGGAGCAGGAGCGCCTCGTGGGGACAGTGAGCGTAGAGGACGTTCGCGATCCCAAAAGTGGTCGTGTGATCCTCCAAATGGATGAGGTAATCACCCCTCGCTTGATCGCAGCGGTGCAAGCTGCAAAGATCTCGCGCGTCAAAGTCAGACCCCAAATCATGATTCGCTCACCGATGGTCTGTGAGGTCAGTAACGGGATCTGCCAATACTGCTATGGCTTGGACATGAGTAACCATCGGCCGGTTGAACTGGGAACAGCGGTCGGAGTGATCGCAGCCCAGTCAGTTGGTGAACCAGGTACCCAGCTGACAATGCGAACCTTTCACACCGGTGGGGTCGCTGGTGTAGACATCACCCAGGGGCTCCCTCGAGCCGAAGAGCTGTTTGAAGCGCGCAAAACGGTAAAAAGCGCGCAAGCGGAGATTGCCCCTCTTGACGGGCACGTAAGCGCAATCACGTTCGGTGCCAGTGGCGATCAAATCGAGATCATAGGTGAACGGAGGTCTGTCCAGATTCCCTCTCTCCTCGTGCGCGCCGAGGTGGGAAAGGAAGTGGACACCAATGATCTCATTGATGCTAGAAGTCCTTGTACCGGCGAAGTTTACGTAGTAGGCGACGGCGCGCATCGAGAGATGCTGGTCATCGACACGGCCTCCGGGGATCGCTCTTATCTCCTTCCTCCGGGAGCTGTTCCACGGGCGAAGAATGGAGCCAAGGTTGCTGCTGGGGAGGCTCTCACTGAGCGGTTCAACATCCAGCCAATCGTGGCGGGCAGAAAAGGAACTGTTCAACTCCCCGAGGGCAAGGAGCGCACGTTCCAAGTGGTGGGGCGCGATGGTGACATCCAAACCTACGATATCCCTTACGGCGCTCGCATGCTGGTCGAGCCTGGAGCCAAGGTGAAGGAGGGTGACCATCTTACCTCCAGATCTAAGCCAATCGTCATCACGGCGGAGGCGGAGGGAAAGGTCCTTCTGCTTCTGGACAGAATCCTCGTGTACAACCCTAAAGGCCGCGCGATGCAACTCCACCTAACTTCAGATGTGTCGCCATTGAAGGGTAACGGTGAACCGATACGCGAAGGGGAGAGATGGGTCAAGTTGGAGATCCCTCAAACCAAGGTCTTAATCGACGAAATCGAGGCCAACAAAGGGATGTCAATTGTTCACTTCAATCCGAAGAGTGTCGTGACAATCAATCAAGCAGCGACGGTGCGCGTTGGTGACAAGGTGAAGGAAGGGGATCTATTAACCAAAGGGGTTGTTGCCCCGCACACTCTCTTGGAAACAGCTGGGGTGCAGAAGGCACGTGAGTACTTGCTTGCTGAGATACACAAGGTTTACAAGGCTCAAGGTGTGGATATTAATGACAAACACCTTGAGGTGGTTATCCGACAGATCTTAAATAACGTGCGCATCGTTGATCGTGGAGACTCATACTTCCTCCTAAGCGATCTTGTTTCGCTCGAGGGATTTCAGGACGAGGTGAAAAGGCTCATGCGCTGGAATCAGGAGGCAGAACGGACTCGCAAGGAGGCGGTCGGGGAAAGAATTGCCGAGGACATTGTGGCACAGGGTCAGTTGATCGCTTCTGCCGGTGAAAATCTTACTGAGGATGTGATGGGAGCGGCACAACGGGCAGGCCTTAACGTGATCCGCGTTTGGCGAGGTGAGGAGAGTACCGAGATCCCGTTGGAGAAGAAGCGCCTCCCTATTGGTGAACGCGAACTTTTGCGCATCTCTAAAGCGGCCTTGCAGACCAAGGGGTGGCTCTCCGCTGCATCGTTCCAGCGTACAACCAAGGTGCTCGCCGAGGCCGCCCTGCGAGGAGAGGTCGACGAGCTGGATGGATTGAAGCCCAGCATCATCGTTGGAAAGAAAATCCCGGCAGGCACAGGATTCCCCAATGCACCAGAAACACTAATGAGCGAGCCAGTTGAGGCTATCGAACAAGATTCAGAATAAGCTTGACAGATCTTACGTCTGTATCTATAATTCGCTACAGTTTGGAGTGGTAAGATGCCAACAATCAATCAACTCATCCGGCTAGGTCGAAAGGCAAAAGCGAAGAAGAGCAAGGCTCCTGCTTTGGCCTCCTGTCCGCAACGCCGCGGTGTTTGTACGCGTGTCTACACGCGTACCCCGAAAAAGCCAAACTCGGCGCTGCGCAAAGTGGCTCGTGTGCGTCTGAGCAACGGAAAGGAAGTCACCGCGTACATTGGTGGGGAGGGGCATAACCTCCAGGAACACTCAATGGTCTTAGTGCGTGGCGGACGCGTAAAGGACCTCCCGGGGGTGCGGTACCACATCGTTCGTGGCACGCTGGATACAGAAGGGGTCGAAGACCGCCAGCAGGGGCGCTCGAAGTACGGAACCAAGAAGGGGAGCTAGCAATGCGGTTGCCAGGACGTGATGTCAAACCAGACATCAAGCACAACAGCAAGCTCCTCGCTAAACTGATCAATTACGTAATGCTAGACGGCAAAAAATCGGTTGCGGAGCGGATCGTTTACGAGGCCTTACAGGAAATTGACAAACGCAGTGACGCCTCCTCCCTCGAGGTGTTCACCACTGCAGTCGCCAACTGTTCCCCTCGCCTGGAAGTCCGCACCCGCCGCGTTGGGGGCGCGAACTACCAGGTACCTTATGAAGTCCCACCGGATCGTCAGACTGCTTTAGCCCTTCGCTGGATTGTTCGGGCCGCACAGGAGAGAGGTGAGCACACTATGGCCACCCGCCTTGCCACGGAAATCATGGACGCAGCGCGCAAGGAAGGAAAAGCCTACAACAAGCGGCTCGATGTTCACCGCATGGCCGAAGCAAACCGAGCCTTCGCCCACTACCGCTGGTAGTTGGACTCAACTCCTTGAGTTTCCTTGTGCTAGAGAAGGATTCCCTATGACTTCTGACCGTCCTCTCGAGATAGGAAAGATCCGAAATATAGGCATCATGGCCCATATCGATGCCGGGAAGACCACCACCACGGAGCGTATCCTCTACTATACCGGCCGTACACACAAGATGGGTGAGGTCCACGAAGGGGACACCGAGATGGACTGGATGACCCAAGAACGGGAACGTGGCATCACCATCACTTCTGCTGCAACAACCTGCCCCTGGCGTGAGCACTGGATTAATATCATTGACACTCCTGGTCACGTGGACTTCACTGCTGAGGTAGAACGCTCGCTACGTGTGCTCGATGGTGGCGTCGTCATCTTTTCAGGGGTGGAGATGGTCGAATCGCAATCCGAAGCCGTGTGGCGCCAGGCCGATCGGTATCGAATTCCACGGGTGGCGTTTGTCAACAAGCTCGATCGGGTCGAGTCAAGCTTCACTCAGACTTTGGCGATGATTGAGGAGCGACTTGGCGTGCGTGTCGTTCCGCTTCAGCTTCCCTACCGGAATGAGCGTCGTCATTTGGTCGGGATGGTCGATCTTCTAAAACTGCACCTGATCGTTTGGGAGGTAGAGAGCAAAGGGGAAACTTATGGGCTTTCGCCTATTCCTGAATCGATCCGGAATGAGGTGCAGCATTATCGGGAGATGGCCGTAGAACGGGTAGCGGAGTTCGACGATCGGGTGATGGAAGCCTTCTTGGAAGGGAAGGACGCCGACCTTGCAGCGTTCCATGCGGGGCTAAGACGTGGGTGCATCGAACACGCTGCTGTCCCCGTCTTGGGGGGCGCGGCATTTCAGAATCAAGGCATTCAACCGCTCCTTGATGCAGTGGTTCGCTACCTTCCATCGCCGATCGACGTCCCTCCGATCCACGGAATAGATAGCGAAGAGGAGCGCACAGCGGACATTGGGCAACCCTTCTCCGCCCTTGCTTTTAAAGTCGTCACCGATCGCTATGCTGGTCGATTGGTGTTCGTCCGCATCTACTCAGGGAAGGTGAAGGTTGGCGAAACTCTGCTCAACGTTACCACAGGCCAGAGTGTCCGACTCACTAAAATCTTTCGGATGCACGCCAATCAGCGTACTCCCCTTCCAGAAGCTCAAGTGGGCGATATTGTGGCTGTGGTTGTTTCTCGGGACATCTCAACCGGCGACACCCTTTGCGATAAGTCTGCGCCGGTTCTCTTGGAGAAGATTGAGTTTCCCGAACCGGTGGTGTTTGCTGCCGTTGAACCTCGCACTGAGGCTGAACAGGAGCCTCTCTCAGCGGGGCTAGCGAAGCTCGCCGTGGAGGACCCAACCTTCCGAGTCCATGTGGACAAGACGACAAATCAGACGATCATCTCAGGAATGGGAGAACTCCACTTGGAGGTCCTCATCCGGAGGCTTCGAGAGGAGCATGGGGTAACGGCTCACTTTGGAAAGCCGCAAGTGGCCTATCGTGAGACGCTGAGCGCACCGATCGAGGTCGAGAAAAAGTTTGTAAGACAAACCGGCGGTCGTGGGCAATACGGTCATGTCATTCTTCGGTTCGAACCCCTGGCTCGCGAGAGCGGGTTCCGATTCACAAACGCCCTTAAAGGCGATGAAATACCGAGGGAGTATTGTGCAGCAATCGAAGTGGGGCTTAGGGAGGCGTTGACAAATGGCCCCCTCGCCGGTTATCCTTTGGTCGATGTTGGGGCCACCCTGACCGGAGGTTCCTTTCACCCAGTCGATTCGTCGGAGCTCGCCTTTCGAGCAGCTGCGGCGGCTGCACTTCATAAGGCTTATGAGAAGGGGCGGTTTGACCTTCTTGAGCCAATTATGGAAGGAGAGGTGATCACTCCGGCAGAATACCTGGGTGAGGTCATGGAGGATCTGGCACGCAGACGCGGGGAGATTAGCGAGCTGCGGTCACAGGACTCGATACAGATTGTGTTCGTCGCTGTTCCGTTGGCAGAGACATTTGGGTACGCCACGCGGCTGCGCTCCTTGACCCAAGGTCGGGCCACCTATACGTTACGGGTGGCCCGTTATGAAGTAGTCCCAAAAGGACTGAAGGGAGAGATCATAAGAAGTCGAGGGTACTAACCATGGCGAGAGAAAAAATCAGAATCAAGCTGAGGGGCTATGACCATGAGCTAGTCGACGCCTCAATCAAGAAGATTGTGGAGTCGGCAAAACAGACTCGTGCCCAGATCTCCGGCCCCATTCCACTCCCAACGGAAAGACGAATTTACACAGTTCTACGCTCTCCCCACATCGATAAACGGTCGATGGAGCATTTTGAGCGCCGGATTCACACCCGACTGCTAGATATTAAGGAACCGACCTCGGAAACCATCACCGCCTTAATGGACATCGAGCTTCCCACTGGGATCGACATCGAGATCAAGTTGTAGCACCGACGGAGGTTTTTAAGGATGGCCCTAGGCATCTTGGCCCAAAAGATTGGCATGACGCAATTGTTCGTCGATGACCGCGCCGTTGGGGCAACGGTGTTAGAGACCCAACCTTGTACGGTGGTGCGAATAAAAACTGTAGAAACGGATGGGTATAACGCGCTGCAACTCGGCTATCGGGAGGTCGCAGAGCGAAAGGTGGGACAACCGCTGTTGGGGCATTTCAAGAAGGCGGGTATTCCGCCGCATCGACGCCTATTCGAGGTCCGGATTGACGATCCCACATCCTATCAAGTGGGGGACAAGATCGGAGTGGACATCTTCTCCGAGGGAGAGAAGATCGATGTGAGCGGCATCTCTCGGGGATTGGGGTTCCAGGGAGTGGTGAAGCGATGGAACTTCGCTGGCGGGCCAAAGTCTCACGGCTCGGGTTTCCATCGTCGCCCGGGGTCGGTGGGTCAGTGCGTTAAGCCCGGACGCGTAGTTAAGGGGAAGAAGCTTCCGGGGCACACGGGAAGTCGACGCGTCACAGTCAAGCAATTGAGGGTCCTACGCGTCGATTCTGAAAGGAACCTGCTCGCAGTGAAGGGGGCGACCCCCGGCCCTCGAGGGTGTATCCTGAAACTAAAGAAGCATCATGGTTGACGCAAAACTATACGCCTTTGATGAAACGCTAGAGCCCCAGGTTGTTAAACTGGATGAGAGAATCTTCGATGTAGCGGTACATGCCGACCTGATGTACCAGGCCGTACGTGCACAGCTACTCAACCGTCGTCAAGGGACGGGTTCGACCAAAACGCGTGGACAGGTGCGAGGTGGCGGTCGCAAACCTTGGCGGCAAAAAGGAACGGGCCGTGCCCGTGTAGGATCACGCCGTTCACCCCTTTGGGTTGGGGGTGGCGTCACCTTCGGCCCGCAACCGCGTTCCTACCATGTCAGGCTGACGAGAAAAATGCGCCGGCACGCGCTCGCCTCCGCCCTCTCCGATCGCGCTCACGAAGGGAACGTTTCCGTTCTCGATCGGATGGGCTTTGAGGAGCCGAAGACCAAAAACGCACTTGCCCTGCTAGATCGCTTGGAGATGAGCGCCTCGACCCTGGTGGTCGTTGGAGCCAACGAGTATAATCGGCCGGTCAGGAAATCCTTTTCCAACCTCGCCAGGGTCAAGTGTTTAGCTTGTAGTGGGCTCAATGTGTACGATGTCCTGCGGCACGAAGGGCTTGTATTAACTCTGGGGGCACTGGAGGAATTGAGGGAGAGGTTTTGCCATGGCGAAGCTGATGCATGCTGAGGATATTGTGCTTGCGCCGATTCTGACTGAGGAGACGTGGGAGAATCAACAAGAGAATAAGTACGCATTTCGCGTGGCTCTCGGTGCGAACAAGATCGAGATCAAGAAAGCGGTTGAAGAGCTGTTTAAAGTGAAGGTAGAAAAAGTGTGGACATCCAATAGGAAAGGGAAACCCCGCCGCGAACGCCTGAACCAGATGCATGGTCGAACACCTCGTTGGCGAAAGGCCATCGTGCGTCTGGTCCCTGGTGATCGGATCGATACGATGGGAGGATAAACTGGCATGCCTCTGAAAACATTTAAGCCCACATCGCCGGGACGACGGTATATGGAGCTCCCCGATTTCGCCGAGCTGTCCCAGGTCCCTCCGGAGAAAAGCCTTCTTCGACCGTTGCGCAGCACTGGTGGCAGAAATGGCCAAGGGAGAACCACTGTACGGTGGCGCGGCGGTGGACACAAGCGTCGTTACCGGATTATCGATTTTGCTCGTGACAAGGATGGGATCCCGGCCCGGGTTGTCTCACGCGAGTACGACCCGAATCGATCGGCGTGGATCACGCTCCTCCACTACAGCGATGGCGAGAAGCGGTACATCCTCTCCCCGGTCTCGTTAGAGATTGACGGAGTGGTCGAGGCGGGGGAGCATGCGGAGGTTCAGATTGGAAACGCGATGGCACTGCGGCGGATTCCACTGGGATCGGAGATTCACAATCTGGAACTGCGGCCTGGAACTGGTGGCAAAGTTGCCCGCTCAGCAGGAACGTCGGCGAAATTGATCAGCAAGGAGGGAGGGAGGGCGCACGTACGGATGCCCTCGGGTGAGGTGCGGATCTTCGACACGGAGTGCCGAGCAACGATTGGAGTCGTTTCCAATCCCGATCACAAGAACGTCAAGCATGGGAAGGCGGGGCGGGTTCGTCACTTGGGACGTCGGCCGAAGGTGCGGGGGGTAGCGATGAATCCGGTTGACCACCCACACGGCGGTGGGGAGGGACGAGCTCGTGTTGGTCGCCCTCAAGTCTCGCCGACCGGGAGACTGGCCAAGGGAGGACGGACTCGCAAGAAGAAAAAGCGAAGCGATGTCTGGATCGTTCGTAGAGCTGGGAAGGGAAGGCGGTAAGGAGAATAGATGCCAAGGTCAACGAAGAAAGGGCCGTACGTCAAAGAGAGCCTCGCTAAAAAGATACAAAAGGCGAAGCGTGGGGAACTAAAGGAGATTCTGACATGGTCACGGAGTTCCATGGTTACGCCAGAGATGGTGGGACTGACGATCAAGGTCCATAACGGCAAGGTGCACGTCCCCGTGTACATCGTAGAGAACATGGTGGGCCACAAGCTGGGTGAGTTTGCGCCAACGCGCACCTTCCGCGCGCACGGTGGGATGAAGAAGAAGCGGGCCCCCGGTCTAACCTAAGGAGAGATGGCTATGGAAGCACGGGCAGCGACGAGGTTTGTTCGCGTATCTCCGCGCAAGGCGAGGCTCGTGGTCGACGGCATTCGTGGCAGGAATGTGAATGAGGCGCTTCGCATCGTCTCTTTATCCAATAAGAAGGCGGCGCGACCGATCCGCAAGACGTTAGAATCGGCAATTGCTAATGCAGAGAACACTTACGATGTCGACGTTGATCGGTTGTTTGTGCTACATGCTGTTGTGGATATGGGGCGCTCGTATCGACGTTTGAAACCAAGGGCTATGGGGCGGGCTGATATCATTCGCCGACCGACGAGCCACATCACAATCGTTGTGAGTGATGAGAAAGAGGAATAATGGGACAGAAGATCCATCCGATTGGATTCCGAGTCGGGGTTAACCATAAGTGGATCTCCAACTGGTACAACCCCAAACTTGCTCCAGAGTATATTGCCGAGGATAAGAGAATTCGTGACCTTATCGCCAAGCGCTACCGCAGAGCGGCTGTTGCTGAGGTCAATATCGAGCGGTCCAAGGAAGACCGTGTGTCCATCGTGATTCGCTCGGCACGGCCCGGGATCATCATCGGCCGTGGTGGGAGTGAGATCGGACAACTCCAAGCGGCTGTGGAGCGGCTCACGGGACGAAAGGCGAAGATTTCGATCACGGAAATCGAGCGACCTGATTTGGAGGCCACGCTTGTCAGCCAGGATGTGGCGTTGCAAATTGAAGGCCGCATTGCCCCGGTCCGCGCCATGAAGGAAGTGATCCGCCGTGTAATGGCCGCCGGCGCACAAGGCGTAAAGATCAAGGTAAGTGGGCGACTCAGCGGTACAGAGATCGCTCGCTCCATCACCTTGATGGAGGGTCGAGTGCCCCTGCAGACGATCCGCGCGGATATTGATTATGGTTTCACCGAGGCAAGGACGAAGTACGGAAACATTGGAGTAAAGGCGTGGGTCTTCCGAGGCGAGCATCCACCCAGGCATCAGGACGGAGTAGAGGTAGGATAGAATGGCCCTCCTGTTTCCCAAGCGGACAAAGTACCGGAAGTCTCACCGCGGTCGGATGAAAGGAAAGGCCTTGCGGGGAAACGATATCGCGTTCGGCGAGTACGGCATCCAGGCTCTAGCACCAGCTTGGATCACCGGACAACAGATTGAGGCTTGCCGAACCACGATTACCCGTCAAACGCACCGCGATTCCAAGATCTGGATTCGGATCTTTCCCCACAAGTCAATCACCAAGCATCCTGCTGAAGCGCGCATGGGAAAGGGAAAGGGCACAGTGGATCACTGGGTTGCGGTGGTGAAACCCGGTCGAATCCTTTTCGAGATCGCGGGGATCAGTGAACAGGAGGCTAAACGGGTCCACGAACTCGTTAGTCATAAGCTTCCCATTCCAACCCGACTGAAGTGCAAGGCCCTCCTGGGAGGAGAAGCATGAAGGCCGAGGAACTGCGCGAGTTGACCATTGAGGAACTCGTACAGAAGGAGCAGGAGTTCAAGCGGAAGCTGTTTAACCTGCGTTTCCAAATGACAACCGGAGAGCTGGACAACACGGCTGAGCTTGGTAAAACGTGCAAGGATATTGCCCGGGTCATGACGGTC
>Ga0209636_10005895_pt1 | contig 12501 bp, 7 predicted proteins | sample DeeMarSWOR152_54_FD_187464 | JGI IMG/M metagenome (GOLD analysis project Ga0209636, IMG submission 187464) | Marine sediment microbial communities from White Oak River estuary, North Carolina - WOR-1-52-54 (SPAdes) (version 2) | ecosystem: Environmental > Aquatic > Marine > Intertidal zone >...
ACGGCTCGGGATGCTCGAACCCGAAGACGCGGAACTCGTGGAACGGGCTGCGGCGTTTATTCGGTGGCAGCGGCAGCCCGTGGCGCGGACGGACCAGGAAATGGTGACCTATTATGAGCGAGTGGCAGAGCTGATCCAAGAGCCCATCCTCGCGTGCATGTTTGAGTTTCTCATCAATCAGCGGACCATCATAGCCGCGCTTCGTCGGCGTCATCGCGGGCTTCCAGCTCCGGCGGCCGATCAGCGGTGGGGAGTCGGCCGGTGGGTAGGGCATATCGAACGCAACTGGGACGACCCGGATTTCAAGCTCCGTGCGCTCTATCCCTGGATACCCCAGGCCCGCGAACACCTTGAAGCCGGGGAAGCCCTGGCCCTGGACCGGCTTCTCATGAACCTGGTATGGGATACCATGGATAGAATGGCGGAAGGAGGCGAATTCAGCTTGGAGGCGTTGCTGGCGTACCTCTTCAAGTGGGACATCCTGGAACAGTGGTTGTCCTATGATAAGGAGGAGGCGAAGGCGCGCTTTGAGGAACTGGTATCGGAGGTAAGCGGTGAACAAGAGCGAATTTTCCAGTAATCCCTCGGAAAAACCTGAGCTAGGCAAAGCCGCAGTCGTTGCTGTGCGCGAGAACCTCGTCACCATCGAGGTGAAAGACGCGCCCATCAGGAAGAACGAGGTGGGCTACATCTGCGTCGGTGATGAGCGTCTCAAGGCTGAAGTGCTCCGCGTTCATGGGCACACGGCCGATATGCAGGTCTTTGAGGACACTCGAGGCGTTCACGTCGGGGACCGGGTCGAGCTGGCCGGCGAGATGCTGTCAGTAGGGCTGGGTCCGGGGCTCCTCGGTCAGGTCTTTGACGGACTTCAAAATCCCTTGGCCGTTCTCGCTCGGGAGTACGGGTTCTTCCTTCCGCGGGGCGTGGACATCGAGCCTCTCGATCAGAAGAAGAAGTGGGCCTTTACGCCATCAGTCTCCATTGGCGACAATCTCGTGGCAGGACAGACCATAGGAACCGTTCCAGAAGGGTCATTCACCCATAAGATCATGGTCCCCTTTGACCAGGCGGATGAGGTCGAGGTGAGCTGGATTCATCAGGGCAGCTTGACCGTGGATGCACCGGTTGCCCGGATTCGGACTGCGAACGAAGAGGAAAAAAAGCTGACCATGACGCAGCGGTGGCCGGTGCGCCGGCCAGTACCCGAGGGCATGCTTCGCCGGCGTGTGGCCGAACGTCTGTATCCATCGGAGCCGCTGACCACCACGACCCGTATCATCGATACGTTCTTCCCCATCGCACGGGGGGGTACTGCCTGCATCCCTGGCCCCTTCGGCGCGGGCAAGACGGTGTTACAAAGCCTGATTGCGCGGTATTCGACGGTGGACATCGTGATCATCGTCGCCTGCGGTGAACGGGCAGGTGAGGTGGTTGAGACCATTACGGAGTTTCCCAACACCAAGGATCCCCGGACAGGCGGTTCGCTCATGGACCGCACGGTCATCATCTGCAACACCTCGTCGATGCCGGTGGCTGCGCGGGAGTCCTCGATTTACACCGGGGTGACCATCGGGGAATATTATCGGCAGATGGGTTACAACGTCTTGGTTATCGCCGACTCGACCTCGCGCTGGGCTCAGGCCATGCGGGAGACTTCTGGCCGGATGGAGGAAATCCCAGGGGAAGAGGCGTTTCCCGCCTACTTGGATTCGGCCATCAAGAACATCTATGAACGGGCCGGCGAGATACGGTGTCCGGACGGATCGGTGGGGAGCCTGACCATGATCGGCACCGTTTCCCCTGCTGGCGGAAACTTCGAGGAACCGGTGACCCAGGCAACGTTGGGCACAGTGAAGACCTTCCTTGGCCTCTCGTCGGATCGTGCCTATAAGCGTTTCTATCCGGCCATCGATCCGCTCATCTCCTGGTCCCGGTACCTGGACCAGCTCGAGGGCTGGTTCGCCAAGAATCTGGGAGCCGAATGGACCAGCAACGTCAAGGGCATGATGGACCTGCTCGAGCGTGGGAACACCATCTACCAGATGATGCAGGTAACCGGCGAAGAGGGGATTACCATCGAGGACTACGTGATCTGGCAAAAGGCCACGCTCCTCGATATGGTCTATCTGCAGCAAGATGCCTTCGACGACGTGGATGTATCGGTGTCTCGTGAACGGCAGCTCGAGAGCTTCCAGTTGCTCAAGGGGCTGATCCAGAGGGAATACCGGTTCCGGGATAAGGATGGGGCCCGGGAATTCTTTACGCGGATCACGGGCCTGTACAAGAATTTCAACTACAGCACGCAAGATTCCCCGGAGTACGGGCGTTACCGAGGGGAAATCGAAGAGCTGGCCGCAGAGTATTCCGGAGTCTCATAAGTAAAAATGTCAAAGTTCAAATGCCAGATGTCAAAGACGGCCGACTGCGGACGGCGGACAGCGGTCAATATTTGGCATTTGTCGTTTGAAATTCAAAGGAGGGATTTGCGACCATGAACTACCGCTTCACGGTGATCGATCAACTTGAGTTGCGAAACAAAAGGGTCTTCATCCGGGTCGACTTCAACGTGCCGCTCGCCGAGGGGCGAGTTGCCGATTCCACCCGGATCGAAGCCGCTCTGCCCACAATCCGCTATGCGCTGGACCACGGCGCCAAGGTGATCTTGGCCTCACATCTCGGGCGTCCGAAGGGAAAGCCGAATCCCGCCCTGAGCCTCAGGCCGGTGAGCGCGGCGCTCGCGGATTTGCTGGGGGGACCGGTGAAGCTGGCGCCCGATTGTGTCGGTTCCGAGGTCGAGGCAATGGTGGGAGCCCTGCGGGCTGGGGAGGTGCTGCTGTTGGAAAACCTCCGTTTTCATCCTGAGGAGGAAATGAACGACAAGGATTTCGCTCAATCCTTGGCCCGGCTCGCCGACGTGTATGTGAACGACGCGTTTGGGGCTGCCCATCGGGCGCATGCGTCAACGGAGGGCATGGCGCATTTCGTGGCGGAGCGTGGCGCAGGATTCCTGTTGCAACGGGAATGCGAGTATCTTGGAAGGGTTCTCGCCCAGCCCGAGCGCCCGCTCGTGGCGATTCCCGGGGGGGCCAAGGTATCCGATAAGATACCGGTGATCCGTAACCTGCTGCAATTGGTCGATGTGCTGCTCATCGGAGGTGCGATGGCGTATACGTTCTTGCGGGCACAAGGTCATGGGACGGGGAAGTCCCTTGTGGAAGAGGACCAACTGCCCTTGGCAACGGAGCTATTGCAGGTGGCCGCGGAACGGAAGGTACCCCTCCTGTTGCCCACCGATCACGTGGTCGCTGAAAAAGCAGAAGAAGGGATTCCAACAAGCACCGTGCACGGAGAGATCCCGGCAGGGGAAACCGGGCTCGACATCGGTCCTGATACGGTGGAGGCCTTCAGGGAGGAGATCGCGAAGGGGAGAACCATTTTCTGGAACGGGCCGCTGGGGCTCTTCGAAGTCAAGCCCTTTGATGTTGGCACAATGGCCATCGCTTCAGCCCTCGCGGAGAGTCAGGCTGTTACTATAGTCGGAGGGGGGGACTCAGTGGCGGCGATTATGCGCTCGGGGCGTGCGGATGAAATCTCACACGTCTCTACCGGCGGGGGAGCAACACTGGAGTTCCTGGAGGGAAAGAAGCTGCCTGGACTGGCCGCCCTGGAAAAAACGCAGTAGCCGCGATAGCGAAGTTCTCTCAATGACACCCGGCTCCCCCCAAAAAGAGGTAAACGCCATGGAAGCGATTGATCTGGACCTCGAGGTATCGAGGTTAGGCGAGTGTCGAATCCCATCACCGATGTCCAACATGCATTTTGTAGGCGATGATGAGCATGTTCTCTACCACTCGAGTCTGAATGAGATTGAAGCCCTTCAGAAAGCAGGGAAAAGGCCCCCCTATTTCGAGATGGCTGGACCTCGGGAAAAGATTTTCTTCGACCCCTCGAAACTCAGGTGCGGAATCGTAACTTGTGGGGGGATATGCCCGGGGCTGAACGACGTGATTCGTGCCATTGTTATGGGGCTTTTTTATCACTACGGGGTAAAGAGGGTATTGGGCTTCCGCTACGGTTACGAGGGACTCGCTCCGAAGTATGGCCACGTCCCCTTGGAGCTGATTCCGGAGGGGGTGGAACGTATCCACGAGTGGGGAGGGACGATCCTGGGATCATCGCGTGGCCCTCAGGATGTATCGGAAATGGTCGACACCCTGGAGCGGATGAACGTCGGCATCCTTTTTACCATTGGAGGTGATGGGACCCTTCGCGGAGCTCAGGCCATTACGGAGGAGATCGGGCGGCGCAACCTGAGGATCGCGGTGATCGGTATCCCGAAGACGATAGACAACGATATTTCCTACATGCAGATGTCCTTCGGCTTCGAGACGGCGGTTACCGAGGCGAAGACGGCCATCTACTCGGCGCACACCGAGGCAATAGGGGCGAGAAACGGAGTAGGTTTGGTGAAGCTCATGGGCCGCGAGTCGGGATTCATCGCTGCATATGCAGCGCTTGCATACAACGACGTAAACTTTTGCTTGGTACCGGAGGTACACTTTACCCTCGAAGGCTTCCTCAAGGCGTTGAGGGAGAGGTTGGAGAGGAGAGGCCACGCGGTGGTGGTGGCGGCTGAAGGGGCAGGACAGGAGTTCATGGAGGGGACACAAGAACGGGATGCATCCGGCAACATCCGTTTCGGGGACATAGGAATGTTCCTCAGGGATCGGATCAAGGATTACTGCAAGAAGGCCGGGCTGGAGCTCAATCTGAAGTATATCGACCCCAGCTACACCATCAGGAGTATGCCCGCAAACCCCCACGACTCGGCGTTCTGCTTGCTTCTCGGCCACAATGCCGTGCACGCGGGGATGGCGGGCCGGACCAACATGGTGGTGGGAAACTGGAAGAACGAGTTCACCCACGTTCCTGTTCCGCTGGCGGTGTCCCAGCGGAAGAGGATCGATCCCACCGGAAGGTTGTGGCGCAACGTCCTGGCGTCTACTGGACAGCCGAGCGAGATGCGCTGAAGTGTTTTTCCTGTAAGTGATTCAGGAGGGATTCACCGCGTTACCTTTGAAATAACGGGGAACGTCGACGTTGGAGATTTCCGAGTGGCGACACTTTTACCTCATGGAATAGGAGAGATCCAGTGAGTCAATCCAAATTCGGCAAAACCGTAACGAGGGAACTGTTCGACGCGGTCCTGTTCGATTTGGACGGCGTCCTGACCGACACCGCCAAAATCCATGCGGCCTGCTGGAAGGGGATGTTCGACGATTTCCTGAGACAACGATCCGCGCAGAACAACGAGCCGTTTCGGCCGTTCGACATCGGGACCGATTACAAGCTGTACGTGGACGGCAAGGCGCGGTTTGATGGAGTCCAGAGCTTTCTCGAATCCCGGGGAATTCACTTGCCCTACGGTGAGCCCGCTTCGCCTCCGAACAGCGAGACGATCTGCGGGCTCGGAAACCGAAAGGACGGAATGGTGAAGGAGGCCATCGAGTCGGAAGGTGTTGAGGCATACGAGGGTTCAGTGGCCTTCGTCCGTCACCTTCGCAACCGGGGGATTAAGACGGCGGTGGTCTCGGCGAGCAGCAACTGCGAGGCGGTTCTTAGATCTGCCGGTATTGCGGATTTATTCGACGTGCGAGTCGACGGCGAAGTCGCTTCTCAGCTGAACCTGGCCGGGAAGCCGGCGCCTGATACCTTTCTCAAAGCTGCAGAGGAGCTCGACGTCCCACCGAACCGCGCGGTGGTCGTCGAGGATGCGATCTCGGGTGTACAGGCCGGCCGGCGTGGCGGCTTCGGACTGGTGGTCGGCGTCGACCGGAAGGGCGATGCCGAGTCGCTCTGGGAAAACGGAGCAGACATCGTCGTGAAAGACCTCGCCGAAATGCTCGGTTGAATCAGGTGTGGGGGAATTGAGGACTAAACGATATCCGGTTTGGCATCGTGGCTTTCACGCTGAAACCATGCAGATCCAAAGCCTTCCCGCATGATGAGGAGAAGAATCGATGATCAGACGGGAAATTCGAATTCCTCCTGAATATGTATATCCCGCCGATGATTGGAGGTTGCTTGAGAAGAGGTTTTATCCCCGTCTGCTGGCGCAGACCGAAACGCTTTTCTCCTTGAGCAACGGGTACCTCGGCATGCGGGGGAACTGCGAGGAAGGGAGACCCGTGTTTCAGAGGGGAACCTTCGTGAACGGGTTCCACGAGACCTGGCCGATCGTTTACGCGGAAGAGGCGTTTGGGTTTGCCAGAATGGGCCAGACCATCGTGAACGTAACGGACAGCAAGATTATCAGGTTATATGTCGACGACGAGCCCTTCTACCTTCCCACCGCGAATCTCCTCCGCTTCGAACGTGTACTGGATATGAGGGCCGGCACCCTGGATCGGGATATACTCTGGGAAACACCATCGGGGAAGCGTATTTCCATCAAATCGCGGAGGCTCGTTTCGTTCCAGCACCGACACCTTGCCGCCATCTCCTATCAGGTTACGGTGCTCAATGCCAAGGCACCGGTGGTCATCTCCTCGGAGATGGTCACGGAACAAAGCAGTCAGACATCCGGAGGAGACCCTCGCCGGGCACGGGGATTCGAACACCGGGTTCTGCTCCCCAAGGGAAACTATGCCAGGGATCATCGGATCGGACTGAGTTACGTGACGAATAACAGCAAGATGACCATGGCCTGTAGTATTGAGCATGCCGTCGAGACGACGTGCCCCTATTCATACCAGAGTAGATGTTCGGACGATGCCGGTCAGGTCGTCTTCTCCGTCGATGCACAAGAGGAAAAACCGTTCCAGCTGATTAAGTACATGACGTATCACACATCCAGGAGTGCCACTACAGAGGAACTGTCCCAAAGGGCGGAACGGACCCTGGACCGAGCCCTCGGCCATGGATTCGATGAGCTACTGGCAGGCCAGCAGGAGTACCTTGATGACTTCTGGCGGAGGAGCGATGTGGAGTTTCAGGGGGCCCATTCGAAAGCACAGCAACTCATCCGCTGGAACCTGTTTCAGATCATCCAGGCATCTGGTCGAGCAGAGGGCGCGGGTATTCCCGCTAAAGGGCTCACGGGTTTAGGCTACGAAGGGCATTATTTCTGGGACACGGAAATCTACATCTTGCCGTTTCTCATGTACACGGCGCCGCGCATCGCCAAGAACCTGTTGAAGTTCCGACACAGCATGCTGGACAAGGCCAGGCAGCGGGCCCGGGAAGTGAACCAGAAAGGTGCGCTCTTTCCATGGCGGACCATTAACGGAGAAGAGGCATCGGCATACTATGCGGCGGGGACGGCCCAGTATCACATCAATGCGGACATTATGTACGGGTTAAAGAAGTACGTGGAGGTAACCGGTGACGAGGCCTTCCTCCATGAGGAGGGGGCGGAAATGCTGGTGGAAACGGCCCGCCTCTGGAATGATCTCGGCTTTTATTCAAAGAGGAAGGGGGGCAAGTTCTGCATCCATGGCGTGACGGGGCCGGATGAATACAACACCGTGGTGAACAATAACACCTTTACCAATCTCATGGCGCGGGAGAACCTTCGGTACGCAGCGACGACGGTCGAGTCGCTTCGGAAAGAACACCCGGAGCGTTTCGCGGCACTGGTAGACAAGACGGGGGTCGATATGGCCGAGGTCGAGGAGTGGAAGAGGGCTGCGGACATGATGTATATCCCCTTCGATTGGAAGGCGAGGATCCATCCGCAGGACGACAGCTTCCTCGACAAGGAGGCTTGGGACTTCAAGAATACGCCTCCCGACAAATACCCGCTTCTCCTGTATCACCATCCCCTCGTCATCTATCGGCACGCTGTGATCAAGCAGGCCGATATCGTGCTGGCCATGTTTCTTCTCGGGCAGGAGTTTTCGCCCCAGCAGAAGAAGCGCAACTTCGATTACTACGACCCATTGACCACTGGCGATTCCTCCCTCTCGGCGTGTATTCAAACTATCCTGGCGTCTGAGATCGGCTACACGGAGCAGGCGCTGGAGTATTTGAGATATGCCGTACTCATGGATCTTGCGGATATTGCGGGTAACGTTCAAGATGGGATCCATATTGCGTCCATCGGGGGCACCTGGATGGCCGCCGTGTATGGACTCGCCGGCATGCGGGATTACGGCGGGCAGATGTCCTTCAACCCGAGACCGCTCCCAGGGGGGATGAAAAGGATTCGATTCCCCTTGACGATCCGGGGCCAGGTACTGGAAGTGAACATCGAACGCGAGTCTGTCACCTATTCATTGCGAGAGGGTGATGGCTTGGTGTTCCGCTACGGAGACGAGGAGATCCGACTCTCACCTGATGCTCGATCCGCCGTGCGGCCCCTCCTAAAGCCGAAGAGGGGGAAGCGCAAGCCGAAGCGAAGGTGAGGACCGGCGATCCCGAGGATGGCATCGCTGGGAGACGAGGCAAAGGGTTTTTGGCCTTTAGCCTCAAGTCCACCGCAGGTGGACGCTCCTCAAACCTCTATCGGGCACTACCCATACTGAATTCTCCTATTTGGAGTTATTCCAGTATCGAAGTAAAGTTAAGCTAATGGGGGGTCCCATGTTGCTTGCCGGTGACATCGGCGGAACCAAGATCAACCTTGCTATCTACTCGCCTGAGCTCCCGCTGGGAGTGCCGCTTGTGGAGAAGACCTTCTCGAGCGCCCGCTACCGAAACCTGGAATCCCTGGTGCGTGAGTTTCTCTCCGAGGTTGACCTGAAAGTGGACAGGGCTGCCTTTGGTGTGGCTGGACCGGTGGTGGGCGGCAGGGTTACCACCACCAATTTGCCATGGGAGATAGACGGGGAGCACTTACGAAAGGTGCTGAACCTCTCCTTTGTTCACTTGCTCAACGACCTTGAGGCGATCGCCCAGGCCATTCCCCTCCTGAAGAGGCGTGACCTCCACACCCTGAACGCGGGGAGGGCAGTGAAGGGTGGAGCCATCGCCCTCATTGCCCCGGGCACGGGCCTAGGAGAAGCCTTCCTCACCTGGGATGGATTGCGCTATCGGGCTCACCCCTCGGAGGGTGGCCACGTGGGTTTCGCACCGGCTAACCGCTTGGAAGCTGAGCTGCTGCAGTATTTGCGGGATCGGCATGGTTTCGACCATGTCAGTTATGAACGGGTTTGTTCTGGCCTGGGGATACCCACGATTTACGCTTTTCTCAAGGATCGGGGCCAGGCCGAAGAACCGGCCTGGCTGGCCGAGCAGCTGGCTGCGGCGAAAGATCGCACGCCGGTCATCGTCAGTGCGGCAGTCGACAAGAAGCGGACGTGTGAACTCGGCGTCTCCACCCTTAACATCTTCGTCTCCATCCTGGGGGCGGAGGCCGGGAACCTGGCTCTTAAGGTTCTGGCTACAGGCGGCGTCTATGTAGGTGGAGGTATTCCCCCCCGGATTTTATCGGCCCTGGAGAACGGCCGGTTTATGGAGGCCTTCGTGCGCAAGGGGCGTATGTCCGGGCTGTTGGCGCGCATGCCGGTCAAAGTCATCCTCAACCCCAAGGCCGCACTCCTGGGCGCGGCGTGCCGCGGGCTTGAACTGTAGAATGGAGGGTTGCGGAGTAATGGAGTAGTGGGGTTCGGGAGTAATGGGGAAAGCAGAACTAGGCCCCCTTCACACTGTGGAAATCCAAATTCCTCCGAAGTGACCCGAGATCCCCGGAAAAGTCGCTCCTCGCCGCTCAACATATTTTTTCGACCATTGCAAAGTTCGCCCCACTGGGCAATTTCGAAATCCCAATTTCTAAACTCTAAATAAATCCAAAGTACTAATGATCAAATGACCAAAACGTTTAGGATTTAGATATTGTTTAGCATTTAGTGTTTCGGCCCGCGACGAGACATGTCGACGAGCTCCCTTCGGGTCTGAGCCTCAGGGTCGAAGACACGTCGAGTCGCTCGGCCGAGTCGATTTAGGATTTAATCCATGTATGACCGCAACACTGCTGCACCGCAACACCGCAGAACCGGAATTCGCTCAGAGCTTCTTTTCCGAATTCTCAGGTGTCTGAATTTTGCTCGTGCACAACCGCCTTCCCAAAAAAGTCAGGAAACTCCGGTTACGGGAATATTGAATTCCCTTGCTGCATTATGGGTATATTTATCCCTGATTGCATCTAACCTGAAGGAAACAGGCGAATAAGGGAGACGGGCTATGAAAGTTGGTATTGTCGGAACGGGATTTGTCGGGAGCTCAGGAGCCTACGCCATTGCTCTGAGAGGGGCGGCCACCGAGTTGATTCTTGTTGATCTCAATAAAGACCTGGCCCGGGCCCAGGCCGAGGATATACTCCATGCGACTCCATTTGCCACACCGGTAAGGGTAGCTGGCGGAGACTACCCTCAGCTCGAAAGGGCAGGCCTTGTGGTGCTCGCCTGTGGCGTGGCACAGCGGCCTGGGGAAAGCCGGCTCCAACTGTTGGAACGGAATGTCCAGGTGTTCCAGAAGGTCGTCCCCAGCGTCATGAAGTACGCGCCGAAAACCGTGTTTCTTATCGTGTCCAATCCGGTAGACGTGATGACCCAGGTCGTTACCCGGATCTCCGGGCTCCCCCCTGAGCGAGTCATAGGGTCGGGGACCATCCTCGACACGGCCCGCTTTCGTGCCCTTCTGGGAGAACATCTCGGAGTCTCTCCGCAATCGGTTCACGCCTATGTCCTGGGCGAGCACGGTGACTCAGAGGTATTGGTCTGGTCAAGCGCCAAGGTGGGGGGTGTTCCATTAGTCGACTTCGCCGAGGAGAGCGGACGTGCCCTTACTGAAGAGGTTAAATCTCGGATAGACGACGGGGTGAGACGAGCAGCTTACCGCATCATAGAAGGAAAGGGAGCAACGTATTACGGGATAGGAGGGGGAATCGCCCGGATTGCGAAAGCTATCCGTGACGACGAGCGGGCGGTCCTCACGGTGTCTATGCTTACTCCTGAAGTGGAGGGGATCAAAGAGGTGAGCCTGTCCATTCCGAGGGTGGTGGGTGCTACCGGTGTGATGGCAAACCTATCACCTACCCTTTCCGAAGAGGAACACGCGGCATTTCGAAAAAGCGCCCAGATCCTCAAGGAGGCAGCAAACGAGATCGGGTACTGAGGGGACCCTCGGGATGGGTGCCTGAGGTGGGGTGGTCCTCCATTCACTGGTGAACTTGCGGGCGCGAAGAGGCCAAGTTCAAATGGCAAAATCCAAATGCCCAAACCAAAATGGGCAAATCCAAAATCCAAATGTTAAAACTTTCGGCTGCATTTGTCATTTGACATTTGCCTCGTCGGGGGAGGGTGCCGATCTCCGAGAAAGGGTGGTGATGCATGACTGGTCAAGAAAGCACAAAAATCGCGAGCGTGGTTGGCCGCGAGATCTTGGATAGTCGGGGTAATCCGACCGTCGAAGTTGAGGTGGCCTTGGTAGGTGGAGCGCTGGGGCGGGCAGCAGTACCCTCCGGCGCCTCGACGGGTGAGCGAGAGGCCCTGGAACTCCGCGATGGCGACGCCAAGCGCTATCTGGGCAAGGGGGTGAGGAAGGCCGTTGATCACGTGAACGGGGAGATCGCTCAGGCACTCCTCGGCAAGGCGGCAACGGAGCAGGTCGAGATCGATATGGCGTTGATCGCGCTCGACGGCACGGAAACCAAATCCCGCCTGGGGGCTAATGCCATCTTGGGAGCTTCCCTGGCAGTGGCGAAAGCGGCCGCCGCCCAAAACGGGTTGCCCCTCTATGCCTACCTTGGGGGCGCCGACGCCAGGGAGCTTCCAGTGCCCCTGATGAATGTGATAAATGGCGGTAGGCATGCGGACAATAACGTTGACATTCAGGAGTTTATGATCCTTCCTGTGAAGGCGGATTGCTTCGCAGAAGCGCTGCGCATGGGTGCGGAGGTCTTTCACCATTTGAAAAAGGTACTGAAAAAGAAAAAATATAATACTGCGGTGGGCGATGAAGGCGGATTTGCCCCTGATCTGAAATCAAACGAGGAAGCTCTGCAGGTGATTATGGAGGGAATAGAGTCTGCGGGATACAAAGCAGGTCAGGATATTCTCTTAGCGCTGGATCCGGCTGCATCCACTTTTTATGATTCCAAGGCAAAGGTGTATGTTTTGAAATCCGAAAATAAGAAGCTCTCAACCTCCGAGATGATCGATTTCTATGCTGATTTAGTTGAGAAATATCCCATCATCTCAATTGAGGATGGCCTGGCAGAGGATGATTGGGAGGGGTGGAAACAGATGACCCAGAAGTTAGGTCACAAGATTCAGATCGTGGGAGACGATCTTTACGTTACCAATATCCAGAGGCTGAAAAGAGGAATACAGGAGAAATCCACCAACTCCATTCTGATTAAGTTGAACCAGATAGGAACCGTGACCGAGACCCTGGACGCCATCGAAATGGCCAAGAAGGCAGGCTTTACTGCAGTGATCTCCCATCGCTCAGGAGAGACAGAAGATACCAGCATAGCGGACGTTGCCGTTGCCACCAATG
>Ga0209636_10005896_pt1 | contig 12501 bp, 10 predicted proteins | sample DeeMarSWOR152_54_FD_187464 | JGI IMG/M metagenome (GOLD analysis project Ga0209636, IMG submission 187464) | Marine sediment microbial communities from White Oak River estuary, North Carolina - WOR-1-52-54 (SPAdes) (version 2) | ecosystem: Environmental > Aquatic > Marine > Intertidal zone >...
CTGCCGAGCGTGCCTTCCGGGACACCACCCAGATCCACTGTTGGCGTCTCGCCAGATTTCTCGAAGCGGCTTCCAGCTGGCAACTCGTCCGGCATGATGTAGTCAAAGCTTCGTGTGTAAACCAGTTCGTTTTCCTCATCCTCAAGCAGGAGCGTCGCGTGGTAGTGCTCTCCTGGAATTGCCTCGACGGCAGGCGAGAGGCTGAAAAACTTCTTGATCCCAGCGCAGCTTCGCCTCAGTGGCCGTACATCGGTCACCAGTATCTCCTCCGAGGTGCCTCCAATGGCGGATATCGTCCATTCCGTGCGCAGGGCGATGCATCTAGGAGCTTCATCGTATTCCATCCACACCGTGAACGTCAGTATCGGCTCTCCGGTCTTTGGATGTGACGTAACCGAGTGGCTAGCCTCGGTTTCCGTCCAGGCGATCTCTGCGGCACTACATACCAGCCCCGCAAGTAAGATCCAGGCTATAGCGATACTGATCGCGTGTTTCATCGTTTCCTCCTTGAGCACCATTATAGAACCCCGGACGTAATCCAAAAGACCTCCGGTCATCAACGGGATGAGTCAAACCCCTGTTTCGCCTTCCGGTTGCGCTAGAAATTCAGATAGAGGGAGACAATCGGAACAGACACCGCGCCTGCTGGAATGCCAAAGATGCCGCCCCACAACGCACCGCCGAGAGCGGCCATCCCGATCGCTTGAAGATAGGTAAATTCTCCTACCGAGACATCGACAGCAGGAACGGCGATCGCCATCGCGAGCGAGAAGCTCACTGCACCGGAGAAAGCACCGCCGAGCATCCCCAACCCGGCCCCAACTAGCGGGGAGAAGGCAAGCGTGGGCTTTGCCGCCAGGGTCATCTCGGCAATCCAGCGGCCGGCAAGCGCGCTCGTCGCTGCGGCGACTGCGGTCCCGGGAACGATGACAAGGAGGGCATCGGAAAGCGGCGTCTCCTGTGGGACCAAATCGAGCGTGCCCGCAATCCCAATCCCCAAGCCAAGAAGCGCTCCCGCAACCGTCATCCCTGTCCGCACGTGCTCCACCTTGTCTACGGGAAGATCCGTTCCACTCACCGGAAGGGCAATGAGAGTGGCAACCATCAGCAGGCAGAACCCTTTTACAAACGCTCGTTCCATGATACGCTCATCATAAGAATCAAAGCCGGCGATTGCCAATTGATCTAGTCCCTTTTTGAAAGGAGCGGTGAACATTGGAACGAGGGACTGAGACACAAAAGGGGTTCATCCGACTGCGACGAACTCCGCTCGATCGATTTCCGCGGGCAAAGACCCGTTTGGGACTCCACTTGAAGGATCCGATCCTTCGAACCATCGACCGTCTTCCCATCGATTCGCTACGATCGCGCGCCTTTCGCCAAACCTTGCGACACGTGGTGGGAGGCGTCCTGTGGTCGGTCAAGCTGGAAGTGAACACCGCCTGCAGCCTCTCCTGCCGGATGTGCTATCGAGAGAAAGGCAGCGACCTCCTTCCGATGGCGGAGATCAAGCGGCTGCTCGATGACATCGCAGGAGTGGGGACACGTCTGGAGATCCTCGGCGGAGAGCCGCTGTTGCGAGAAGATCTGGCCGAGATCATCCGATACGCAAGACAGGAAGCGAAAGTCCCTCAGGTCATCTTGTACACCAATGCCCTGGACGCCGATCGCAAACGTGCCAGGGAGCTTCGCGACGCCGGTCTGGACGCGGCCCTTGTCACCCTGATCTCCTGTGACGAGGCCGAACACGATACGTTCGTCGGAGTGAACGGCGCGTGGCAGAAGACGCTGGCGGGAATCGCCCACCTCACGAAAGCAGGGATAAAGGCCTACACCTTCACCGCGATCCACAACGCGAACATCCATCGGGTCAAGGAGATCTACGCGTTCGTTAGGGAGACACTCGGCGCCCACGCCGTCTTCTACCAGTACATCCCTCAAGGAGAGGATGACCCCCTCGTTCCCGACAAAGAGCGTTGGGCGGACGTCAAACGCTGGATTCTCTGCGAGATGAATCCGGAACATGCCCATTTTGTCAGGAGTTTCTGCACACTGGCCGGCACGGCCTGCTCCGGGGGGTACTTCGTATTCACCGTCCAGGTGGACGGCACGGTGACCCCCTGTCCGTTCATCGCGGATATTCCGCTCGGCAACATCAAAGAACAATCGATTTGGCAGATCATGCGCGATCGGTTCGACGTGAAGAGATTCGTCGAGTTCCAATCCCTTCCCGCAGATTGCGTGGGATGCACCCACGCCGATATCTGCAACGGCGGATGCAAGGCAAGTAACGCGGTTTTATTCGGTCGGTATGATCGCAAGGATCTCCGCTGCCTGGGACCGTGGAGAGAACCGCTTCAAGAGGACGCGGTCTGCGATCGGTTACCCTGCTTTTTCTGATTTCCGCCCCAGGGGGCGATTCCCAGCTGCAGCCCCAAGAAGCGCTGCCACTTGAGCGGACTGTCACGCAGGAAGCAAAGCCGCAGGCGGGGACCGTCACCGGAGCCCAAATCGAGGCGGGTGTTTCCCTCGGTCGTTAGCGAGCGGATTTCCTGAACAGGAAAAATCTGACTCCCGACTTGCAGCTCTCGCCCCTCGTAGCGTGCCTGCCCTGAAGCGATCAGCTGAAGCCGATCTGAGCCGCGAAGAAGGTCGACCCGGCCGATGGACAAAAGGCTTCGTTGCTCTTGAAAGAGTTCGCCATCCGAAAGCGCAGCAGCGATGTCGGCGAGCGGAGTGCTGCTGCCGTCCGCACTGCGTAGTACCAATCGACGATCGATCGTCCACGAAGCCTGGCAGCTTCTGCAGCGGATGGCCCGTCTATGCGTGGTGATGGCACCAATGGCAAGACAGTTTGGACAGGCCCACAGCAGCCGCTCGATCCCAGCCGCGGAGCGGGAAAACCGCGTTTGCCCGTCACTTTGTACCGCAATCAGACCAAGGATTCCTGTGACGTCCCCCTTGGAAAACGGCGGCAGGTACGGGGAAAAGAAACGAATTCTGATCTTCCCGGGCAGGGGGATCTTCGCCCAGCGGGGAAGGATAGCGTAGCTCCCCTCAATCCGGGCGGGAACAATCGGGACGTCGAGCCTTGCCAGAAGCTTCTTCGTCGTTTCCGAAATCGGAAGAGGATTCCCGTCCCAAGAACGTTCTCCTTCCGGGAAGATCCCCACGATTTCTCCATCACGGAGGCAAGTGAACAACCTGCGCACGGCACCTGGATCGCTCGCGTAGCGGCGGATCGGAATCGAGCCAAAGCGGGAAAACAGCCACCGCCCCACGCGTGTGTGCATCATCTCCGAAGTAGTGAGAAAGCGAATGAATCGATTGCTCGCACCGGTGAGAAAGATCGGATCAAGATAACAGGCGTGGTTAGCCACGATCACCGCAGGCCCAGTCTGGGGGAGATGCTCCCTTCCCTCTACCTGCATGGGAAACACCAGTCGGAAGATGACTTTTCCGAGAAGATAGATCAGGGAGAACACGATCCCTGGGCCGGACTGAATTCGGCACAATCGAAGAAAGAACAGCGTTTCACGCGTGTAGTTCGAAAAATCCTCTCCGAAACGGCGAGCCAGCACCCGCTCTTCGTGCGCCAACGCGTACAGGCTCCAGAAGAAAATAAACCCCGGAAGGACAATGGCTATCGTGCCGATGGACGCAGCGATGGCTCCCCAGCCAAGGAGGTAGATTGAGAACGCAACATACAGCGGGTGTCGTGACAGCTCGTACGGCCCTTCGCGCACGAGCCGGGAAGGGGGCAGAAGCGCAATCGGAAACCCGCCGCCCCGCAGGTACAGGATAACTGCGATCCAGAGGGAAGCAATCACCCCGATTGCCAGGGAAAGGCTTCCCAGGCTTAGGCCGAGCCCAACTGACAAGGAAGGTAGGACAAGCAGTCTATCCAGCTGTCTTCCGGCGAGGACCAGGAGCCACGGAAGGATTCCCCAGTAGGCGATGAGGTTGCCGAAAAAGAAAACGCCCCGTGCGATGGCTTTTACTCTCACCTCTCGGATGATGAGATCCTAACGAGCTGTCCCTCCTGCGCCTCAGGCGAAGAAGCAGTCAAGGACACGGCTATTCCTTTTCCTTAGCGCCCTTGTAGACGATGCCTGCCTTCTCTTCGCTGCGGTCGGTGGCAGGCGACGGCTCAATCGACAGGGCGGAGATCTCGTCGCGCCAGTCCGGGGTCATGCCCACATCGATCGCCGCAAGGGATGCCTCCAGTTGGTCCACGTCCCTTGCGCCGATGATCGGCGCCGTGACAGCAGGATGGCTCATCACCCACGCCACCGCAAGTGTGGCCGGATGCAGACCGCGATCTTTAGCGTGAGCGGCGAACCGTTTGGCAATTTCATAATTGATTGAATCGCCGTAGCGCGTGCGATACATCTTGTTCTCCACCAGACGGCCCTGCTGCGGTTTCTTCTCCACCCCGTACTTGCCAGTCAGCAACCCGCCGCCCAACGGGCTGTAGGTGATGACCCCGAGGCCCTCTGCCTGCGCGAGCGGAAAAACCTCCACCTCCGCCTGTCGTTTTGCCAGGTTGTACATCGGCTGGATGCAGGCAAAACGCGCCAAGCCTTCCCGAGCAGCGATGCCTAACGCAGTGGCGATCTGCCAGGCGGCCCAGTTGCTCACCCCGGTGTAGAGGATCTTTCCCTGATGAATAAGATCATCCAATGCACGCAGGGTCTTTTCGATCGGGGTATCGGGGTCGAAGGTGTGCACGAAGTAGAGATCGATGCGGTCGGTTCGAAGTCGCTTCAGGCTCGCCTCGATAGCCTGCACGATGTGCCTTCGCGACAGGCCCTTGGCGTTGACGTCCTCTCCCATGGAGAAACCGACCTTGGAGGTGAGCACGATCTCGTCGCGGCAGTCGGCAATGAGCTTTCCAAGGATCTCTTCGGAACGGCCTGCGTTGTACACGTTGGCGCAGTCGAAGAAGTTGATCCCCACCTCGCGGCAGCGGTGAAACATCGCCGCGGAGGTTTTCTCATCAGCGACGCCACCGAACGACATCGTCCCAAAACATAAGGGCGAAACCTTGACCCCAGTTTGTCCCAACTTGCGGTACTCCATAAACTATTCCCCCCAATGCTCGCGTGAAGATACGTCTGAATTCCAGCGTGAGGGCGCTCTCACCCAGTCTAGCCGCCTTGCCCCTCGTTTCCAACCGGGGTGTGAGCGTCCTAGTCCTCTTCAGCTTGTCTTCTCTTTTCGCCGTGCGGCGACGATCTCCTCGGCGAGGGCGTAGGGAACCGCCTCGTAGTGTTCGAAGTGCATGGTGAACGTCCCGCGACCGCTGGTCAGATTTCTAAGCTCCGAGGCGTAGCCGAACATCTCGGCCAAAGGCACGCGGGCGCGAATGATTCCGGCGTTTCCCTTTGTCTCCACGTGAACGATCATGCCGCGCTTGGCCGCGAGGTTGCCGGTGATCGAACCGATGCATTCCTCCGGCGCGGTCACCTCCACGCTCATCACCGGTTCGAGCAGCTGCAAGCCGGCCTTGCGGCACGCTTCGCGAAAACCCATCGCCCCACAGGTGCGAAACGCCTGGTCCGAGGAGTCGACCTCGTGCATCGAGCCGTCGGTAATGACCGCCTTGACGTCGACCATCGGGTAGCCCGCGTACGGTCCCTCAACCATCGCGTCGAGGATTCCCCGCTCAATCGCCCGCAGGTACTCGCGCGAGATCTTCCCGCCGCTGATCTCGTCCTCGAACTGGAAGCCGGTCCCCGGGCCGGTCGGCTCGATGCGGAAGACCGCATGCGCGTACTGACCCCGACCGCCTGTCTGCTTGACGTGTCGGTGCTCGTGCGTAACGCCGCCAAGAATCGTCTCCCGGTACGCCACCTGGGGCCTTCCAGATCGCACCGCCACGTTGAACTCGCGCTTGAGACGATCGAGGATGATCTCCAGATGCAGCTCGCCCATCCCCGAGATGATCATCTCGCCGGTCTCCCTGTCCGTCCACACGGTGAACGTTGGGTCCTCCTCGGCCAGCCGTTGCAAACTGGCAGCCAGCTTGTCGCGGTCGTCGGTCGACGCCGGCGTGACGGCGACCCCGATCACCGGGACCGGAAACTCGATCGATTCGAGCACGATTGGGCGCTCCTCGCTGCAGATCGTGTCGCCGGTGAAGGTGTCAGCGAGCCCGACCACTGCCCCGACCTCGCCGGCATGCAGGGTCTCTACGGCCTGCCGGTCGTTGGCGTGCATCTCGAACAGTCGCCCCACGCGCTGGCGCACGTCGCGGCTTGAGTTGTAGACATGCTCACCCGTCTTCAAGATCCCGGAGTAGACACGGACGTAGGTCAGCTTGCCGATGTGCCTGTCCGCCTGCACCTTGAACGCCAGTGCGGCCAGCGGTGCATTGTCACTGGGATGGCGGACGATCTCCCGGTTCTCCTCGCGATGTGCGCCGATCACCGGCGGCAGATCGACCGGGGAGGGGAGGTAATCCACAATCGCGTCGAGCAGCCGCCGCACGCCCTTGTTCTTGAACGCCGCCCCACACAGAACGGGAATGAACCAGCCGCCGATCGTCGCCGCCCGGATCGCGCGGACGACCTCGTCGCGTGCTGGCGTCTCGCCCTCGAGGAACTTCTCCATCAGGTGATCGTCCTGCTCGCTCGCCCGTTCGATCATCAGGGCCTCCGCCGCGCGGGCCTTTTCAATGAGCGCACCGGGGATCGGCGCCTCGCGGATCGTCGCGCCCTGCGGCGCGTCGTCGTAGTAGATCGCCTTCATCTCGACGAGGTCGATCACGCCCGCAAAGTCCGCTTCCGCTCCGATCGGGATCACCACCGGCACCGCGTTCGCCCCCAGCTCTTGCCTGATCTCCTCCACGACTCCCTCGAAGTCGGCACCGGTGCGGTCCATCTTGTTGACGAACGCGATCCGCGGGACGCCGTACTTCTCCGCCTGCCGCCACACCGTCTCCGCCTGCGGCTGCACCCCGCCCACCGCGCAGAACAGCGCCACCGTGCCATCGAGCACGCGCAAAGAGCGCTCGACCTCGGCAGTGAAGTCGACGTGCCCCGGTGTGTCGATCAGGTTGATGCGATGGTCGCGCCAGTAGGTCGTCGTTGCTGCCGAGGTGATGGTAATCCCCCGCTCCTGCTCCTGGACCATCCAATCCATCGTCGCCTCGCCGTCGTGCACCTCGCCGATCTTGTGGCTCTTGCCAGTGAAGAAGAGAATCCGCTCGGTCACCGTCGTTTTCCCTGCATCGATGTGGGCCATCACGCCCACGTTGCGCACCCTGCTGATGTCCGTTCTGATATCTATTTTCACCGCCATCGTCGCCTCCGTATCGCTCCCACCAATCAAAAAGAGAAAGGGACCCCGCCAACACCCTAGGCGCGGTCCGTTGAACCGTCAAACCTATCACAGACTGAAATCAAAGGATACACAGTGTCGCGGCGAAAATCAAGCAAACGTGGGTACTGCGAGCTCGTTACCGAGCCCACAACTTGACCCACACTGAGCAGTGATGTATCCTCTTTGTAGACACACAGAAGGAGCGAACCGATGAGAACCCGGATCAGGAAGTGGGGCAACAGCCTCGCGCTGCGCATCCCCAAACCGTTTGCCAAAGAAGTAGGGCTCGACCGAGACGTGGCGGTGGACGTGTCGTTGGAAGAGGGAAAACTCGTAGTGGTCCCCGTTACCGAATCGCCGCCGACGCTTGAGCAGCTGTTGGAGAACGTTACGGAGGAGAACAGACACCACGAGGTCGACACCGGTCCGGCAATCGGCGAGGAAGCATGGTGAGCGCTGCGGCCTACGTTCCTGACCGCGGTGATGCCGTATGGATTACCCTCAACCCCCAAGCCGGGCACGAGCAATCCGGCCGTTGCCCGGCGGTCGTCCTGTCGCCGGGCTCCTACAACGCCAAGGTCGGGCTCGCCATCCTGTGTCCGATCACAACGCGGATCAAAGAATACCCGTTCGAAGTCACCCTTCCGTCTAATCTACCAATCAGCGGCGCGATCCTGTCGGACCAGGCCAAGAGCCTCGACTGGCGGGCAAGACAGGCCGAGTTGATCTGTAAACTACCAAAAACTACAACCACCGAGGCCCTTCACAAACTCGGAACCCTGCTTTCAGAATAGTCGCGTGAGGACGGGCGCGTTCAACATTTCGCTGGAACTAGGCCTCCGTTGCGACACCGCCCTTAAGGAGAAGAACCCTATCGGCGTATTGGGCTATCCCCTGATCGTGCGTTATCAGAATCCGCGTTTTTGCTGCGAAGACCTCTTTAAGCGCCCGCATAACAACCTCACGAGTGCTTGCATCCAAATGAGCCGTCGCTTCATCAAATATCAGCACATCGGGATTCTTGAGCAGACATCTCGCTATGGCCACCGCTTGCCTTTGCCCGCCGGAGAGGTTCTTGCCGAATTCCGCCACGGCAACGTCTCCCAACTCTCCGCCGAACACGTCTATGCAGCCGCTCAACGCAAGGGCCTGCTCCACTGCCGCCTCCGAAGCCCAGGGGTCGGCCATCCTGACGTTGTCCTTCAATCTCCCTGTGAACAGCATGGCATTCTGCGACACAATCCCGATTCGCTTTCTGAGAGAGACCACATCGTATTGGTGGAGTTCGATGCCGTCGACCAGGAGCTGACCATCGTATCCTGCGTAGAAACCCAGCATCAACCTGACCAACGTGGATTTCCCCGCTCCGTTGGGTCCGAGAATCGCCACACAATCACCCGGAGCGATTGAGAAACTGCAGTTCTCAAGGACAAGGCCTTCTTCCGGATCGTAGGCGAACGATACGTCCTTGAGCGAGATGGCTCCTTCCAACGTTTTGACCCGCTTGCTCCCCCACAATTCTTGCTCCGTTTTGGTCTCGAAGATTGGGCTCAACCGCCCGAGAGCGACCAAGACCGGCTGCAGAGTCAGAGAGAAGGTCCCGAAAAGCTGGACAGGGACGAACAGCTTTAGGGCATAACCAGCCAGAGCAACATAGTCTCCCATAGAGAGCTGCCCTCTAGCGATGTATATGCCCGAGAGCATCAGCACGAGCACACCCGCTGCACTCGTGAGAAACGAGAGCGATTGCATTCCCATGCCCAACGAGAGAGATTGCTTGACGCGCTGCGTAGCGACGCCAGCGAACTGCTTCGCGATTTCCTGCGCCTTGCGGCCTTCGGCGGCGAACTGCTTGAGCTCTGGAACCCCTGCAACAGCTTCCTGCAGATTCCCTCGCATGACGGCGGACGTCTCCATGAGCCTCTGCGAGGTCCTCTTCAGTCTCCGGCTCATCAGTCGCGTGATCAAGTAGAAGAGCGGCAGGAAGAGCAGCGCCGCAGCAGTGATTCGACCACTTATCGCCACCATGACTCCGACTGCCCCAGCAAACTGGATCAGGCTAGAAAAGAACTGGAAGACCGTCGGAGAGAACAGCCCTCCCAGGGTATCGACCTCGTTCAGGCGATTGACCAGGTAGCCGCTCTTCTGTCTGTCGAAGAACTCCAGAGGCATCAGCAGCAGCCGCTGCAGCGCTTCGTTCTTGACATTCACCGTGAAGCGATTGCTGCTCACGCTGAAAAGCGCCTGGCTCGCAAACTGGAGAAGCGCCATAAGTAAATAAGTTACGAGTGCCAACGAGCCGTAGTATACAATCCTGCTGACATTACCAACCATGACACCCTCATCGAACAGAAGCTTGCTCAGGTAGGGTGGCAGCAGCGCAATGAAGCTCCCGCACAGAGTCAGTAGCGCAATGGCTCCCAGCATTCTCTTGATGCGTGAGAGAGCAGGACGTAAGTACTTGAGCATCCTCCATGTCTTCATGACGCTACCCTTGTCATCCGATCCTTGCTGATTCTCCCCATCAGCGCGTATAGCAGGGCCGCGATACACAGCCCGGCCACGGGAGGCAGCCACAGTGAGGAGAGGACGAAGTCGACTACGGGGGAGCCCTTGGGGGACAGTGTGGACAGAAGCACAGCCACATACATCGGACCCGTCAAAAGCAACACTCCCACGCTGCCGCGGACCAGACTGAAGATCACGCCGAACAGCTCGATGAGGATGAATCCCCAGATGGGAATCACCACCAGAGCCACGTAGACGGAGACAAGCGTTGGGAGTTCCCCGAGCCGGAACCACGAGAATCCCACGCAGACCGCAACGCCTATCAACTCGAGTGCGTAGGAGAAGAGGAAGACCGCGAGGCTCTTCCCGAGAAGCAGCATCCCAGGGGTCATCGGAGAGGCGAGCAGGTTAGGTAGCGTCTTGTCGGACACTTCCTTGTAAAAGGCCACCTGGGACAGAGCGTAGGCGCCGGCGAGCATCATCAGCAGTGCCGTGGGAACGAAGAGCATCCGGCCGTAGCGCGCAGCGAAGTAGGTCCCAAAGAACAACGCGAATAGGATCAACGCGCCAAGGCGCAGTCTGTCCCGAAGAAACGCGTGCCCTTCCTTCCAGATGACGACCCGCATCGTCTTCATTCCGCCTCGTCTTCCTCGACCATTTGCGTGTAGATGTCCTCCAGGGTCAGTTTGCTTTCCTCCACCCGTTCGACACCTACCCCCTGCTCAACGAAGTACCGTACCAGATCCCTGACGTCAGTCGTTTCGTCGGAAACGATCAGTTCGGCACCCGTAATGGTAGTACGTGCGAATCTTTCAGCTATGGTCTGCTTGATGTCTTCAGGGATTTCTTGGGAAACCCGTATCCTCACTTCGCGCTTCACCCCGAGTTGTTCCCTGAGTTCCTCCACAGAGCCCTGAGCGGTGATCGTTCCCCGACGGAGCAGCACGACCCGGGTACACATCCGCTCGATGTCGAAGAGGTCGTGCGAGGAGATGAGGAGAGTCTTGCCTTTCCCGCGGCCCTTCAAGAGGTCGACGACGCCCCTTCTTGCCTCGGGGTCCAGGTTCGACGTCGGTTCATCCATCACAGCGAAAGGCGCATCATGCAGGAGCGCTGCTGCAATGGCCAGCCTCTGTTTCATTCCTGCAGACAGGGTTCTCGCCCGTTTCCCCCTCTTGGTCCACAGGTCCCACGCTCTCAGGGTCTCAGGAACCCGCTCTTCGCCCACGTCGTAGAGCTTCGCCCATAAGAGAAGATTCTCCTCCACAGAGAGATTGCCGTAGACGCCCGTTTCCTCGAGAAGAAAGCCGATCCTGCGCTTGAGCGCGAGGGGTAGGACGTAGGCGTCATGGTTCCACAGCTTCACACTGCCAAAGGTCGGTTTGAGGAGCCCCAGAAGCAGCTTGACCAGCGTCGTCTTCCCGGCACCGTTTGGGCCGATCAACCCGATCGCTTCGCCCGCCTCGATGGAGAGATCGACTCGTTTGAGCGCCTCGGTACATCCCGGATAGACCTTTCTGGCTTCTCGAAACTCGGCTACAGCGTTCATGTATGTACACTTCCTTGGTTGCCTGCATTGTAGCGAGATCTGCGGCTACGGAGCGAATGGTCGTCAATCAGGCAACTGCAAGGGCTCCCCCTTCCGTCTGGCCGACCGGGTAGGGACACAGTGTCTTCCCGTACAAGTCTCCTGTCAGCTGCTTCTCGACCGCGCGGCAATCCGAACACCCATACCGGAACCCGCAATCCCTACACACCTGGATCTTGCAGAGGCTCATGGACCAGTACCTGTCAATGGCTTTGGACTCAAAGATCTCGTCGATGACTCGGGCGTCCGTTATCGTCCCTAGAATCTCGTCCTTCAAGAACGGACACGGCAACACGTTCCCATCCGCAGAAACAGCGAGCGTTTGGTGCAGGCAAGGGTGATGTTCAGCATTATGGTAGAAAACGGACGGTGTCACCCTCATCATCCTCTTGCGAAGAATCCGAGTGATGTCCTCAGACGTAGGAGCATTGCTCTCCAGAACCGTTGTTTGCCGAACTCTCCTCGCCCCAAGGCCTTCTACGAAATCCCTCATACTCTGACCATCGCGTGTGTTGCCGCTATTGATCACCACGGTGAGACTGAAGTCAACTCCCTTCTCGTGGAGCAACCCCGAAAGCCGCGTCAGATCCCTTTCGCCAATGAGACCGCTTTCCTCTGCTCCAAAGGGAATGATGGGATGGATTCCGTAGTGAGCAAGTGTGTCTATCATCTTGACATCAAGACGAATCCCATTTGTGGTTACGTAGATGCTCCCATCGTATCCTTCAGCTCGACAGAACTCGACGATAGCGAATAGCTCGTGCGGGGCTTGGAAGGGATCTCCACCATGGAAGACCAGCGCCACACACTTCATATGGAAGAGCCTTCTTAGGAAGGTTTGCAGGGCCGGCATCTCCACAGGCCCTGCTACATCCTCTGAGCACATGGCGCACGGAGAGATCTTGGGCAAGGTACAGAATCCGCATCCTAGGTCGCACGAGGAGGGTAGCTCAATGTAGCATGACGAAATAACGGGGTGGGGGGCAACGAATCTCTCGGTCGTCCAGTGGCCATCTTTGTACTTCTCCACAAAGACTCTTCTTTCGAAGAAGCTTCCCAAGCCTCTATCCGCCACGTCG
>Ga0209636_10005898_pt1 | contig 12499 bp, 14 predicted proteins | sample DeeMarSWOR152_54_FD_187464 | JGI IMG/M metagenome (GOLD analysis project Ga0209636, IMG submission 187464) | Marine sediment microbial communities from White Oak River estuary, North Carolina - WOR-1-52-54 (SPAdes) (version 2) | ecosystem: Environmental > Aquatic > Marine > Intertidal zone >...
GCACTCAAACAAACCAGGTCAAAAATTTGTCAGTTAGTAAAAAAATATGGGAATAAATCCATAGTTTATTGTTCAGCACCTTATTTGTGGTAGTTGCAGTAATTTTCAACCATAGACCAACATACCGTGTGCCTGGCGGGCACAAAGCCCGATTGGGAGGTATAGACGAAATAGTTTGGTTATGAATGGTTATCGAAATTACCTTTGAAGGGGAAGAGAAGATGAATTATAAGGAAGAAAAGAAACGCTACATATCATTTTGCGGATCATATTGCCACCTTTGTGATTGGTTTACCGGAAGAATAAGGAGAACCTTCCAATCGTCGCGGGGAATGTTAGAGGAATATGGATTTAAAAGACTTCTTGAAGGCAAAGTTGAAGTGGAAAATTTTAAACTTGGACTACAAATACTTGCGAATTCGGGGATATGTTCAGGCTGCAAAGCAGAAGTTTCTGAAAATCCAGAGGAAGATAGGTGCAGGATTCGGCAATGTTGCTTTCATAAAGGTTTTGATTTGTGTATTGAATGCTCCGAGTTCCCCTGTGAATTGTTAGAAACCAATCCCGGGGTTATAAAATTTCATTGCATCGAAAACTTGAGAGAAATCAAGGAGAAAGGGATCAAATATTGGGTTGACAAACAATGGAATGAGTTTACAATGTCTGAAAGAGAAGAGTAAAATGAAGGGAAGTGTTGTGGCAACTTCCTAAAACGGGCTTGCAGCTTGCCCAAATACTTTCGGCACTTCTCAAACAAACGAGACATTAGCCGCAATTTGAGGTGATGATGATGAACGTTCTTGGCATATCTGGTACTCCCAGAAAGAATGGTAATAGTGAAATTCTACTGCGATATGCTTTGCATCCATTCGAAAAGCAGGGATGGCAAGTAAAGCACTTTCGCTTAAGCGAGATGACCATACAACCGTGTCGTGCATGTGAAGAAGAGTGCAAGGGTCTGGGCAGTTGCGTAATTGACGATGATATGCACAAAATTTACGAGGCTTTCAGATGGTGTGATGGCATAATCATTTCCAGTCCGGTTTACTCACGGAATATCCCTTCCCAATTGATGGCGGTATTAGATAGACATTATGCCGTTAGTGTAGAAAGACCCTTGGAGGGAAAGGTTGGTGGAGCGATTGCGGTGGGGCGTGGAGCCTGTGGAGGACAAACCATTACCATAAATGCGATATACAACTGGATGCTTTCATGTGGCGTCATTTGTGTTCCAGGGGAACTGAATGGAGTAACGGCAGTAGCATCCGAACCAGGCGATATCCTGAAGCAAGAGAATCGTTTAAAGCAAGCAGAAATATTGGGAAGCAATGTTTTGAATGTGGCAAAAAAATTACGTTCTGAAACGGGCCGCGGCTAACAGCGGAGCGTGTCGAACACCTGTAAGAATGCCCTTTATGTCATTCTGACCCCGCCTTTGGGGGGAAGAATCTAAGAAATTCAGCATGATAAGGATGCGTATGCACTGATACGAGTTTGAGATTTTTCTCCTTCGGATCGGAATGACATTTTTCGACAAGCTCAGCGTGTTTGCGGCACTTTGCAAACAAGCAAGACGTTATCTGAAGCTCAACCTTGCAGGGTACAAGAGTACAAGAAATGAAACCATCTCCATCAAAGGACCAGAGGCGCATGTATGGCGACTTAGCCTGGATTTGGCCGATCATCAGTCCGCCCGAGGACTATGTAGAAGAAACAGAGTTATTCAGCCGGGTCATTAAAAAACATTCAAAAATCGAAGTGAAAACATTACTTCATCTGGGTTGTGGCGGTGGTCACAATGATTATACTTTCAAGAAACATTTTAAAATGACAGCCGTTGACATTGGTGAAGATATGCTCAGGCTCGCAAAAAGGCTCAACCCAGAGGTAATCTATCACCTTGGTGATATGCGAACAATAAGACTGGGAGAATGTTTCGATGCCGTGACCATCCTTGATTCAATTGATTATATGATAACGGTGGACGATCTCCGCAGTGCATTTATTACCGCATGGGAACATTTGAAACCAGGTGGTGTCTTTCTAACATTTGTCGAGGAGAGCGCAGGACAATTCAAACAGAATAAAACTCAATGTTCAACTCATTCTCAGGGCGACGTAGAAATAGTATTCGTCGAGAACGACTACGATCCCGATCCTACCGATACAACTGGTGAGGCAACTTTTGTTTATTTGATCCGTCGTAGAGGCAAACTCGAAATTCATACCGACCATCATCTCTTTGGCATTTTCACTTTGGAGACTTGGCTCGATCTTTTGGAGGAGGTAGGATTTGAAGTAAAGCAGATGAAGTTCGAACATTCCACCTTTACAGAGGGAGAATCCTATCCAATGTTTGTTTGTACTAAGCCTTTAGGATAGCGTTCAATGGTTAGACTTTGGATAACATGGTATATACGTTACGGGCATTCGCCCTTGCCCTTTGAGACATCCTGCCAAGGCGGGAGGTCGTATATGCTGGTAACTTTAGGTGAAATTTGAGTTAAATGATTGTGCAAATCAAAGAAGCATCGATCGAGCAAAAGCCCATCCTGGAGCGGCTTATGCAATTGTATCAGTATGATTTCAGCGAGATTGAAGGTGGTGATCTCAATCGGGATGGCCTTTTTGAATACAAGTATCTCGATTCCTATTGGACCGAGTCCGGTAGGTTCCCTTTTCTGATCTATGTTGACGATATGATTGCTGGATTCGTTTTGGTCAACTCACCCATTCACCTGCAAAAAAAGGGAGAAGCCAAATCGATCGCGGAGTTTTTTGTCATGCGCAAGTACCGAAAACAAGGTATCGGCAAGATGGTGGCTTTTCACATTTTTGACAGGTTTCCTGGAAAATGGGAGGTTCAGCAAACGAAGAGAAACGTGAATGCTCAACGATTTTGGAGAGGGATTATTGGCGAATACGCCAAGGACAACTTTGCGGAGACTATTCTGGATAACGAAGTGTGGCATGGACCAATACAGAGTTTCGACAATAGCCATAAGACCCAAACCTGATCTAACAACGATTAAAACGCTTCGCTTAGCCCAAATTAGCTTCGGTAAATTCATATCCCCGGAACCGTTGTGCGAAACTACAAATAATTGAGTTAGTAACATAAATAGAGGAGGTAAGGACTTGTCTGGAGTATATGACAATCCAAAATATTACGAAATAGCTTTTTCCTTTCGGGATATTCCCGCCGAAGTTAATGTGTTTGAAGAGTGTTTCAAGCGTTTTTCGCAGATCCCTGTTAAGTCTGTCCTGGAATTGGGATGTGGAAACAGCCCGCACATAGAAGAACTCATCAAAAGAGGCTATCAATACAATGGACTTGACCTAAGCAAGTCTATGCTGGAGTATAGCAGGGAAAAGGCATTGCGCATCGGTGCTGGGGTAAACTTAGTTCAGGCAGACATGATCGATTTCTCTCTTGAGACAAAGGTTGACTTTGTATATGTGTTGCTGGGTTCCTTGGCTGCCAAGAATACTTCTGAACTGATAACCCATTTCGACTCCGTCGCCAATGTATTAAAAAAAGGCGGCCTTTACTTGCTTGATTGGTGCGTTCAGTATGAAACACCGTTTGAAGCGGAAGGCGGAGATAGCTGGAAGATCGAGCGTGACGGAATCAAGGTCAAGTATACGGTTTCATGGAAGGCGATAAACCGTGTTGAGCAAACCTTTGAAGAAACTCAGATCCTTGAAGTTAATGATCATGAGGAGGAGCTCCATGCTGTTGAAAAAAGCATCAAAAAAGCCACATACCCGCAGGAGTTCTTGTGTTTCGTATCAGGTCTCAATCATTTCGAGTTTGTGGGTTGGTGGAATAACTGGGATCCTCGGCAGCCATTAGAACAAACAGACAGGATAGATAGACCCATTGCCCTTGTTCGCCGGATATGAGTTGCCCGTGGTTCCGTCTGCTGGTATACAAAGGAATGAAACAGAGTTTTTCACTCCATCGGATAAAAGGTCACCGTGCTCCGTGCCCCCTAAATTTGCTTGGCGACTCCTTTTATCCGAAAAACGTTAAATGAGAGGTTTGGAGGCGGTATGTTATGGTGAAAGTTGAAATTCGGGAAGCAACGGACGGGGATTTGCCAGCTATTCTTTCTCTTTATGCACAACCTGATGTGGACAATGGTAAGGTTCTATCAATCGAACAAGCCCAGAAGATCTTTGCCCGAATCAGAAGCTATCCTGAATACAGAATTTATATTGCAAAGACCGAGGACAAGATTATCGGAACGTTTGCTTTACTTATCATGGACAACCTTGCGCATATGGGCGCACCCTCGGGAATCGTTGAGGACATGGTGGTGGACCCAAGTTGGCAGGGCAAGGGGATTGGCAAGCAGATGATGGAGTTTGCAAGGGAATGTTGCAGAGAGAGGGGCTGCTATAAGCTCGCACTATCCAGCAATCTCAAGCGAGAAATCGCTCACCGCTTTTACGAATCCTTAGGCTTCCAAAGGCATGGATATAGCTTCATTGTAGAGCCTACTGGAGGAAAGAAGGAATAATTATGAGGTGTTCATTCGCACTTGGGGCAACAGAGTTTGCGATTTGCGAAGCTTATCCGGATGGAAATATGAAATTAACAAGGGGAAATAAGAAATGACAAGAAGAAACGAGTGGGAGGAGTACTTCGATGGGCACGCTCCTGTTTACATACAAAATTCCTTTACTAAAAACACTGTAAAAGAAGTCGATTTTCTCTTAGAGGAGTTGAAACTTCCACCGGGCAGTCGCATTCTGGACCTGGGCTGTGGAACCGGCCGTCACTCGGTTGAGCTTGCCAAGCGAGGGTACCAGATCACGGGTGTAGATATCTCTTCCGGCATGCTGGCTGAAGCGAAGAAGGCTGCCAAGAAAGCTGGTGTTGAGGTTGAATGGATACACGCTGATGCCGCACAATTCAAATCAGACAGACTATTTGACGCAGCCATCTGTCTGTGTGAGGGAGCCTTCGGGTTGTTGGGTATGGACGATGATCCTTTTGAACATGAGTTATCCATACTCCGGAATATCAATGCGGCTCTTAAGCCAAATGGAAAGACCATTTTAACTGTCACTAATGGGTTAGCTCTAATTCGAAAGTTCACGCAGGAAGATGTAGAGAAGGGACGATTTAATCCAGTCACTATGGCTGAAGTTTGCCCTTTGGAATATGATTCCAAGGAAGGCAAGAAGAGTTTGTTGGTGAGAGAACGCGGGTTCGTCCCATCAGAGCTTGTCATAATGTTTCGTCAGGCCGGATTTGAAGTAAAACACATCTGGGGCGGAACCGCAGGGAACTGGGGACGGCGTAAGATTGACCTTGATGAGATTGAGGTGATGATTGTCGCAAGCAAGGAAGCCACAAGCGCCTAACAGCGTTTTTGCGAATTGTGCGGTCTATCCAGAGCAAAACCGAGGGGTTCGTCCTTAGGGGAATCCGAAGGGTTTATCCTGAACTCCGCTCTGGGCAAGCTGAAGGGCTTACCCAAAGACTGGCGGCACTTCGCGAGCATCCAGAAATCATGACAAGTTGTGATTCGACAGGAGGAAACAATGAATAAGGAGGATTTAGCTTTCCACTATGTTTGCACCTGGGAGGAGGCCAAAAAGATAGTCAGGCGCCACCACCGATTCTGGATGTCGAACTGCGGGTGCCGCGAGGATCGCGGAGGGTGCCACCGCTCGCGCATAGATCTCTGCTTGATGTTCAGGGATGATATTCCCGGCAGCGGCGGATCTGGTCGAAAGAAGATCTCTCGAGACGAGGTAGAGGAGATTTTCCGGGAAGCAAAAGACCCGCATCTGGTAACCAGACCATATCGAAACGAAGAGAATATGGCTCAAACCGATGGTATATGCTTTTGCTGTGACGACTGCTGCGTGCATTTTGTAAAGCCAGGTGAGTACAGCTGCGATAAGGGAGATCTTATAGAAAAGACTAAGAATGATAAATGCGCCAGTTGCGGAGAGTGCACAGAGGTCTGTTACTTCGGAGCCAGAAAGCTGGGCGATGGAAAGCTACACATAGACCGGGATACCTGTTACGGGTGTGGGCTTTGCGTTGATGTCTGTCCGGAGGATTGTGTGCGGATGGTCCGCAGAAGCCAATAGGCGGTATCGTTACAGATGCGATATAAGAAAAATGATTGAAGAATATATCTCAAATCCGGAATTCCAGACTTATTTTGAAAGACTCGACGGCCTCCGCTTAAGGATTGCGAACGATTTACCCCTCAAGCCTGGCACGCATATCCTCGATGTTGGGACCGGGTCAGGATTTTTTGCCATAGAGGTTGCAAAGTGCGATAGGAGTCTCCAGATTACGGGTATCGATATTTCTCAAAGTGATATGCGAAACGCAAGAAAAAACATTAAAAGACATGGACTTAATGATAGAGTAGAAATTCTGGACATGGACGCCACCAAAATGAGGTTTCATCCAGAAGAATTCGATATGGCAATCAATTTCACGGGATTAGAAGACATTCACATGACCAGAGGCAAAGTCGGCGTTCAAAAGACATTCCTGGAGGTGAACAGAGTTCTAAAACCCAAAAGCTTTTTTTGTTTTGTGGTCATGCCTCCGGAAGAGATGGAGACGAAGGCTCAGAAGATAGAAGTGGCTCTGTTTTCCTACATTTGCGATGCTACCTGGTTGGCGGCCAAGGAGTATAAAGAGATGCTCAGTCAGGCACACTTCAGATTGATTAGGAGAAGAAGTTACTATACAGGCAAGAAGCTCACGCCGGAACAGGCCAAGGCTGAGATCAGATTTGCATGCAAGACTGATCCAAAGATTTACGGAATCAGTACTCCGCCCTTTGAAGAAATTTGGGCTAAGTTCGGGCGGGACATAGAAAAAAATGGGTTAGGTTATTACTCGAAAGTTGTATTGATGATTGCTCAAAAGGTTGGGGAGGTTCAGTAACGTGAAATAGACAACAGAATTCGATCCATTTTTCGACAGCAAATTGAGGACGGCGAATATTTCGCCTGCAGCTCCCGTGACTTCTATATAATTAAGGGAAAAAAGCCAGAAGGTGTTTGACCCGCTAAACTGAAATAAGGAGGAGCTAAAAATGGCTAAGGTCCTTAATCTTGATAACATTCCAAAAGAATATGTTGATGACCCTAACTTCGAGTCCAAGATGAAGACGCTCTACCTGGGTGCAGCTGCGGGGAGTGAGCGAATATATGTGAACGTCGATTTCGTTAAACCAGGAGCCAAAAGTGTAAAGTACCATGCGCATTCCCGGCAGGAGGAATTTTTCCTGATACTTGCTGGAGAAGGTGTCTTAAGGATGGATGATAAGGAAATCCCCGTAAAGAAGGGCGACTTCGTCGCCAAAACGGCCGGCCGAGGCATTGCACACCAGTTCATAAACACCGGCACAGAGATTCTCGAAATACTTGACTGTGGATTGACGGAAGCCGATGATGTGATAACCTACCCTGAAGAGGGCGTGGTTTTTTGTAAAAAACAGGGATTTGTCTTTAAGCGCTCGGACGCGCTTGAACATTGGTCGTCCGATCCCAATAAGTGATTACCTGAGTGCCCCACGCCTTTTGATGCTTCGGGAGTAGTCTCAAGATCCTCCGCAAAATCCAGGGGAGAATTCCGGAAGCCAGGTAGCACATACATTTCCCTACGCCGATTTATTGAAAAACATTTTTACCTCAAACTGCTTTTGTGGAAGGTTAAAAAAGACTTGACTCTTGGAAGGAGATAGGATAAAATAAGATAGATGTTTTTGCTTTCCGTTGGTGTTCTTCACCAACGGCGAATGAACGGTGGAGGGAAGCTTGTCAGCCATCGAACACCCGCCTGGAACAGGGAAATTTTAAATCCCACTGCTTGTGAGTTGGTGGGGATCAGAATATTAAACCATGTAATTATCGGTGATAATAACTATTTTAGCTTTTTCAATGAAGGGCTTATTAAGGAGGTATAAACTCTATGCCTGAAAAAGAATTTAAGCCAGCTGAGGAACTTGAGGTAAGAAAGAAGGAAAAGCTTATCTCAATAGCAAAAGAGTGTGCTAAGGTCTTGAAAAATAAATACAAAGTTAAAAGAGTCTTTCTTATTGGGTCGCTGGCAAAGGGCTTTATTCATGATAGGTCAGACATTGATCTTGTGGCCGAAGGCTTGCCCTCTGAATTCTATATAAAGGCGTTAACCGAACTTTATGATCTATTACCCCCTGGAATAGAACTAAACCTCATCCCTTATGAAGATGCCTTTCGTAGCCTGAGAGAAAAAACTATTAACGAAGGAAGACTAATCTATGGCTAAACCCAAAGAGCTGAAAAGCGAAATAAAAATAGAAATCAAAAATCTTGAGAGGTTGACAAATGAAATGAAGCAATTATTAGCAAGGACTAAAGAGCTGAAAAGCTTCATGGAAGTAAGAGCCGCAGGAAGTATTTTACACGACTTCTATTGTGGAACAGAGAAAATTTTTGAACGAATAGCAGTAGCTATAGATAAAAGTTTTCCCAAAGGAGAAAATTGGCATACTGAATTGCTTTTGCAGATGGCAAAACCGCTTGAGAGAACCAGAGACAGAATTATATCGGAAGGTTTGATTCAGAAACTAAAAGAATTCTTGCGCTTTCGCCATCTTTTCAGACACATATATGGATTTGAACTAAAATGGGACAGGATAAGGCCCCTTTGTGTTGATGTGGAAAATGTATTAAATGAATTAAGGCAGGAGATGAACGAATTTCTAAACACGTTAAATAAGGAGACTGGGCATAATGCCTGAAAGAGAATATAAACCCACTGAGCAACTTGAGGTTTATTAATTCCTCTTATGCCTATTGAAAAGCAAAAACTTATGTCCAACCTGCTTAAAGAAGCAAAAGAACTTTTAGAAAAAGCTAAAAGGGAAGTTGAGCAATTTATTGAGAGGAGCAGTAATTAAAAAACCGCCACTCACCAGCGATTTTAATAGAGGGGAAAATAGATGTTGGAAAATTATTTCAAATTAGATCAGTTAAACACGAATGTGAGAACTGAGCTTTTGGCCGGGGTGACTACCTTTCTCACCATGTCCTATATCATCTTCGTAAATCCCCTTTTCTTAAGTTTCTTTGGCGATTCCAACTTGAAAGATTTGGCCCTGCCATTTTCTGCCTCCATGACTGCCACCTGCTTATCTGCGGCATTGATGTGTATCTTCATGGGCATCTGGACCAATTATCCCTTTGCATTGGCTCCGGGAATGGGACTGAACGCCATCGTTTCATATCAGATGGTTTTAGGCATGGGACTTTCCTGGCCCTCAGCCATGGGTGTGATCGTGATGGAAGGGATAATTATCACCATCCTGGTCCTTACCGGGTTCAGAGAGGCGGTGATGAACTCCATACCTCTCTCTTTGAAGCAAGCCATCTCCGTGGGGATCGGGTTGTTCATAGCCTTTATCGGACTGGTGCAGGCTGGCTTTGTTCAGCCAAGTAAAGATACTTTAGTTACCTTAGGAAGATTCGATAATCTTCCGGTGGTGGTCGCCGTTTTCGGACTTTTGTTGACCGCCATATTGTTGAAGGCAAAGGTAAAAGGAGCTTTGTTGATCGGAATTCTCGGTTCCACTGTGCTGGCGATTTTTATGAATTACGCCTCGGGTTTTCAGGCTTTTCCTGATCCCAACATAGCTAAACTTCCCCCCTCTCTTTTTTCCATGCCTGACTTTTCCACTATAGGGAGATTTGATTTCGGTGCCATCTCCAAGTTGGGTGTGTTAACCGCATTGGTTTTGATATTCTCCGTGATGTTGTCTGACTTCTTTGACACCTTGGGGACGGTAATTGGCTTGGGCAGTGAGGCTAAGTTTTTGGATCAGCAGGGAAGATTGCCGCGGATCAACCGGGTCCTTCTGGTGGATTCGCTTTCTGCGGTAGCAGGAGGCGCTTCCTCTGCCAGTTCGGTGACCACCTATATCGAAAGCGCTGCTGGCATATCTGCCGGCGGAAGATCAGGATTAACCTCTGTGGTGGTGGGAGTTTTGTTCTTGCTGGCTATATTCTTATCCCCGATTGCTGGAGTAGTTCCCAAAGAGGCAACAGCGCCCGCCTTGATCATCGTGGGCTTCCTGATGCTTTCCATTGTCAAAGACCTCCCCTTTGCCAAGTTCGACGAAGCTTTTCCTGCCTTTTTGATCATGATCGTAATGCCTTTAACCTACTCCATCTCCAATGGCATCGGGTTCGGCTTTATAACCTTCACCCTGATTAAGCTTTTGACCGGCAAAGGAAGAGAGGTCCATTGGCTGATGTATGTGGTTTCCTTCGCCTTTGCCATAGACTTTGCCATCCCCGCGTTGAAATTGGTCTTTGAATTCTAAGGACACTTTTGTATTTTCCAATAACTTATTGATACTAAGCTTATATTGTCGGGTAGCTTCGCAACCCGACCTACAACTGATCTTTAAATTCTAAGGCCACCTCTATGTTTTTCCGATAAGTTATTGGTATTAACAGTGTTCCCCCAGCAGCAGAGGGTTGGGATCCACCCCAAAGAATGGATTTTGCTAACCTAAGGCAGTTGGAGTTTTTTTCAAAAGCCTTATTGGAAAGGCTTGACAATAAAAAGTTTTGTGTTATTTTATTTTTAGACTATGTAGAAAAGAAGAAAGGGTCCGCCTGATTTAAAGAATTCTTCATGTATGATGATGTTCTAATTTTTTGAACTATTTATGAATATTTATTCATTCCCTTCAACTAAACCATATCAGCTTAAAGGAGGTCTAATGCCATGAGAGTTAAAGGATTAAGTCAATCAAAGACTGTTTTTGCCGTGGTCTTCGTAGCTTTGTGTTTTGTGATTTGCTCCTCCGCTTTGGGTGCTGGTTCTGCTCCAAATTGGATTCAATTCATGCCCGGAGAAGAGAAGATCCCCCAGATCAACCTAACCCAATCGAATTTTGACCGAATTGAATTTGAGGTCAGAGTCTTGGGTATGTGGTCAGAGGAATTGCAGACCAAAAGGGGAGTTTTCAACCAGCTGTCCATTCCGGATTGTGGCATCACCAATGTAATCGGCGAACCCAAGCTACCGGTAATTAGAAAGATGGTTCAGATTCCTTATGGAGCTATAGTTGATGTGGAGGTAATCGGTTCTGAGTTTAGAGAGTTGAGTTTGGAGGAGTTGGGGATCAGAAATAGGATAATTCCGGTTCAACCCGCTATCCCAAAGATTGAGGGTGCCTGGGAGAGGGCAGAGTTTGTGATCGGTGAGGATTTCTATCAAACCGACCAGTTCTTTCCCACCCAGGTGGCAAAAAAAGTTGAGATTGCCGCCATCCGGGGGCACAGATTTGTGGTGGTGGAGGTTTATCCGGTAAGCTACAATCCTGTGAGCGGGAGGTTGAGACTGTACTCCGATATAAAGATCAAGGTGAATTTGACCGGTTCGGATGTTAGAACCACTGAAGTCATGCTGGCCCGGTATGCCTCGCCACCATTTGAGGAGATTTGCCAGGATCTGTTCATCAACTACTCCACCTACACGGATTTGCTCAAAGGAATTCCTCCCCTGCCCATTGGATATCTGGTGATCGTACACGAGGATTTTTATGACAATGCGCTTCCTCTGGTTGAGTGGAAGACCAAGAAAGGATTTCACGTCACTGTGCTTCAGGTACCGCAGATAGGATCAAGTACGTCTGCCATAAAGGATTCTATCGAATCGGCCTATTATAACTGGCCCATTCCTCCCACCTATGTCCTTCTCTTTGGGGATGTTGGCTGGATTCCCACCTATACTGGCAACACCAGCTATAGCGCCACTGATCTTTACTATGTGCAGATGGATGGAGATATGTTTGCGGATATCGGTCGAGCCAGATTCCCGGTGCGCAATACCACCGAAGCAACCAACATGGTGAACAAACTCCTCTATTACGAGAATCCGACTTCGCCTGATTTGGAATGGATGAGGCACGAGTGTTTCATTGCCTCGAGCGATGCCAATCTTACGGCGGAAAAAACGCACAGATTTGTGATCTACAACTTTCTGGCTCCAAATGGCGTGATATGCGACAGCATATGGGAACGTCTGGGTGGCAACACTCAGGATATCATTGACTGTGTGAATGGAGGAACTTCTGTCCTTTGCTACTCTGGACACGGGTATCCTGGCGGATGGTCTTGTGTGCCGTTTAATCAAACCAACGTCCAGAATCTCTCTAATGCGAACGAGTATCCTTTGGTGCTCTCGCACGCTTGCTCCACTAATCCTTTTGATCAAACCGAGTGCTTTGGTGAAACCTGGGTCAAAGAGGCAGATAAGGGAGCTATAGCATTCTGGGGTGCATCAGCCTCCAGCTACTGGGTCGAGGATGACTCACTGGAAAGGCGAATGTTTAAAGCCGCTTTCGAAGAAACCTGTTATTCGGTTGTTTCCATGACCGATAAGGCTTTATGGTATCTTTACCAGTTTTGGGGGAACACCTCCGACGTGAGATACTATTTTGACATGTACAACGTGCTA